>ENA-UOYA01004314-UOYA01004314.1-activated-sludge-metagenome-genome-assembly--contig:-NODE-4314-length-12013-cov-7.138986_pt1 | contig 12013 bp, 9 predicted proteins | sample MGYA00238163_ERZ764804 | MGnify/ENA primary metagenome ERZ764804 (study PRJEB28919, sample SAMN05720223) | activated sludge metagenome | isolation source: Anaerobic digester | place: Hong Kong...
CCTATTACCCCGGGTGCTGTGAACATTCCGCTAAGTATAGAATTTTTATTGTCCGATAAAAAACAAACGGTGCCTCCGCTTACATGCACAAATGCAGAAGCAATTCCGCTAACTATGATTGCCAAAAAAATAGAAAAAGGCGCAAGTACTATTGCCATAAGCAAACAAATAATGGCAAACAAACTAAATGATTTTATTTTATGATTGCTATCCAATAAAATCCCTACGGGCAATTGGCCCGCAAATGCCAATAAACTATACACTAAAAAGCAGGTAGTATTCAGCAATGCATTATCAGAAACTAACGCTAAATGCGCCAGCAAATAGCCTGCAATAAAATCATTCAGCCCATGTAATATACCAAAAGCGGCAACTCTATTGTATGTATTCCTCATATTTTAATATGATTTATCCAAACACCTAAAAAGGTGGTGACTGCGTTTTGCACAAAGGAAATTAGCAATGCTTTTAGAAATCTTTGTTGTAAAAAATAATAAATTATTATGGCCTCCACTAAAGTAACACCGGATTCTAAAACTAAAAGCGGTATTGAGGTGGTATGATATAAAATATTTAATATTGGCCATGTCAAGCAATTTGCCAATACTAAAATTAAAATGGAATAAGCAAACTGCTTTCTGACAAATAAAAAATAAATAGGAATTTCAATAAAAATGGTTAATGCCAAATAGTTAAACATAAGCCTTTTGCATTTTCAATTTGTGCAGCGCTAACAGAGCACTAAAAGCTAAACCTGTAACCATAGTTAATAACAACATTGAGTGGTCGTTTGTAGTGGAATGGCTTGTGGAATTGTTACTTATTCCACCCAATGCTGCACGTTTTTTGGGACTGTAGCAATCGGGTTTCATCACGGTTTGTTTATGCGTTAGCTTACCTGTTTTATCGAAGCTAAATTGTATAGCTATATAGGCAACATTACCGGGTATTTGCTGACTATATTTTGCTAAATTCAGTTTAAAAGAATTGCTTTCTTTTTTGCTTTCATTGTTCACTGCCCACACTTCCAATTCTTGTTCTGTGCCATCTTTGGTTTGCAATAAAAAGGCAGCGTCTTGCTTTAGTTTGTACGTTTTATTATTAACTGTTTTTCTGGCAAAAAAGGTATAGTTTGAAAAACTATCAACATTGGCAAAATAATATTTGGTGTTTAGCTTATCCGATTTCGGCAAAGCGATATCTGCCCAAGCAGAAGAACAATTAATTGCAAAGACTGCTACTAAGAGAAATTTAATAATGTGCATTTTTTTCATTTTTAAGGGTTTTTAAAAACAACAATAAACCTACTGCCAATAGTATCAGCAATACCCAAGGTAATAAATTTGTTGTTGTATATGATTCTATATTATGTCCATTTTTATCCACCGGAATATCTGCAAAGGTTCGCAGTGCAGCAAGAAGAACTACCAGAAGGGTCTTTATCTTTTTCATCTTCTATTTTTTCGTTTTCTAATATACGAAACCAACCACAATATTACAAATGCCGATACTGCAATTATTACCAATAAAAACAAAATAGGTATAGCAAGTAATATTGGCGATGCTGCATCTAAAAAGATATAACTAAAGTTACTCATCTACCGGCGATATAACAAGATTAAAAGTACGAAAACTACCCCGCAAAAGCAAGTGGATATTTGGCAAATTAATAACGAGCTGTTTTTTTTATACGTTGTAAGTCTTTCATCGTGTCGCGTTCCTTTATTGTTTCACGTTTATCAAAAGATTTTTTTCCTTTTGCTAATACTATTTCTATTTTCGCCAAACCTCTTTCGCTAAAAAATATTTTATACGGAATGATGGTTAATCCCTTTTCTTTTATTCTACCTTCTAGTTTTCTAATTTCTTTTTTGGTGAGCAGCAACTTCCGCAATCGCATGGGTTCATGGTTGGCATAGCTTCCGTTTTTATATTCTGAAATGTGTAAATTTTTCAGCCAAAGTTCGCTGCTTCTAAAATAACAGAAACTATCTCCTAAATTTACTTTACCTTCTTTTATCGATTTTATTTCTGTTCCGGTTAGCACCATGCCGGCCTTGTACGACTCTAAAAACTCGTAATTAAATCGTGCTTTTCGGTTTACAATTTCCGGCAATTCAAATTTCTTACTCACAACACAAATGTATATAATTTATGATTTAAGATGTAGGATTTATGGCTTATTTTTCAATTATGATTATTCTTTGTGATTTTAAACCTAATTTCATATTCCTAAAATCAACTTTATGGTGTTAAATTATATTTGGATTTTATTTTTCGTACTATCCTTTGTTCTTGTTTTATTTAAGATGCTATTTTTAGGAGATACTACTGCATTGCCTGCTACTATTAATGCAATTACGGATTCTTCTAAAACAGCCTTTGAAATTTCTTTAGGATTAACCGGGGTGATGTGTTTTTGGTTAGGCATAATGAAAGTGGGTGAAAACGGCGGTGCTATCCGTATATTTTCCAAATTAATAAGTCCATTTTTTTCCCGATTATTTCCTGAAATCCCAAAAGAACATCCTGCAATGGGAAGTATTCTGATGAATTATTCTGCCAATATGTTGGGCTTGGATAATGCGGCAACTCCACTTGGATTAAAAGCGATGAAAGAACTGCAAGAAATCAATCCGAATAAAGAACAGGCTTCCAACGCCATGATTATGTTTCTCACGCTCAATACTGCGGGGTTTACTATTATTCCGGTGAGTATTATTGCCTTTAGAGCTACTGCTAAAGCTGCGAACCCTACTGATATTTTTCTACCATTGCTAATTTCTACTTATGGCGGAATGATTGCCGGATTAATTCTTTGTACTATCGTGCAAAAAATAAAATGGGATTTTGTACTTACCACTTGGATTATCGGCATCATTGGATTTATAAGTGGGCTTACCTACTTATTTAGTGCTATGCCTAAAGAGCAGATGGAAATTGCAAGCAACATCATTGGTGGTCTGATCATATTTTCTGTTATCATTACCTTCATAGCATTTGCATATTTTAAAAAGGTAAATGTCTATGAGTCCTTCATTGATGGTGCGAAAGAAGGATTTGAAGTAACTGTAAAAATAATACCCTACCTTGTGGCAATGCTCGTAGGCATAGGTATTTTTCGTGCCAGTGGCGGCATGGAAATAATTACGCATGGTATTGCATCATTGTTTACCACTTTGGGGTTTGATACTCGTTTTGTAGATGCGCTTCCGGTCGCCATTATGAAACCTTTTAGCGGCAGCGGTGCACGTGGCTTAATGGTAGATTTAATAAAACCCGTAACCGAAGGAGGCTTGGGTGCTGATAGTTTTGCCGGGCGCTTAGCCGGAATTTTCAATGGCAGTCACGATACGACCTTTTATGTTTTAGCCGTATATTTTGGTGCTGTTGCCATCAAAAAGACACGCTACGTTGTTGCCACCAGCTTATTTGCTGAGTTGGTAAGTATTGTATTGAGTATTGTTGTCTGTTATATTTTCTTTGGATAATCCATTTACAAACAACCAAATTCCTTAACGAATAATGTATAATTTTCCGTATCCGTGTTTGAAATATTTATCTACAGAGGTTTGTTTGATATCAGTAGTAGTACCGTCTAAATTTCTAGTCATTACCCGATAGAAATAGACACCATTTGCTAATCTATCGCCAAAGTTATCGGTTCCATCCCATTTATAATCCGTTACATTTGTTCCGACATGTAAGTTTCCTAATTCTTGTTTGGTAATTTCTTTCACTACTTTTCCACTTGCACTAAATATCTGAATAATCAATTGCTCTGGAATTGTAGCACCGGTAATGGTAAACACAAACTGTGTAGAAGTGGAAAACGGATTGGGGTAATTCAGTACGTTGGTAATAGAAGGTTTTGAATCCACTTTAAACTTAATTCTGTAATCGTACTTTCCGGCATCGTTTTTACTTCTATCAATACCTTGTGCCCTTAATTCATACGTACCATCTGTCAGCATCGGTTTGTAAATGAGTCGTGCTTCATTATTCTTGCCATTGTTTAAATTGGTAGCCGGAATAAAGGTAACATCTGCTTGGCTGCGTGATATTTGAACAGGATTCGTTGGGTCACTCGGGTAATACATGTAAATTAAAAATCCGGACGTATCGTTTAATGCGAGGTATTTGTTTTCATCTTTTAAGCGCAGCATTATTTCAGGATTGGCAGAAACATATTCGCCATCGGTAATGTGGCGACCGTCGAAGGTTACATCTAACAACGGATTTATTTTATCTCGTTCTACAAATACGGTAAACTCTGCAAAGTTATTAAAATGAAATTGCTCCGGCTGGTCTTCATCCGGGTTAACTTCTACCGTTACATAATTCAATCCAAAAAAACTAAATCCGGGGAAATTATAATCAAATGTAATGTTGCGTACTTGTTTTGCCGGCAATGGCCCGAAGCGTTTATAGAAAACAGTGATGTTGTTAGAAGCATCTTTAATGATATATTTTACCAATAAACTATCCATATTTATTGGTGATACATTTTCGACAGCTACAGTCATATTAAAATTTTCCCCCGAAGCAATAGTATCTCGTGTTTTAGAAAAATATATCGTAGGGTTTACAACGGCTTCCGGTGCTTTATCGTAGTATAATCTCCAATAATCCATTTGTGGTGGCGTCCCCATTGTATTATCGGATGTTATCCATTGCATTTGCAAATAAGGATAACGTTTCGCATCTATTTGACTAATAGAAGTAACTCCCCCCTTATTCAAATCGTCACGAAGCAAAGTGCGTGTTCCTATGGTATCGTATCCATATAGATTAACTGTCCCTACATCGGCACTATTTGTTTCCAACGAATGCCAATCCATATCAAAATTTTTCCAATTTTTTGCAGGTCCGATTAGTGGAGTTTCCATAGTTCCATTTGTCCATGTACCTTTAAAAGTGAGAATGGTATCTATTATGTTTGGTGAAAAACGTTGTATTTGCACCGGTGTGAATGAAGGGTCGCATTTGTGCAAGAAGAAAGCAAATGGTGCATTTTCTACCTGTTGGCGAATTTTAGTTACTCCTAAATTTTCAAATGCTTGATATAAATTATGATCACCGGGTTGTGTACTATCTGCCAGCCATTGCGAATAGCCGGCATTATAAAAACTATACCCTAAAACATACGCATTACATGGAATGGAATTAATAAAATCATACGCATATTGTCGTTCTGTTTTTCCATTGGTATTATCATTCGTAATAAATTCAATTACGTTAATAGGGTATCTATTGCACGTAATATCGTTATATGGGCCGCGGCAAGTATTGCCGATTTGGTAAGTTTGCCAATTTTGACCTGTATTGCCATCATACACAAAAAATATAAATCCTTTTCTTGCCCATGCGTTACGAGCTATAAGATATCCGTCCCAATACGCCTCTATCAATTGATCCGCTATAATTCCATCTCTTAGCTGAATAGTGCGTGTAGTATTTGGATAATAAAACATCCTATCGTTTTTCAAACTTAATGAAGCAAAAGAATTTCTTAAATATTGGAAATAATGAGATTGATTCCAACCGGTGGACAATGAAGTATTATACAAAAAAGAGCTTTTTTTCCAATTGGCAGGCACTCCCGTAATTGTATCTAACGTTCCTCTCCAATAATATACTTTATTTTGTAACAATGGAACAGTTGGCTTCCAATGTATTGTAGCTCCGGGTGCAGTAGTCTTTAATTGTGTAAGAATCGGACTATTAAAAAATTCTGTGGTGTCTATTTGAAAAATATATGACTTAGGACCGGCAAAAGCATTTGCTGTTGAAAAAACCAATTCAAAATTCGGATCATTTACCATACAAAATTCATACGGAAAAATTGGGATAATATCATCCGCTAAGATAAGTTTGGTTACCGTTACATCATTATTGGTTTCGCAATATTCTGCAATCGTATTATTATAATCTACTTTTATTTTAAAGGTATTTAATCCCGGGCCATTTATTCTATCCGATTTTATCCATAAGAATACCGTATCTGTGTTTCGGGCACTCGGTACAGTTACTTTTGTTGTCTGTATCTGTCCATTAGGGAATATTCTATCTACATTTACAACGTATTGGTCATTTACAGCAGCTCCTAAGTTTTTCACTATCACTTTTAATAAAAAAGAATCGGCTGCTGCATTTATATTTTGCGGTTCAAAGGTAACGCTTGCCGGATCGATGTAATAATCTGGTCTAAAGTGTGTATTTATGCGCAAACCGGGGTCTCCGTGAAAAACCATTTGCTCGCCAATTAACGGATTAATTAATCCGCCGGCAAGAATTACATTTTTAGAAGTTTCTTTTAGGATGCTGCCAATTTTATCATTGTACATCGTATTGGAAAACAAATTGTAAAATTCACTTGAATATGAATTTAAATTCCCTGCGGTAGCATAAGTTACCGGTGCTACATAGCCGATTGCTGCTTTATTTGGCGTTAATACAAATCGTTCGCTGAGGGAACGAAAATCAACAAATATACTCCCGACAAAACATCCGTTTGAAAGCATCAAATGATATTTGCCTTTATTATCCATGTGGTCGGGGTCGAGATTAAAATCGGTGGTTGTGGTGGCCGAGTGCCCAAAAAATGTTATTAATGAAACACCCGTATTTATTAATGAATCCAAGAAAATATTCTGTGCAATTTGAATTGGGTCTGTACTATTTTTAAATAACCCACTCACGTTTGCTCCAAATTTTGGAGCTTCAATCACTGCTTTGTAGTTATCCAAATATCCTCTAAATTGTTGCTGTTCAAAATTTGTATTTCCACCTCCTAAGTGCAATACATTTTTCATCCATAATTTATTAAATGGCGTTTCAGAAACACAAAAAGTGTCGTTTAATATTGACTCGTATTCTTTTACTTTATCGAGATATAAACGCACGTCATCACCGGTAATTGCAGCTAATCGGCCAACTCCTATTTGTGGATAATTTAGCGCACCCGAACGTGCCGTCAACAATACATCTGATGCAGGTTCGCCATACGTCTGTACTAAACTTCTGTTGATATTGTTTTGGTTTCCTAAATTATAGTTGTATTCAAATCCCTTACCGATGATGTATAATAATTGAGGACGTGTTGCGAATTTATCGTACGCAAAATTTATAAAATTACGTATTGCTAATGGGTGTTGTACAATTCCATATCCAAATTGGTCATTAAGCTCATCTATATAATATACTTTTGCATTATATCCACCGCCTTGTATGCTGGAGCGGTACTTTCGGTATTCCTCAACATTATCTATTCCGTTGGAGCTGTTTTTTAATTTTTTATTGGAAATTATAAGATAGTTTCCTTGTTGGCTGGCATTGAGAAAATTCGTAAAACTTATAGGCGTTAATAGGTTAATGTTTGGAATGCTGTTCGCATCTTGTGCAGATAGATACAGGCTTTCTTTATTTAATACGGTTGCGGTTAAATGAAATTTTAATACAGAATCTACTACGCCTAAATACCGTTGCTTATTTTTTATATCGTATAAAATTGGGGTAGTGCTTACCGTATTAAAATCTTTTACTTCAAAATAAAGGTCATCCGGTTTTTTTATACTAAAAATTGCTGAAGATCGATTTTCGAAACTAAACTTACGAGGGTACACCATTACTACTGAAAGAAGGGTATTCGCTATGCCGCTGCCATTATTTAATTCGTATAACTGAATTGCATTCCCACTTTCATTTAAAAACTGACTTCCAATTTGATATATATCTCTCTTTACAATTGGTCCTAAATAATTTTGTATCGTATCAATTTTACCATTTATAATTGTTCTTAACCTATGTACACCATCATTACTTAAAACAGCAAATGTAAATGTTGCGTTTACAGCAGGATCTTGATATAGTTTTTTAAAAGACACCCATCCGCCATTATTTAATACATCATTATACACTCCTGTATATCCTGTATTATCAAATGGGCCAATACACCATCCCTCTCCCGGGTCGAAGTCAGAATTGTATAATTGTGGCAAAAAAGGAGCTACCGGAAACCCTCTGTTTAAAACGTTTGTTTGCGTGGCAGGCTCTGTATATGCATAAGAAGTATAAAAGCAATATTGCTCCGGCGTGGGTGTAAATGAAATATCATTATTTTGTTGTTGCATTCGAGCATTGATGCTAAACGGATCCAAGGTTAGAAAAAATGTAGCCGAATCGGTGAACAAACTTTTAACGGTAGAAGGTTGATCGCTGGGCGTTTTATATAGTAATGAATCGGGCTTACCATCATTCATCTCTCCATAAAACTCTATATAGTCGGAGCTACTAAATTGATTATTCGTTGTAACATACAAGGGCACTTCTTGTCCATTTCTAAACAATTTAAAACTTGTTCCTTTTAATACAGCCGGTGACATTCCCGCACTTATCAATACGGAATAAGGGATTCTATAAATACTTGTTTTGGCTAATTTAAACTTGTAATACGTTTTTGAATAATCTATCCACTCATTGCCATAAGGCTGTGCTTTTACAGTTGTAAATAGCCACATCAAACAGATAATATGAAAAATTCTTTTTATCATTTTGCAGGAGTTTGAGAGGGTTCAGATGGATTATGAATTGATTCCGATTCCGGCACCGGCTGATTTGTTGGTGCTGCTACTGGCGCTGCAGTATTGGTATTGATTAGTTCGTTAGTTTCTTTACGTTTTCTTTTATTAATCCCCAATACTAATGAAACCACATGCGAATATTGATTTTCTGATGCTTTACCCACATCGGTATAGGCATAATCTACGGCTACGTAATCTTTGTATTTAAACCCTGCTCCGATATTCGGTTGTACTGTAAATGTTTTTTTCCCTTTTGTGTTGTACATTTTTTGGAAATTATTCACCCCTCCCCTCAAAAAGAAATAATTCCATAACCCTAACTCTACGCCAATTCTCGGGTCCATACTTACTTTTTTTGTCGATACCAACGTATTTCTTTTTCCATCTGTGGTAAGTTCCCAATCTATTTCGGCTGTCAAATCAATTTTATCTTTAAATTTTTTGTGATAGGCTACGCCAAACTGGATTCTCGGCAAGGTAATTTCTGTCGAGCTTTTGGGAATTACGTTATTGGTTAATGCTAAAATTTGTTTTTCTTTTTCCGAGAAACTGTAAGACCATGCATTAAACGTAGTGGTAATATCTTTTACGGTCAATCCAATTCTCCAATCTTTTATAGTGTACATAGCACCAACATCTACACCAAATCCCCACGACCGTGCGAAAGACCCGGCTTTATTATGTACAATTTTAGTAGTAATACCTACCGACAAATTGGGCATTATTTTATAGGCATACGACAATAAGATTCCGTAGTTTCCGACAGAGAAATTTCGTACATTATCATAATTTATACTTCCATCTGCGTCTATAAGGTTTAATGTATTAGGAATATCATCCACGCCAAAGCGCATAAAATTTAATGCTAACGCATGTTTGTTACTATCCAAAGGGAAAGCAATTCCGGCATAATCAAATTTTGCAATTCCGGCAAAATATTCATTATGCATAAAACTAAATTGCATTTTAGTCGGTATTCGCACTAAGCCCGCCGGATTCCAATACCCTGCTGTTACATCATTTGTGCTGGCTACCACTGCATTTCCTTTACCAAAATTATGTGCACCAATACCTATATACATAAAATCATTACTGTACTTTGGGGTATCAGCAAAACCGGAAATATAAGTGCCTATTATTAGGACAAAAACGAGATACTTTTTTTTACAGAAATACATATTTTACAGAGCCTGTTTTAGTAAAGACAATAATTCCTTTAGCCACTATGACAATGACTTTGGTAAATTTACCTAAAAATACGCTAATAATATGTTAATGTAACTTCTTTTTTCTCGATAGTGCATTGTTTGATAAATATTTATGAAATTATTGATTTGCTTTCGGTATCCCTTTACAATTTGTATTTTTGCACCACTTAATATTTTAAGCTATGAATTTTATCGAAGAGCTAAAATGGCGCGGGATGTTGCATGATATTATGCCGGGCACTGAACAGTTGTTAAATAAAGAAATGGTGAAAGGCTACATCGGGTTTGACCCTACTGCCGACTCTTTGGGTATTGGTAATATGGTGCAAGTAATGACGTTATTGCACTTTCAACGATGCGGGCACAAACCAATCGCTTTAGTCGGCGGTGCTACGGGTATGGTGGGCGACCCCAGCGGAAAAAGCACAGAACGGAATATGCTCTCCGTAGAATTATTAAATTACAACTTAGACTGTCAAAAAAAACAATTAGAGAAATTTTTGGATTTTGATTGCGGTGCAAATTCTGCCGAAATAGTAAATAATTACGATTGGTTCAAAGAATTTTCCTTTTTAAATTTTATTCGTGATGTAGGTAAATATATTACTGTAAACTATATGATGAGTAAGGATTCTGTCAAAAACAGATTAGAAAACGGCATGACGTTTACCGAATTCAGCTACCAGCTTATTCAAGGATATGATTTTTATTATTTATGGAAAAACAACGGCATTAAACTTCAACTGGGCGGCAGCGATCAGTGGGGAAATATTGTAACCGGAACCGAATTAATCCGAAGAATAACAGGAGGCGAAGGAGATGCGTACGCATTAACAACCCAATTAATTAAAAAGGCAGATGGCACAAAATTCGGAAAAAGCGAAAGTGGTAATATTTGGTTAGATGCCAAAAAAACATCTCCCTATAAATTTTATCAATTTTGGTTAAATGCCGCAGATGCCGATGTGGCAAATTGGATTCGTGTTTTTTCAATGAAAAATAAAGAAGAAATTGAAGCGTTGGTAAAACAGCATGAAGAGGCTCCACATTTGCGTATTTTGCAAAAAACATTAGCCGAAGAAATTACAGTACGCGTACACAGCAAAGAAGATTATGAACAAGCTTTAGCCTCTTCTGAAATATTATTCGGGAAAGCTACTGCCGATAATTTATCGCAATTAAGCAATACACAGCTTGAGGACATATTTGACGGCGTTCCTACTTATACAATTACAAAAGATAAAATTTCAGATGGAGTAAACATCTTGGATTTATTGGCACAAGAAACGCAAATTCTTGCATCGAAAGGGGAAGCCCGGAAATTGGTAAGTGCAAACGGTGTGGCCATAAATTTGGAAAAATACAGCGATGTAAGTGGAATTATAAATGCCGAAAATTTAATTAACGGAAAATATTTAGTAGTAAAAAAAGGGAAAAAAGATTTTAATTTAATTATTGCAAAATAATACTACTGTTTTTGTGCTATGGTGATGTAATAATCAAAAATAGCCTCTCGCTTATATAAAATATCTTTTACAATTGTAAGTCCACGGCGGGTCAGTTGCTCATTGTATTCCGATAGATTTAATTGTACGGGATGCAGTACATCTCCGGGAATAATTTGAAAAATCTTTTTTAGTATATTACTGCGATGTGCATCAGTAGAAACAATCAAATACCCGTTTGGCTTTAGTGCTTTTACAAGATTATCATAGCAACATTCTATATCATTTACATGGTTTATGGCATTTAAGCAAAATATATAATCGTATTTATTTTCATCTGTCAATGCTTCTATCGCTATATTTCTAAAATCTACCCATGTACATTTTTCGGGGTTAAAATGCTTCAGAGTTTTATATTTATCTAACAGCGGATCAATTGCCGTAACAAAATTTCCTTTTAATACCATAAAAACACCTGCCGGTCCGCACCCTGCGTCCATTATATATTTTTCTTCCAAAGGAGTATCTGTATATTCTGAAATTGCTTGGAGTAATTTATTCCAATACAAGCATTTCCAAGAAATATACTCCTCGGTGTCTTTGTTTTTAAGATAATTTTGCCACCACTTATATTCCAGCGTTTGCGCTATTTTCCATTTCCAAGTTGCTGTATCGTTCAATTGAGTATTTTCGGATAAAATTAAAGTTTATATCCGATACTCAAAACAACCAAAGGATTTTTTGTGCTCAAGGTGGCTGCCGGTACCGGATTCCATGC
>ENA-UOYA01004318-UOYA01004318.1-activated-sludge-metagenome-genome-assembly--contig:-NODE-4318-length-12006-cov-3.745126_pt1 | contig 12006 bp, 13 predicted proteins | sample MGYA00238163_ERZ764804 | MGnify/ENA primary metagenome ERZ764804 (study PRJEB28919, sample SAMN05720223) | activated sludge metagenome | isolation source: Anaerobic digester | place: Hong Kong...
ATATTACCGTTATGAAGGAGCAATATGTTTTGAGGCTTAATATCTCTATGAACAATTCCCTTATCATGCGCATGCTGAAGTGCCCTGAGAATCTGCATAACGAAATGGACTGTTTCTTTCCATGAAATCTTGCCCTGCTGCTCAATATACTCTTTTAAAGTTATGCCCTCGACATATTCCATAACAATGTACTGAAGCTTATCTCCGTAACTAACATCATATACCTTTACGATATTGGGATGAGAGAGTACGGCAATTGCCTTTGATTCATTCTTAAATCTACGGCGAAACTCATCGTTTGCAAGGAACTCATCTTTAAGAATTTTAACAGCAACAGTTCTATCATCAATATTATCATAAGCCTTGTAGACAACAGCCATTCCGCCAACGCCGATTATTTCCTGAATCTCATAGCGTCCGTCAAGTCTTTTACCTACATAATTATCCATTTAACACACTCCCAGTTCTTAATGCGCAATTGCCACAACGGTAATATTATCGCCGCCACCATGCTGATTGGCAAGCTCAACCATGCGTTCGGCAAATTGATAATGGTCAACGCTCTGAGTTATCTCAAATATTTCATCGGTTTCAACAAAATTAGTAAGGCCATCCGTACAAATAATTACTGCTTCATCATCTGAGATAGGTTCCTCACAAAAATCAATTTCAATACTTTCACTGACACCGAGCGCCCTAGTAATAAGATTCTTTCTTGGATGAACCTTGGCCTCGTTCTGAGTTATCTGCCCGTTTTCAACAAGGGCCTGAACAACCGAATGATCCTTTGTCAACTGCACCATGCCCTCGCTTGTAACTTTGTATGCTCTGCTGTCCCCTGCATGAGCTATGCAGGCTAGCTTATCGGTTACAACAGCCGCAACAACTGTTGTGCCCATACCCGTGAGCGATTCGTTTGCAAGTGACATATCATAAAGGCATGTATTTGTTGTTTCAATTGCAGATATTAGGAGATTCTTCACTGAATTTGAACTCATTCCGGCATGATAACAGGAAGCAATTTTTTCAGAAATCATTTTAACGGCCGTAGAGCTAGCAACATCGCCTCCCAAAGCACCGCCCATACCATCACAAACAACTGCCCAGGCAACGCCACCGGGAAGCTCACCGATGCTGTAACAATCCTGATTTGAACTCCTTACCTTTCCTATATCCGTTTTAGCAACAATTTTCAAATTCACACCTCCCCTTTCCGATGCCTGCTTCGAAGCTGGCCGCAGGATGCATTTATGTCAGAACCAAGGCTTCTTCTAACCGTAACATTAATTCCGTTTTTTTTCAGAATTGCTGAGAATCGTTCCAGCCTATCTGCTGAGCTTTTTTTAAAATAATTTTCCTCTACTTCATTTGCGGGTATTAAATTTACATGACACAGAATTCCCTTTAGCTTTTGTGAAAGCTCTGCTGCACATTCATCACTATCATTGACCCCGCTTATCATCGCATATTCAAAAGAAATTCTTCTGGATGTGAGCTGTGTATATTTTTTACAGGCTGCCAACAATTCTCTTACAGGATACCTTTTGTTAACCGGCATGATTTTTGAGCGTATCTCATCATTAGGCGCGTGAAGGGAAACAGAAAGAGTCAATTGCAGCCTTTGAGAAAGCAAATCATAAATTCTGTCAACAAGACCGCTTGTGGAAAGAGAGATATTCCTCATTCCTATATTTAAACCGTCAGGGTTGGTAACAAGCTTTAGAAACCTTAAAACATTATCATAATTGTCAAGAGGCTCACCCATACCCATTAAAACTATATGAGAAACTCTGACATTCATGTCATTTTGAGCAGCATGAATCTGACTTAACATTTCTGATGCCATAAGATTGCGAACAAATCCGTTTAAGCCTGAAGCGCAGAAAGCACAGCCCATCTTGCAGCCTACCTGTGTGGATATGCATAGAGTATATCCGTATTTATAGTGCATAAGCACAGATTCAATTAACTCTCCATCGTGAAGCCTGAACAAATACTTTACAGTATCATCAACAGTAGAAGCAAACTTTTTTTCAATCTCACAGCCGTATATTTCAAAAATGCTTGCAAGAGATAAGCGGAGCTCCTTTGGCAAATTTGACATTTCATCAAAGCTCATAACTCCCCTTTTATGGAGCCAATCATATATCTGTTTAGAGCGAAAAGCAGGAAGCGAAAGCTCCGTGATTTTTTCTTCAAGCTCTGGCAAGTAAAAAGACTTTACATCCGTAAGGTTCAAAATTTCACTCCATTTCACTGAAAGCCGCGATAAAGAACCCGTCCGACTTATTGATATGAGGCATTAGGGTAACAAAATTACCACTTTTCTCAAATCTCGGCACATTTTCAAGAACTCTTAAGCTTCTAAAAGATGGGTGTTCTTTCAGAAATCTATTGCACACATCCGCATTTTCCTTACTGTTCAGGGTACAGGTCGAATAAACCAAAACCCCTCCCTTTTTAAGGTATCTTGCAGCGGTACAAAGTATAAGATACTGTAAATTGGGTAGTTTGTCAATATCTTGAGGCATTTTATAGCGAATTTCAGGCTTTTTTCGGATAATTCCAAGCCCAGAACATGGCACATCGCAAAGAATTTTGTCAGCTTTTTCCAGTTTGGAATTAAATTCAGATGCATCGTTTAATGACGAAAAAACATTTGTAAAGCCTAATCGCTTTACACCTTTTTGAATCAAATCCAATCTCGCGGGGTAAATATCAAATGCAAAAATCTTGCCTGTGTTTTCCATTTTTTCGGCAAGGGTAAAAGCTTTACCCCCCGGTGCAGAGCACATATCATAAACGGTATCATTATTTTCGACACCGAGTGCCTTGCAGCAAAGCTGTGAGGCAATATCCTGAACATGATAAAGACCTGATTTGTAGGTTTCTAGATGCTCGATATTTCCCAATCTGTCAACAGTTACTGCATCTTCAACCTCACTACATTCAGTGGCTTCAATACCCTCTTCTGCAAGCTTTTTAATAAGACCTTTTGTTGTAATTTTCAGAGTGTTGACTCTCAGAACAACAGGCGTTCCTCCAAGCGAGTTTTCCATGATTCCGACTGCATTTTCTTCCCCATAAGATTCAACCCAAAGCCTGACTAGCCATTCAGGGCATGAGTATTTCACACTGTAATATTTATAAAAATTATTGGCTTTATCTGGTAATTTTAATCCGCTTGCGTTTACTTTATGAAGCACCGCATTAATAAGACCGGTGGCAAAGCTGCAATTATTTTCTCGTGCAAGTTTTACGCTTTCATTTATCGCTGCAGATGGCGGAATCTTGTCCATAAATAGAATTTGAAAAGCGCCGAGCCGCAATGCTATTAGTGCTTCAGGTCTAAGCTTTTTTATCGGTTGGGACAAATATAAGCCTAAATTATAATCAACTGTTAATTGCCTTTCAATCAAACCGTAAACCAAAGCGCTTGCAAGAGAACTCTCTCTTTGTGAAAGATTATTTTCTGCAAGCGCACTATTGAGTACAATGTTTGAGTAGGCGTTATTTCTGTGCAGCTTTAAGAGAATTTCAAAGGCTGTTTGCCTAGCGCTCTTCACGTTATCACCTGTTCCTGTTAAGTCTCAGGATAAATCTCAGGAGGTTTGCCAATGTTACAGCAAGAGCAGCGACATAAGTCAAGGCAGCAGCCGATAAAACCTTTTTTGCGCCATATAGCTCATCGTCATATAGCATTCCGTCCTGTTCCATTACTTCTACGGCTCTTTTGCTTGCATTAAACTCTACCGGTAATGTAACCAACTGAAATACTGCTATCAAAGCATAAAGAATTAATCCTATTGATATTAAAGGCTCTAAGCCCATAAAATAGCCCAGAATTGCCATGGGCAAACCTATTCTTGAACCGATATTGCAGACTGGCAGAATAGCATTTCTAACCTTAATAGGTGCATAGTTTTCCGCATGCTGTGCGGCATGCCCGGCCTCATGGCAGGCAATTCCAACTGCCGCAACTGAATCACTGCCATATACCCCCTCAGAAAGCCTGATAACCTTATCCCTTGGGTCATAATGGTCAGAAAGCTTGCCAACGATACTTTCAACTCTGACATCGTTTATTCCATAGTGATATAGCACACGCATAGCCGCCTGCTCGCCTGTAAGGCCCTTGCTGTTCCTGACTTTAGAAAAACCAGAATAAGCGCTCTTGACCTTTACCTGCATGGCAACCGCGAATAAAAGTGCTGGCACAACAAATATCAAATAATAATAATCATAATATAACCATCCCATAAACACACTTCCTTTCGATTATTTGAGAATGGTTCCATTTTTAATAATACATCCCCTCAAAAAATCACAGGCAGGCATCATCTTTTTCCCTTCAGCCTGTAAAGTAGTTATTTCAATGCACTCACCGTCACCGCAGGCAACGACTAGTCTGTTGCTTCCGTCAACAACTTCTCCTGCCGAAGCGCCATCTGAATTTAATTCGCTCATAACAGAATTATATGCTTTTAATAACTTGTTCCCGAACAAAAAAGTTGCAATCGGCCATGAATTCAGTCCCCTTATCTGATTATGAATTTCACGGGCAGATTTATTCCAATCAATAGGACTCATGTCTTTTGACAGCATTGGGGCATATGTCGCCTTACTATTATCCTGCTTCTCTGGAATAATCGTACCGTTTATTATTCCCTCAATAGTATCAGACATCACCTGAGCCCCGAGTTCAGATAGTCTGTTCCACAGCTCGTCCGATGTTTCATTATCACCGATTTCTGTCTGAGCCTTAATGAGCATATCGCCAGTATCAAGCCCTGTATCCATCTGCATTGAGGTTATTCCAGTAACCCTTTCACCGTTTAATACTGCCCTCTGAATAGGAGCTGCGCCTCTGTATTTTGGTAAAAGTGATGCGTGAATATTAATGCATCCGAATTTTGGGAGCTTCAGTATATTTTCGGGCAATAACTTACCATATGCAACAACAACAATTAACTCAGGATTCAAGCTCTTGAGTAACTCAAAGGCTTCTGAATCCTTCAAGCTTCGAGGCTGATAAACAGGGATATTATTTTCCAATGCAGCAACCTTTACCTCGGGTGGCAAGAGCAAATGGCCCCTGCCCTTGGGTTTATCGGGCTGAGTAAACGCCGCTAAAACATGATGGCCGTCTGAAATTAGCCTTTTAAAGCAAGGAACAGCAAAATCGGGCGTACCCATAAAGACAATTTTCATTTTGTTCTCCTTAATCTGCCGGTCTTATTACATGCTTTGTAAATAGAATTCCGTCAAGATGGTCAATTTCATGACAGAAGCAGCGTGCCTTGAGCTCCTCGCCTTTATAAACGCACCATTGACCATTTCTGTTTTGAGCCTTTACCTTAACTACGGCCGGCCTTGAAGTTACGCCATATTCACCGGGCAGTGAAAGACAGCCTTCGGTAGCCTCCTGAACTCCATCAGTATAAATTATTTCAGGGTTAACCAGTTCTATCAAGCCTTCTCCGACATCGACAACAATAACCCTTTTCAGAACTCCCACCTGCACGGCTGCAAGCCCAACTCCGTTTTCACGGTAAAGCGTTTCCTTCATATCGTCGAGTAGAGTGTGAAGCTTTTCATCAAAAGCTTCAACCTTTCTGCTTTTTCTGTATAGAATAGGATCACCTTTTTTCACAATATTTCTGTATGCCATTTCTACATCTCCAAACTTAATTTAGTTATAGTATGCTCTCAGGGTTAATATCTGCATATGTAGTAACCTTGCTAAATTTTGTATCTTTACCGAAATCACATAATATTTCAGATATCATCTTTCTGAAATTTGCTGAATTGTGGCATTTTATTATAAGTCTGTACCTGAATCTGTTGTTGACCTTTAATACTCTGGCAGGCATAGGACCGAGAACAATTATTTTTTCACTCTGATATTTATCTCTTGAAGCTGTTTGAATCATTTCGAGAACCCTTTTTGCTCCAGCCCTGACAAAAAGCTCCTCCTCACATATCAGACCAATAACACATATATCACAAAAAGGCGGATATATAAGCATTTTTCGTATTTTAATTTCCGTATTAAAAAATGCATTAAAATCCTGCTTTGCCGCAAGGTTAATTATCTCGTTTTCAGGTGTTAAAGTCTGAATAACAGCCTTACCTTCATATTGACCTCTACCGGCCCGTCCCACTACCTGAGTCAAAAGGTCAAAGGTACGCTCAAGACTTCTGTAGTCATCATTATATAGCTGCTGGTCAACTGAAACAACGCCCACGAGTGTTACATTTTCAAAATCAAGTCCCTTTGCAACCATCTGAGTCCCAAGCAGAATATCATACTCTTTGTTTGAGAATTCGTTTAGCTTGTTTTCATGTGAAAACTTAGCCATAGTTGTATCCGTATCCATACGCAGTATTCTGGCTTCCGGCAGGAGCTCGGAAAGCTCATCCTCTATTTTTTGAGTTCCGTAGCCCGAATACCTGACAGATTCCCTGCCACAGTCAGCACAAACGGAAGTAAATGGCGCTGAATACCCGCAGTAATGGCACATCAGCCTTCCGTTAGCGTGATGGTAGGTCATTGAAATGCTACAGTATGGGCATGTTATCACATGACCGCATTCAAGGCAGGCTGCAAAAGTGTTGTATCCTCTTCTGTTTATCAGGAGTATCGACTGGTGCCCTTCCTCGAGGTTCCGTCTCAATTCGTCAACAAGGGTACCGCTCAGAGATGAGGCGTTGCCTTTTCGTCTTTCCTCACTCATATCGACAGTTATAACCTTAGGCAATATCGCCTTACCGTAGCGTTCATTGAGGACATTAAGAGTATAACGCCCCTTGAGGGCAGCAGCATAGCTTTCTATACTCGGCGTTGCAGATGCAAGCAACAACAAAGCACCATGTTTAGCACATCTAAAACGGGCAACATCCTTTGCGTTATATCTCGGAGAGGACTCAGACTTATATGTATGCTCCTGCTCTTCATCTATTATTATTATGCCGATTTTTTCAAACGGTGCAAAGACTGCAGATCTTGTTCCTACAGCAATCTTAACCTCTCCTCTTTTGATTCTTTTCCATTCATCAAGCCTTTCGCCAACGGAAAGAGCACTGTGTAGCACCGCAACGCTGCTACCGTATCTGCTGTGAAAAAGCTTCAATGTCTGAGGGGTAAGTGATATTTCGGGAACCATAAGGATTACTCCGTCACCGTTTTTTATAGCTTCGTCAATAAGGCGAAGATAGACAAGCGTTTTTCCGCTGCCGGTAACACCGAAAAGTAATGCTCCGCCTCCCCCGTTTTTATACTGATTAATTAGGTTATTGCAAACCTCACTCTGTTTTTCGGTAAGCTGAAAATCTTTGTTTTCAGGCTGAAAAATATTATCGCCATAGGGATTGCGGTAAATTTCACTTTCAAAAAATTCAACAATTCCTTTTCTTTCGAGTGAAGCTATTACGGAAGGCGTAAGCCCAGTGAAATAACAAACCTCTTTGACGGAAGCCGACCCGATATCCTTGAGCAGCTCAACGACATTTTTCTGCTTTTGAGTAAGCTTGGGACTTATTTCATTATCTTCAGTTTCATGTGAAAGGCGAACCATTTTTACAGTTAAATCGCCTATGTTCCTTACAGCATCGAAATTTCGCACCAGAACACCCTTTTTAACCATGTTCTCAGGCAGATTACATGTGGAATTAAAGCCCAGTGTATCCATAAGTCTGGAGAATTTTATGTATCCGCCTCGCTGCAAGAGATAATCATATATTAACTGTTCATCATCTGAAAGCGCGATTTTCTCATTCTCATTCATAGGAACAGCCGCATATGAAAACTGAATTTTGAGATTGATTCCGGATGGTAATAGTACCTTGACAGCTTCAAATAGCGTGCAGAAGGTTCTGTCCTTTAACCAGAATGCAAGTTCAAGCAGTTCATTATTAATAAGCGATGCTTCATCAAGCACCGCCGCAATTTTTTTTATTCCCTTTTGCACTGATTCGCAGTCGATTTCGCAAACTTCAAAAATAAACCCAAGCCGCTGTTTATTACCGTTGCCAAATGGTACGGTAACACGGCAGCCGGGTTTAGCACTGCCCAGCAGACTGTCATCAATAGAATAGTCGAATAGCTTATCAAAGTGATATGCCGTGTTTTCAACTGCTACTTTGGCTATGTTGAGTTTTGGCATAATGATACCTCTAGATGACTTTTATTAGATATTCCTGATTTCTTCTGGTTCAACTATTTTGAATTTTCCTTCAATTATCTCATTTATAGCAATACTTACAGGTTTTTCAGTAATAATAATCCCGTTTTCATCTGCCTCTTCAGCAATAATTCTTGCTCTCTTCGCTGTGGCGGTTACAAGAGAATATCTGCTGATTTTTCCCTTTAATACCTTGCTTAAATCGTTATTAATCATTTTCAATTACCTCATTTATCAAATATTTTAATCTTAATGAGTTTTGCCTTTCAGCTCTTATTATTGCTCTAATATCACTGACAGCATAGTCAAGCAAATCATTAACAACTATATAATCATACTCTGTTGCCCGTTTAATCTCATCGACCGCAATGGCAAGCCTTCTTTGAATCTCATCTATATTTTCGGATTCACGCTTGAAAAGGCGCTCCTTGAGAATTGTCATTGACGGAGGCATTAGGAAAATACTCACGGCATCAGGATAAATCTCTCTGATTTTCTGCGCTCCCTGAACCTCAATCTTTAATATAACGGTTTCTCCGTTTTCTAGCCATTGGTCAATAATCGACTTTGGAGTTCCGTAATAATTTCCGTTATAAACGGCATATTCCAATATCTGATTACATTCAATCTTTCTTAAAAAATATTTCTCGGTAACAAAGTAGTAATGTATACCATCAATCTCCCAATCACGCTTTGGTCTTGTTGTGAGTGAAATGGAAATTTTAATATCATCATCCTGCTTTGAAAGCTCATTGAGAACAGTGTCTTTTCCTGAACCTGACGGACCTGATAGAATAATCAATAAACCCTTCTTTTCAATCTTCATTTTCAGCCTCCTCAATGTCAGTTTCGTCGCTTTCATTGTTCAAACGATTAGCGACGGTTTCGGGCTGGAGATAAGATAGAATAACATGGTCACTGTCGGTTATTAATACTGCTCTGGTTCGCCTGCCATGGGTAGCGTCTATCAAGGTTCCCCTCTCTTTGGATTCCTGTATAATTCTTTTTATCGGAGCTGATTCAGGACTGACAACCGCAACAAGCCTTGAAGCATTAATCATATTTCCGAATCCTATGTTTATAAGTTTCATTAAAACGCCTCCGAAGAATTATTCAATATTCTGAATCTGCTCGCGAATCTTCTCAATCTCCGCCTTAATATCCAAAACCCTACGAGCTATTTCAACATCCTGAGCCTTGGAACCGATTGTATTGGCTTCTCTATTAATTTCCTGGATAAGAAAATCAAGCTTTCTTCCTATTGCTTCATCTGACATGAAAAAGCTGCGCAGCTGGTCGATATGGCTGCGGAGCCTTACCGTTTCCTCAGCAACGGCAACCTTATCTGCAAAAATCGCAGCCTCAGTCAATAACCTCTGTTCATCAATATGAGCCCCGTCAAGGAATTCTCTCATTCTTAAGAGTAGCTTTTCATTATACTCCTTGACGCTTTGGGGTGAACGCTCTTCAATAAACTCCACATTTCTGATAATTGCATCTGCTCTTGAAAGTACATCATCTGCAAGCCTTTTACCCTCTGCCTCTCTCATAGAAGTAAACCTTTCATAAGCAACCAAAACAACATCTTTCACTGACTCCCATATTTTCTCTTCATCGGTCTGCTCCTTATGAATAGAAAAAATATCAGAATATCCTGAAAGAGAGGAAACCGTAATATCGTTTTCTAGCCCGTATTTTTCAGAAAGCTCTTTAAAAGCATTCAAATAACCGCTAACTATTGAATTATTAAGGTTAATGACCACATCGCTTTCTTCAATGGCTTCAATCTGAACAAAACACTCAACCTTGCCTCTACCGATTTTACTTTGTAAAAAGCTTTTGAGCTTTTCATCAAGAAATCCGTATGTACGTGGTATTTTTGATGAAAATTCAAAATAACGATGATTTACGCTTTTTATTTCACAAATAATGCTGTAGCCGTTAACAATTTCCTGCGACCTTCCAAATCCTGTCATACTTCTAATCATAAATTATAAGCCTCAATTCAAAAAAATCCTATCCTATATTGTACCAATTTTTCTATTGATTTGTCAAATCATTTTTTTCCGCTTCAGCCTCCGAAAAGAAGCTCGGGAATTTCACCAGTCAAAACGCCGTCCTTGTATTGAAAGCCCATGCTTTCAGCAATTGATGAAGCAGAGACTTCGGTCATCTTGGCAATATAAGCCCCCCTGTTTGCACCGAAATTTAATGCGGACCTTATTAGCCCTTCCGCAGTAATACTGTCATCAGCACTCAAGCTTAAAATGTTAATACAGTAACCGTCTAACCTGGAAAGGCAATTCCCAACCTCTTTAACGCCGTCCTCAATTGCGATATACCCGAAAAAACCGTTGATATCCTTATATTCAAATTCGGACTTGTCCGATTCAATTACAGGCCTAAATTCTATCATTTATATCCTCCTTTTTTCTGCTGCAGCCCCGAGCCGACTTATCTCATCCTCCGAAAGCTCACGCCATTTGCCCTGAGGAAGCATTCCAAGCTTTACCGGGCCGTAGGCAGTTCTTTTGAGCCTCGCAACTTCAATATTAAGCTTCTCGCAAACCTTCCTTATCTGTCTGTTTCTACCCTCATAAAGCACTATTTCAAGAATAGCTTTGTCTGGCTCCTTTTTAATTATGCTTACATCGCATGGAGCCGTCATTCTGCCTTCAATTTCAATTCCGCTTGAAATCAAATCTATCTGCTCCTGAGTAATTCCGGGGCGTATTGTTACGCGGTACACCTTGCCGATATGATGTGACGGATGCATCATTGCATTGGCAAATTCACCGTCATTAGTCATAAGCAAGAGACCTTCCGATTCTCTGTCAAGTCTGCCAATTGGGTAGACTCTTTCACCAACATCTGAGACTAGTTGGGCGACACATTTTCTGCCCATTTCGTCGTTCATAGTGGTTATAAAACCTCTTGGCTTATGAAGCATAATGTAAACCGGCTTGGAAACATTAATTACTTTTTTGCCGTTTACTGTTACTAAATCAGTCTTTGGGTTAATTTTATCACCAATCGAAGCAGGTCTTCCGTTTACTTTAACCTTTCCATTTGAAATCAGTTCTTCCGCCTTCCTGCGGGATGCGACTCCGCACTCCGAAAGATATTTTTGAAGCCTTAAGCTGTTATCAGCCATTTAATATTAACCCCTTTTAAAAACTCTTTAATTTTCCAAATTATTTTATCCCAAAATCCATAGCCTTCATCGATATTGTCTTTTTGGGGACTGTCCGGCGTTAAAACCTCAACATTATCACCTGCAACTATTGCGGTTTCTTTTATTACAATATCATCCTTAAAATATTTGATACTACCTACAATTTTACCCTTCTCCACAGGAGCATACTCAAAATGTTTAATAAATACCCTCGCTACTATTTTATCCGTCTCGCTGATAGTTTTTACAGCTAAAGAATCAGTTGAATACCTTACCGGAACGGATGACCTATTGCCACCGACAACCTTCAGCTCTAAATTACGAAGGTCAACACAGGGCTCAACCTGGCTCACAAATGAAAAGCCGTAGTCAAGCAGCTTCTTGTGATCCTTCCAGTCACTCTTTGCATTCAGAGTTACTGCAACAAGAGTAACTCCATCACGCTCAGCGGCCGAAACAAGGCATCTGCCACTCTTTTTTGTAAACCCAGTTTTAATCCCAATGCAGCCCTCATAGCTGTATAATAACCTGTTATGATTTGACAGCGTTCTCATATAAGGCGGATTGCCATAGCTCAGCCTCACATTTGTTTTAGAGCAGGCATTGCGAAATTCAACATTTTTCAGCGCTTCGCAGCCGAGCAGAGCC
>ENA-UOYA01004321-UOYA01004321.1-activated-sludge-metagenome-genome-assembly--contig:-NODE-4321-length-12003-cov-4.891028_pt1 | contig 12003 bp, 14 predicted proteins | sample MGYA00238163_ERZ764804 | MGnify/ENA primary metagenome ERZ764804 (study PRJEB28919, sample SAMN05720223) | activated sludge metagenome | isolation source: Anaerobic digester | place: Hong Kong...
GGCGGCATGCAGGACGCGCAGAAAAAGCGCATCCGCATGATTGGCGACGCGGCCATGCGCTATCGCGAAGACCCGGTGCGCATCATCCGCGCCGTGCGCTTTGGCGCCAAGCTCTCGCGCCTGGGCTTCACGCTGGACCCCAAGACCGCCAAGCCGCTGCTGGAGGCCGAGCCCCTGCTGGCCGAGGTGCCGCAAAGCCGACTGTTCGACGAGATGCTCAAGCTCCTGCAGACCGGCCACGCCGTGGCCAGCGTCGAGCAACTCAAGAAGCTGGGCCTGGCGCGCGGCATCTATCCGCTGCTCGATCTGGTGGTCGAGCGCGCCGAGCAACCCTTCGTCAAGGCGGCGCTGCTGGACACCGACCGCCGCGTCGGCGAGGGCAAGCCGGTGGCACCGTCCTTCTTGCTGGCCTGCGTGCTGTGGCAGGACGTGCAGGCCGGCTGGCAGCAGCGCCTGGCGCGCAAGGAATACCCGTTTCCGGCCCTGCAGGCGGCCATCGACGAGGTGTTCGACGCCCGCATCGGCGACGTGTCGGGCCGCGGCAAGCTGGGCGGCGACATGCGCGAGATCTGGATGATGCAGCCGCGCTTTGAAAAGCGCAGCGGCCACTCGCCCTTCGGCCTGGTCGAGCAGCCGCGCTTTCGCGCCGGCTTTGACTTCATGCGCCTGCGCGCTGACGTCGGCGAGGTGGACGAGCCGCTGGTGGACTGGTGGCAGGCCTTCAGCCTGGCCGACGAGTCGGCGCGCGAGGATCTGGTGCAGCAGTTGCGCGCCGAGCAGCAAAAGCTCAAGAAGGCGCCGCGTGTGCATTCGGTCAAAAAAGCGGCGCCAGCGCAGTCTGGATCAGCGCAAACAGCTCCTGAAAACATAGCAACGGCCGATGATGCGGACGCCCAGGTGCCCACGCCCGCCAAGCGCCGCCGGCGCCGGCGCAAGCCGGGCGGTGGCGCCGGCGGTGCACCCAACGCCGCAGCGCCCGACACGCATTGAACCCACCCATGCCGCGCGCGTCCGTGATCGCCTTTGTCGGCCTGGGCGCCAACCTGGGCGACGCGCGCCAGGCCGTGCAACAAGCCTTGATCGACCTGGCGCGCCTGCCCCACAGCGAGCTGCTGGCCGCCTCGCGCCTGTACCGCAGCGCGCCGGTGGACGCCGCGGGGCCCGACTACGTCAACGCCGTGGCCGAGCTGCGCACCAGCTTGAGCGCGCCCGCGCTGCTGGCAGCCCTGCAGGCGCTGGAGCACGCCGCCGGGCGCCAGCGGCCGTATCGCCACGCCCCGCGCACGCTGGATTTGGACCTGCTGCTGTACGGCAGCGCCCGCATCGACAGCCCGGCGCTGACCGTTCCGCACCCGCGCATGGCGCAGCGCGCCTTCGTGCTGCGCCCGCTGGCCGAGCTGGCGCCCGAGCGGGTGAGCACGGCGCAATGGCAGGCGGTGGCCGATCAATCCTGCGCGCCGCTCGATGCGGCGCCCGAGCATGAATCATGAATTGGCTCACCTCGCTGCCCATCTCCGTGCAAACGGTGCTGTTGCTGATCGCCAGCAACGCCTTCATGACCATGGCCTGGTACGGCCACCTGAAGAACCTGAGCACTGCGCCGTGGTACGTGGCGGCCCTGGTGAGCTGGGGCATTGCCCTGTTCGAGTACCTGCTGCAGGTGCCGGCCAACCGCATCGGCTACCAGCAGTTCAGCGTCGGGCAGCTCAAGATCATTCAGGAAGTCGTCACGCTGACGGTGTTCGTGCCCTTTGCCTGGCTGTACCTGGACCAGCCGCCCAAGCTGGACTATCTGTGGGCCGCGCTGTGTTTGGTGGGCGCAGTCTATTTCGTGTTTCGCGGCCAGTGAGCGGGGGTGCGGGCGTTAAACTTGGCTCACACAGTCACGGGCACTGAAATCCTCCGGGCGCGCGCGCGTCACCCGCCGAGAAAGAATCCGACCATGTTGTTCAGCAAGCTCTTGCCCAAGGAGGGCAATTTTTTTGAGCTCTTCAACCAGCACGCCGATTGCATCGTGCAGGCGGCGCAAGCCTTCGAGCGGCTGGTGGCCAACTACGCCGACCCGCTCATGCGCGAGAAGTACAACCACGAGGTGGACAGCGCCGAGCGTGCGGCCGACAAGGTCACGCACGAGGTCAGCCGGCTGATCCACACCACCTTCATCACGCCGATCGACCGCGAGCAGATTCACGCGCTGATCAACATGATGGACGACGTGGCCGACCTGCTGCAGGACTCGGCCGAGACCATGGCCCTGTACGACGTGCACCACATGACCGCCGAGATGGTGCGGCTGACCGACCTGTCGGTCAAATGCTGCGAGCGGGTGCAGGCCGCCGTCAAGCTGCTGGGGCGCATCGGCGAGCAGGCCGTGGCCGAGCAGGCGCTGAAGGTGTGCGCCGAAATCGACGAGCTGGAGTCCGACGCCGACCGCGTGATGCGCAGCGCCATGAGCCAGCTGTTTCGCCATGAGCCCGACGTGCGCGAGCTGATCAAGCTGCGCGCGATCTACGACCTGCTGGAGACCATCACCGACCGGTGCGAGGACGTGGCCAACCAGATCGAAGGCATCGTTCTGGAAAATTCCTGATCAGGGGCGGTTTCAAGCATGGAAATCGCTCAAGTCGCCCTGTGGGTGATCGTGCTGCTGGTGGCGCTGGCGCTGGCGTTCGACTTCATGAACGGCTTTCACGACGCGGCCAACTCGATCGCCACCGTCGTCTCCACCGGCGTGCTGCGGCCGGCGCAGGCCATCGTGTTTGCCGCCTTCTTCAACGTGGTGGCCATCTTCGTCTTTCACCTGAGCGTGGCGGCCACCGTGGGCAAGGGCATCGTCCATCCGGGCGTGGTCGATGTGCACGTGGTGTTCGGCGCGCTGATCGGCGCCATCGTCTGGAACGCCGTGACCTGGTACTACGGCATCCCCAGCAGCTCCTCGCATGCGCTGATCGGCGGCATCGTGGGCGCGGTCATGGCCAAGTCGGGCGCCAGCGTGCTGGTGGTGGGCGGCATCCTCAAGATCGTGGCCTTCATCTTCATCTCGCCATTGCTCGGCTTCCTGCTGGGTTCGCTGATGATGGTGCTGGTGGCCTGGGTGTTTCGCCGCACGGGGCCCAACCGGGTGGACCGCTGGTTCCGGCGCCTGCAACTGCTGTCGGCGGGCGCCTACAGCCTGGGCCACGGCGGCAATGATGCGCAAAAGACCATCGGCATCATCTGGATGCTGCTGATCGCCACTGGCCACAGCAGCGCCGGCGATGCCGAGCCGCCCATCTGGGTGATCGCCGGCTGCTACCTGGCCATCGGCCTGGGCACCATGTTCGGCGGCTGGCGCATCGTCAAGACCATGGGCCAGAAGATCACCAAGCTCAAGCCGGTGGGCGGCTTTTGCGCCGAGACGGGCGGGGCGCTCACCCTGTTCATCGCCACCGCGCTGGGCGTGCCGGTGTCCACCACGCACACCATCACCGGGGCCATCGTCGGCGTGGGCTCCACCCAGCGCGCGGCGGCGGTGCGCTGGGGCGTGGCCGGCAACATCATCTGGGCCTGGATCCTGACCATTCCGGCCAGCGCCTTCGTTGCCGCGGTCGCGTACTGGATCAGCGGGCAGCTGTTTTGATCGGCCTTTGCAGCAGCACGGTCGCCAACAGCGCCCTACGCAGCGCATCAATCCCGTAGGATCAAATGGCCGCGGAGCAGGCCAAGCCAGCGATCGCCGTGGCCGGGGTCTCCCCGGATACAGGCGATGCCCCCTTCAAGGGGGCTGAGGTCTGCGGCTCCAGACCTGCCTGCGCAGGTCTGGACAGACCGAAGAGCCGCCGCCTCTGGCGGTGAGCACCGGGCGGAACATCGCGCAGCGAGTGGAGACTGGGGGTAGCCCATTCCCCTTGCGACATCTTGCGGGCTTCCTCGACCTGGTACTCGAAATAGCGCTGAAAGCTGAAGGCGATGGTGGCCATCAGCACGCCGGTGCCGATCAAGAGCGAGGTGGCCACGCCGACCACGGTGAACCAGTTGGTGCGCCCCGCCGGCGCATCGGGGGCGGCCTGCGGGTTGAAGCGGGCGTTCCATTTTTCGGGCGTCATCAGGCCATAGACGATGGCGTTGAGCGCGCAGGCGGCGATGGTGAAGCCCAGCAGCGGAATCAGGGCCCAGCTGAGCGCGTCGTCCTGTCCCAGATCAAGCGCGCGCTCCACGCCGTACAGGCCGATGGCCGTGGGGATCGGCAGCAGCCAGCCCAGCCAGTCGCCAAAGCCCATCAGGTAGAAGCGATGCAGGCCCAGCGGGCCGCCGAGAAAGGTCAGCCAGGTGGCCAGGGTCTTGTTCTTCATGCCGGGTTCTCCGTGGGTGGGGTGCTGCGGCCGGCGCCCAGGGCCTTTTCCATCAGCACGATGTCCAGCCAGCGGCCGAACTTCCAGCCGCAGGCGCCGATGACGCCCACGTCCGCAAAGCCGGCGGCGCGGTGCAGGCCGATGGAGGCGGCATTGGCGCTGTCGCCGATGACGGCAATCAGCTTGCGCACGCCGGCGCGCTGGGCCTGCGCCGCCAGCTCGTCCAGCAGGGCGCGGCCCAGGCCGCGGCCGGCGGCGTCGGGGCGCAGGTAGATCGAGTCTTCGGCCGAAAACCGGTAGGCCGCGCGCGGCTTGAACCAGTTGCAGTAGGCGTAGCCCAGCACCTGCCCGTCGTCGCCCGCGGCCACCAGCCAGGGCAGGGCGCGCGCCAGCACGGCCTGGCGGCGCTGGGCCATCTCGGCGGCATCGGGTGCTTCGGTTTCGAAGGTGGCCGTGCCGTGCAGTACGTGGTGGGCATAGATGGCGGTGACCGCCGGGATGTCCTCGTCCCGGCAGGATCGGATCAGGGGCATGGAAGCGTGTGGTGAAAAGCGGTGCGAGGCCTCGGCGCGGCCGAGGGGCGCCAGGACAAGCGCGCGCCAAAGTATAATGCCGGGTTCGTCGATGTGTCGCTGGCCGGGTGGCCATGTCGCGTGTCTCAGCATCGAGGAAACCCTGCATGCCTTTGTGTCGCCTTGCGGCGCGCCGGCGGGCAGGTCAACCACCCACAGGATTAAAGAAACCACCATGGTCGTGATTCGTCTTTCTCGCGGCGGCGCCAAGGGCCGCCCTTTCTTCAGCATCGTCGTCGCCGACAAGCGCGTGCGTCGTGATGGCCGCTTCATCGAGCGCATCGGTTTTTACAACCCCGGCGCGACCGGTGGCGAAGAAGGCCTGCGCATTGCGCAGGATCGCCTGAGCTACTGGCGCGGCGTGGGCGCCCAACCGTCGCCCACGGTCGAGCGCCTGATCAAGCAGGCCGCCAAGGCCGCCCCGGCCGCTGCCTGATCGCCCCCGCATGAACCCCGGGCTGGAGCCGGCCACGCTGCCGGCCGACGCCGTCGAAGTCGGCCGCATCCTGGACGCCTGGGGCATTCAGGGCGGCTTCAGGGTTCAGCCCTACAGCGCCTCGCCCGAGGCGCTTTTTTCGTGCCGGCAGTGGTTTTTGCAGCCGCCCGAGCGCGGCGCCAAGGTGGCGTTCGAGGGCACGGTGCGCCTGGCGGTGCGCCAGGCGCGCGCCCATGGTGAAGGCCTGGTCGCCAGTGCCCGCGAGGTGCCCGATCGCACCGCCGCCGAGGGCCTGCGCGGCGCGCGCATCTTCATCGCACGATCGGCCTTCCCGCCGCTGCCCGAGGGTGAGTACTACTGGGTGGACCTGATCGGTCTGGCCGTGGTCAACCGCGAAGGCGTGTCGCTGGGCCAGGTGAGCGATCTGATGGCCACGGGGCCGCAGCAGGTGCTGGTGGTGCACGAGACGCCGGCGGGCGCGGACAAGCCCGTGGAGCGGCTGATTCCGTTCGTTGCCGCTTACGTCGATACCGTCGACGTGGCCGCGCGCCAGATCGTGGTGGACTGGCAGCCGGACTACTGACCCTTTGGCGTCGCCGGTGCGCGGTTGACCTGCACGAAAATTTCGTTGGGCCGCACCATGCCCAGCTCCATGCGGGCCTTTTCCTCGACGATGCCCAGGCCCGACTTCAGGTCGTCCACCTCGGAGGCGAGCTGGTCGTTGGCGGCGCGCGCCTTGGCGTTGGCCGCCAGTTGCTGATCGAGCTTGCGCTGCATGGCCGCCACGTCCGGCAAGCTGCCGCGGCCGAACCACATCTGGGCGTGCACCACCCCCAGCAAGGCGATCAGGACGACCGGGACGATGCGCCGAACCATGGCCTTTGCGCCGCGGCTTTACTTCAAGTTGTAGAAAGCGGCGCGGCCGGGGTACTGGGCCATGTCGCCCAGGTCTTCCTCGATGCGCAGCAGCTGGTTGTACTTGGCCATGCGGTCCGATCGGCTGAGCGAGCCGGTCTTGATCTGGCCGGCGTTGGTGCCCACGGCGATGTCGGCGATGGTGCTGTCCTCGGTCTCGCCCGAGCGGTGGCTGATGACGGCGGTGTAGCCCGCGCGCTTGGCCATCTCGATGGCGGCGAAGGTCTCGGTCAGGGTGCCGATCTGGTTGATCTTGATCAGGATCGAGTTGGCGATCTGCTTGTCGATGCCTTCCTTCAGGATCTTGGTGTTGGTGACGAACAGGTCGTCGCCCACCAGTTGCACGTTCTTGGCCAGGCGCTCGGTCAGGATCTTCCAGCCGTCCCAGTCGCCCTCGGCCATGCCGTCCTCGATGCTGATGATGGGGTATTTGTCCACCCAGGTGGCCAGCATGTCGGTCCATTGCTGGGCCGACAGCTGGATGCCGCCTTCGCCCGCCAGCACGTACTGGCCGTCCTTGTAGAACTCGCTGGCGGCGCAGTCCAGGCCGATGGCGATCTGCGTGCCCGCGGTGTAGCCGGCGGCCTCGATGGCCTGCAGGATGAGCTGGATCGCGGCCTCGTGGTTTTCGACGCTGGGGGCAAAGCCGCCTTCGTCGCCCACCGCCGTGCTCATGCCCTTGTCGTTGATGATCTTCTTGAGCGCGTGAAACACCTCAGCGCCCCAGCGCAGCGCTTCGCGAAAGCTGGGCGCGCCGACCGGGATGATCATGAACTCCTGCAAGTCCAGCGTGTTGTTGGCATGCGCGCCGCCGTTGATGACGTTCATCATCGGCACCGGCAGCTGGCGTCCATTCATGCCGCCGAAGTAGCGATACAGCGGCAGGCCGGATTCTTCGGCCGCCGCGCGGGCCACGGCCATGGAGACGGCCAGCATGGCGTTGGCGCCCAGGCGGCTCTTGTTCTCGGTGCCGTCCAGCTCCAGCAGGGTCTTGTCCAGGAAGGCCTGTTCGGACGCATCCAGGCCCAGCACGGCCTCGGAAATTTCGGTGTTGATGTGCTCGACGGCCTTGAGCACGCCCTTGCCGCCGTAGCGTTTGGCGTCGCCGTCGCGCAGCTCGATGGCTTCGCGCGAGCCCGTCGATGCACCCGAGGGGACGGCGGCGCGGCCCATGATGCCGGATTCGAGCAGCACGTCGCACTCGACGGTGGGGTTGCCGCGGCTGTCCAGCACTTCGCGGCCGACGATGTCAACGATGGCACTCATGGGTTCAAATCCTCGGGATCAACGATTTTGATGACAAATGGCTGGAGCGCTTGATGCACAAGCGCTGACAACTATGAAATATATAGTATTTGCGCCGTTTTTCATACGCCTTCGACGACCACCAGACGCATCACGGCGGCGCCTTCGCGGGCCTTGCGGGCGCGGGAGTACTCGGGCGAGTCGTGAAAGGCCTTGGCCGCCTGGAAGCTCGGAAACTTCAGGATCACCGTTCGCTCGGGGTTCCAGTCGCCTTCCAGCACCTCGACCTTGCCGCCGCGCACGCAGATTTCGGCGCCGTGCGCGCGCATGGCCTCGGTGCTCCACTTGCGGTATTCCTCGTACTGCACGGGATTGGTCACGGTGACGGAAGCAATGATGTAGCCGCTGGCCATGAGGTTCCTTCAGGCGGAAAAGTCGTTTTCAAGAAAGGGTTGGCGCTTGGTCACGCCATCCAGGGCGAGCAGGGTCTCCAGCAAGGCCTTCATGCGACCCAGCGGCACGGCGTTGGGGCCGTCCGACAGGGCGTGCGCGGGGTCGGGGTGCGTTTCCATGAACAGGCCCGCCACACCCACGGCCACGGCGGCGCGGGCCAGCACCGGCACGAACTCGCGCTGGCCGCCGCTGCTGGTGCCCTGGCCGCCGGGCAGCTGCACGCTGTGCGTGGCGTCGAACACCACCGGCGCGCCGGTCTCGCGCATGATGGCCAGGCTGCGCATGTCGGAGACCAGGTTGTTGTAGCCAAAGCTGGCGCCGCGCTCGCAGGCCATGAAGTTGTCTTGGGGCAGACCTTTTTCAGCCGCCGCCGCGCGGGCCTTGTCGATCACGTTCTTCATGTCGTGCGGCGCCAGGAACTGCCCCTTCTTGATGTTGACGGGCTTGCCCGACTGCGCCACGGCGCGGATGAAGTCGGTCTGGCGGCACAGGAAGGCAGGGGTCTGCAGCACGTCGCAGACCTTGGCCGCTTCGGTGATGTCGTCTTCGGTGTGCACGTCGGTCAGCACCGGCACGCCCAGTTCGCGGCGGACCTTGGCGAGGATTTCCAGGCCCTTGTCGCGGCCCGGGCCGCGAAAGCTGGTGCCGCTGGAGCGATTGGCCTTGTCGAAGCTGCTCTTGAAGATGAAGGGGATGCCCAGGCTGGCGGTGATGTCCTTCAGTTGCCCGGCCACATCCATCTGCAACTGCTCGGATTCGATCACGCAGGGGCCGGCGATCAGAAAGAAGGGCTTGTCCAGGCCGACCTCGAAGCCGCAGAGTTTCATGCCGCGACCTTGTCGGTTTGTGCCTTGGCCGCGGGTGCACGCTGGTCCTGGTGCGCCAGCGCCGCCTTGACGAAGGCGTTGAACAGCGGGTGGCCGTCCCAGGGCGTGCTCTTGAACTCGGGGTGAAACTGCACGCCGATGAACCAGGGGTGCACGCTTTGCGGCAGCTCGACGATTTCGGTCAGGTGCTCGCGCTGGGTCAGCGCCGAGATCACCAGGCCGGCCTTGCGCAGCTGGTCGAGGTACTGCACGTTGGCCTCGTAGCGGTGGCGGTGGCGCTCGGTCACCACGTCGCCGTAGATGCTGTGCGCCAGCGTGCCGGGCTGCACGTCCGACGACTGCGCGCCCAGGCGCATGGTGCCGCCCAGGTCGGACTTTTCGTTGCGCGTCTTGATGCTGCCATCCTGGTCCTTCCATTCGGTGATGAGGGCAATCACCGGGTGCTTGCACTGGGGGTCGAACTCGGTGCTGTTGGCGCCTTCCAGGCCGGCCACGTCGCGCGCGTATTCGATGGTGGCCACCTGCATGCCCAGGCAGATGCCCAGGTAGGGCACCTTGTGCTCGCGTGCGTAGCGGGCGGTGGCGATCTTGCCTTCGATGCCGCGCGCGCCAAAGCCGCCGGGCACCAGGATGGCGTCGTACTTGGCCAGTTGCGCCGCGCTGGCGGGGGTGATCGATTCGGAATCGACGTGCTCGATGCGCACGCGGGCGTGGTTTTGCATGCCGGCGTGGCGCAGCGCCTCGTTGACGGACTTGTAGCTGTCCGACAGATCGACGTACTTGCCCACCATGGCGATGGTGACCTCGCGCTGCGGGTGCTCCACCTCGTGCACCAGCGCGTCCCAGCGTTGCAGGTTGGCCGGCGGCGTGTTCAGGCGCAGCTTGTCGCAGATCAGGCCGTCCAGGCCCTGCTCGTGCAGCATGCGCGGCACCTTGTAGATGGTGTCCACGTCCCACATGCTGATCACGCCCCATTCGGGCACGTTGGTGAACAGGCTGATCTTTTCGCGTTCGTCGTGCGGAATGGGGCGGTCGGCGCGGCACAGCAGCGCGTCGGGCTGGATGCCGATCTCGCGCAGCTTTTGCACGGTGTGCTGCGTGGGCTTGGTCTTGAGCTCGCCGGCGGCCGCGATCCAGGGCAGGTAGGTCAGGTGCACGAAGGCGGTCTGGTTGGGGCCCAGCTTGAGGCTGAGCTGGCGCACCGCCTCCAGGAAGGGCAGGGACTCGATGTCGCCCACCGTGCCGCCGATCTCGACGATGGCCACGTCGGCCGCGTCCGGTGTGCCAAAGCCGGCGCCGCGCTTGATGAAGTCCTGGATCTCGTTGGTGACGTGCGGGATCACCTGCACCGTCTTGCCCAGGTAGTCGCCGCGGCGCTCTTTCTCGAGCACGCTTTTGTAGATCTGCCCGGTGGTGAAGTTGTTGGCGCGCTTCATGCGTGTGGTCACGAAGCGCTCGTAGTGGCCCAGATCGAGGTCGGTCTCGGCGCCGTCGTCGGTGACGAACACCTCGCCGTGCTGAAACGGGCTCATGGTGCCCGGATCGACGTTGATGTAGGGGTCAAGCTTGATCAGGGTGACGTTCAGGCCGCGCGATTCGAGGATCGCGGCGAGTGACGCAGAGGCGATTCCCTTGCCCAGGGAAGACACCACACCGCCGGTGACGAAGACGAATTTGGTCATGTCAAATGCGAAGGCGCGCTGCCTGCGCTCGGTGGGAAATTGCGATTATAGGAGCGGCCATGCCGCGCCCGCGGTTTGCTACATTGCGCGGCATGAACGCAAACCCTTTTGCCGGTGAACTGGCCGGCCGGCGCATCGTGCTGGGCCTGACGGGCGGGGCGGCCTGCTTCAAGGCCGCCGAGTTGTGTCGCCTGCTGGTCAAGGCCGGCGCCACGGTGCAGGTGGTGATGACCGAGGCGGCCTGCCAGTTCATCACGCCGGTGGCCATGCAGGCGCTGTCGGGGCAGCCGGTCTACACCTCGCAGTGGGACGCGCGGCCCGACAACAACATGGCGCACATCAACCTCAGCCGCGCGGCCGACGCCATCGTGGTGGCTCCGGCCAGCGCCGACTTCATCGCCCAACTGGCGCAGGGCCGGGCGACCGAACTGCTGCCCCTGCTGTGCCTGGCGCGCCCGGCCGAGCGCGTGCCGCTGCTGCTGGCGCCGTCGATGAACCGCGAGATGTGGGCGCACCCGGCCACGCAGCGCAACGTGGCGCAGACGCTGCGCGATGGCGCGCGCGTGGTGGGCGTGGCCTCGGGCGAGCAAGCCTGCGGCGAGACCGGCGACGGCCGCATGCTGGAGGCGGTCGAGCTGGTGGAGGAGCTGATTGCCGAGTTCGCGCCCAAGGCCCTGGCCGGCCAGCGCGTGCTGATCACGGCCGGGCCGACCTTCGAGGCGATCGACCCGGTGCGCGGCATCACCAACCGCTCCAGCGGCAAGATGGGCTTTGCCATCGCCCGGGCTGCGCGCGAGGCCGGCGCTGAGGTTACCCTGGTGGCCGGCCCGGTGAGCTTGCCGACGCCGCGCGGGGTGCGGCGCGTGGACGTCGTTTCGGCACGGAACATGCACGAAGCCGTGATGGAGTCAGCGCAAGGCGCTCATATATTCATAGCTACGGCCGCGGTGGCTGACTGGCGTCCGGCCCAGGAGGCCGAGCACAAGATCAAGAAGGACGGCTCGGGCGAGGTGCCGCGCATGGACTTTGTCGAAAACCCCGACATCCTGGCCGAGGTGGCGCACGGCGCACGCGCGCAGGCCGGCGAGCTGTTTTGCGTGGGCTTTGCCGCCGAAAGCGAGAACCTGCAAGCCAACGCCCAGTCCAAGCGCGCGCGCAAGGGCGTGCCGCTTTTGGTGGCCAACATCGGCCCGGCCACCTTCGGGCGCGACGACAACGCCTTGCTGCTGGTCGACGACGAGGGCGTCACCGAGCTGCCGCACGCCAGCAAGCGGGTGCTGGCGCAGCAGCTGGTGGACGAGATCGCGCGGCGCGTGTCGGGGTGGTCGGCATGAAGATCGACGTTCGCATGCTGGACGAGCGCCTGCGCGAGCAGCCCCCCGCCTATGCCACGCCGGGCAGCGCCGGGCTGGACTTGCGCGCCTGCCTGAGCGCGCCGCTGGTGCTGGCGCCCGGCGCCTGCCAGCTGGTGCCCACGGGCCTGGCGCTGCACCTGGCGGATGCCGGTTACGCCGCACTGATCCTGCCGCGCTCAGGCCTGGG
>ENA-UOYA01004323-UOYA01004323.1-activated-sludge-metagenome-genome-assembly--contig:-NODE-4323-length-11998-cov-4.714561_pt1 | contig 11998 bp, 12 predicted proteins | sample MGYA00238163_ERZ764804 | MGnify/ENA primary metagenome ERZ764804 (study PRJEB28919, sample SAMN05720223) | activated sludge metagenome | isolation source: Anaerobic digester | place: Hong Kong...
ACAGGCATGTGACTGGAGTTCAGACGTGTGCTCTTCCGATCTGAAGGGGTTCCAGAATGAGCCTGGTGAGATCAGTTCCTCCACCGACTTTTCCCCCATAGGGATACCGTCTATCTTTATATACTCTATCTTCTCCTTGATGCTGTCGACCAGGTCGGGATTGGCAATGTCCTCTATATAGCAGACAATTACGTCTGACTTGGAGCGAATTCCCACCTGGAAATACTCCATGCGCAGCTTGGGATCCCTGATCCGCCTTCTGATCAAAGCGGTATTAAACACGAGCGTTTCCACAAAACCGTCCCTGGAACCGCGCACCACTCTTTCCAGGTCCGGCTCCTCCGGGCTGCGGATGGGATAAATCCGGGCGTCCATGATCAGGGCCTTGCTGGATCCGTCGACCAGGATGGCCAGAGGACCAGACAGCACCTTGGTGACGATGTCCTCCAGGTATTCAACTTCTTCGACTTCAGTGTAGCCCAGGCTGCCCCTGAACAATTTTTTTATACTGTCGGGGACCATGTCCGCATGGTCAAGCCTGGTCAGGTTTTGGAGAACAAGCGTCACTATCTGGTCGTTGGTCAGTCCGTCCACAAAAAGTAAAGTGACGTTTTTACCCCCTATGACCAGTTGCCGGGTCAAAACATCAAAGTTTTTCTTAATACCCATCTGAGCATCCAGCAGCTCAATGTTTTCATCCAAACTCTGGCTAATCCTGGTTTTTTCCTTTTCTTCAGGTTTTTTTTCTTTCATACTGTTTTTGGACCATAACATTGAAACCACTCCTGTCCAAGATAGTTTTTAACGCCCTGGTAGTTAAAGGCGCCCCCCTGTCCGCCTCATCCAAACCATCCATTTTGCCGATATCACCGATGCCGATCACCAGCGGAATGTTCAGGCTGTTGATTACCTCCACCGTATCGCCTTCCAGCACTCTCTCCGTGGGCTGACCCATTTTATCCACCGAGCCTGCAATCAGATCCCCGTTCCTGTTGATCGAGAGGTCAACATTGCAGCCGCTCACGTTTTCGGTATTGGAGGCCACAGCCAGAACGCCCAGCACCTCGATATCAGGGTGAGCGGCAATATAGGCCATGGCCGTTTCACCCCGGCCCATGCCGTTGTAGCCGCGGTCATCCAGCATTACCACTACCGGATCATGCGGCGTTGTTTTAATTAAGTTAACAAGTTCCTCGCCCGACTTGGTGGTAGGGTTGCCGGCCGAACAGGATATACAGCGCGCTCCCACATTACACGCGGCTGTTTCCACCGCCTTTTTCGCTATACTGTCGCCATCCGTAATCAGGATTACCTTCCTTTTGGCTGCGCCCAACCTACCCCCTACCCCCTTGGCTTAAAAGCAAGCGCCGCCAGGTAACCGAATACCACTGCCGCGGTGATACCGGCGGCAGCAGCCGTTACCCCCCCGCTGAAGGCGCCAAGAATGCCATTTTCTTTTACCCCGTTGAGCGCGCCCTGAGCAAGCAGGTGACCAAACCCGGTCAGCGGCACCGTGGCGCCGGCGCCGGCCAGTTTCACCAGCGGCTGGTATAAGCCAAACGCGCTGATAATTGCACCGGCCGTGACAAAAGTTACTAAAACATGAGCCGAGGTAAATTTGTAGCTGGTCAGGTCCATTAACAGCTGGCCGATTACGCATAAAGCTCCGCCGATTACAAAAGCCCAAAAAAATGCCATTGATATTCCCTCCTTAACGGGCTTCAATCACAAGCGCGTGCCCAATACCGGGTATCGTTGAGCCCTGTTGTACGCTGCAGGGACTATGGAGCGACCCTGTGCCAATCCCGAGCAGCCGCTTATAACTGCCATCTTTAAGCTTCTCGATCAGGTAGCCGCAGGTGACTACCGCCGAGCAGCCGCAGCCGCTGCCTCCGGCGTGGACATCCTGTGCGCCGCTGTAAATTAAAATGCCGCAGTCAGTAAAGCGATCTGAGATGTCATAGCCTTGCTGCCTGAGCAGATGGTCCGCCAGCTTTTTGCCATAAGTCCCCAGGTCACCGGTATAAATAAGATCGTAGTAATCGTATGCCCGCCCGGTGTCCTGCAAATGCCGTACGATGGTGTCGGCCGCGGCGGGGGCCATAACGGCGCCCATATCCTGCGGGTCAGCCTGCCCCATATCGATAACCCTGCCGATGGTGGCGTGAGTGATCACCGGACCGCTTCCTTTTTCGGCCAGTACCACCGCTCCGGCGCCGGTAACCGTCCACTGGGCGGTCATCGGCCGCTGCACGCCTAATTCCGTGGGAAAGCGGAACTGCCTCTCAGCTGTACTGTAATGACTGGAGGCGCCGACCAGGACCCTTGCGGCAAAACCGCCGTCAATCAGCATCGCTCCCAGCGCCATGCCTTCGTACATGGTGGAACAGGCGCCATATAATCCTAAAAACGGTATGGACAAGGCACTGGCTGTAAAATTTGCGCTGACAATCTGGTTTAACAAATCTCCGGCCAGCATAAAATCTATATCTTTTTCCTGCAGGTTGGCTTTTTGCAGGGCCTTTTTCATAGCTTCGAGCATCAGCCGCTGCTCCGCCTTTTCCCAGGTTTCCTCATCGCAGTAAGTATCATAAAAAACCTTGTCAAAGGTCTTGCCCAGCGGACCTTCCCCTTCCTGGGGTCCTACTACAGACGCGGTGGAAATGATTACAGGCGGGTTCTCAAACCAGACTGTCTGACTGCCGTTTTTTTTAAATACCCCCAATATCCCACCCCTATCTGAAGAAATAATATAAAATCCCCGCCACCCAGGCCGTGGTAATGCCCCAGACCAGCACCGGGCCGGCAATAGTAAACAGCCTGGCGCCGACTCCGAAGATCAGCCCTTCGGCGCGGTATTCCAGGGCAGAGGCAACCATAGAGTTGGCAAAACCGGTGATCGGGACGATACCGCCTGCCCCGCCGAACCTGCTTACCTCGTCATAAAGACCCAGACCGGTTAAAAACGCTGCTATAAAGACAAGCGACGAGGAGGTTGCGGCGCCTGCCTGGTTTAAGCTCAAACCCAGACTGAGAAAATAGTTGTAAAAGACCTGACCGATCAGGCAAATCAAACCGCCCACCACGAAAGCCCAGAACATATTCCGCCACACTCTGGGTTTCGGCTTCACCCGGCTGACGATTGCCGCGTATTCCTTTCTTTGTTTTTCAGAAACTATCGCCTCTGACATCTTAGTTCACCTCTATTTCATTTTCCCCCGAAGACTTATCCTTATACAGTCTGAAGGACACCTTCCGGTGTCCTCTGCTTTTTATTCAGTATGGGCGATTTTTACATTGGCCTTGTACTCAACCAGCCGGCCGTGCTCGACATTAGCGGTAAAGTTAACCACTTCCACGGCGACAATATTTTTCATAGTTCTTGAAGCTTCCGATATGGCCGACTGAACGGCGCCCTTCCAGCTGTCCTGTGATTCTCCCACCAGTTCAGATACTTTAACATGCATAACTTTTGCCTCCTTAATTTTTATAAGCAATTGGTATTATACGTTGAGCCTATTAGTTTTATACAAATTCCCCCACACTTTGTTTAAAGATGGAAAAACCACCCTTCCGCAGGGCGGTATTAAAGTTTAAGAATTAGGATTCAGAATTCAGTAGTCAGTAGTCAGAATTTTTTTATTAGATATTTCTATATTCTGACTTCTGACTTCTGTCTCCTGTATTCTGTTATTCACTTCTCCCCATGAGTTCCTTGAGCTTTTTCAGGGCCTGCCTTTCCAGGCGGGAGACCTGGACCTGGGAAAGGCCGAGCTTCCCGGCTATTTCCGACTGGGTCTTATCTTCAAAAAACCTCATCTTTATGATATACTGGTCCCTTTCCGGCAGGTTGTCCAACAGATCTTTAATTGAGATGCTTTCCAGAGCGTCATCATTTTCTTCGCCTTTTAACTGGTCCAGCAGGTAGATTGGATCGCCGTCATCCTGGTGCAGGGTCTCATAAATCGATGTGGGCGACTGGGTGGCTTCCAACGCGTTGACAACTTCCTCTCTCGATAAGCTCATTTCAGCGCCTACCTCCCCCACGGAAGGCTCCCTTCCCAAACGGGATGTGAGCAGGCTTCTGACCTGCTGTATTTTATAAGCCGTTTCTTTCAGGGAGCGGCTGACCTTGACCGGGCTGTCATCTCTTAAGAACCTTCTGATCTCGCCAACAATCATAGGAACGGCGTAGGTGGAAAACTTCACATCATAACTGAGATCAAATTTATCTATGGCTTTCATCAGGCCGATACAGCCGATTTGAAACAAATCTTCCAGTTCATAGCCCCGGTTTTGAAAACGTTTGACAATGTTAAAGACCAGTTTCAAGTTGCAGTTAACCAACTTGTCCCTCGCATAAACCTCACCAGCTTTAGCTTTCTTAAGCAGCTCTTTCATTTCTTTGTCTTTTAGCAGCGGAAAGCGGGGCAGGTTCATTTCAACCAACCTGCTGCTCATTTTTCCATCTCCCGACTATTGACCCGAACTGGCTCTGGTGATCCTGGCGCCGACGCTTTTGCTCATCATTACTTTAGTGCCCCGGCCGGGTGCTGACTCAACCCGGAAATTCTCCATAAAAGACTGCATAAACACAAATCCCAGCCCCAAACGCTCAGCATCGGTCGAAAAAGCAGGCTGAAGGGCCATTTTTATATCTTCAATGCCCTTGCCCTCGTCTTCGATTCTGATTTCCAGGGCATCTTGGGTCAAATTAGCATAGATCCTGACAAAACAGTCAGGCGCCTTTCCATAGCCATGGACAATTGAATTGCCCACTGCTTCAGATACGGCAACCTTTATTTCTTCCAGGTCCGCAAGCGTAAAATCAAGCTGGGAGGCAAAGGCCGCCACCGTAACCCTGGCGAAAGCGACATTGGCCGGTATGCTCAGGAACTCAAGTTTCATATGATTGATAAACTGCACTTTACCACCCTCCTAGCCGATTTTCTCCAGCGCCTCATTCTCGCTGCGGTACTCAGACATTATGCGCAGGAGCCCGGAAAGATCAAAAACTTTCCGCACCTGGGGCTGCAGTGAAACTATAAAAACTTTTCCTCCATTTTTGGATATGCGCTTATACCGTCCCAGCAGCACACCCAATCCAGAACTGTCAACAAAAGACACTTTGGCCATATTAAACACCAGATTTCTTGCCTGCCCCCTGTCAAGCGTCTCATCAAGGGTTCTTCTGAAGCGGTCGGCCACGCCCAGATCCAGTTCACCACTGGGCCGGACCACGAGGGTGTCTTTTTTTATTTCAACATCCAGTAACACTAAAACTCCCCTTTCATTTCAGTTGATTGAAGAAACCCATTTGCTAAATCTTACCAAATATTTTTTAAAAAGGCAAGCTCCGGAAACATGCGGCAGCCATCTGGATTTAAATTATAAAAGGACTTTTTGTTCCCGTGTAAAATAGCGCCAGCCTGTGCAGCGCCCTGGTACAGGCAATATACAGCAGTTTTCGGTCCAGCCCGGTTGAGTAGTTTGCACTGGAAGCGTCATGCACCAGCACCACGTCAAATTCCAAGCCCTTGGCCAGATAGGCGGGAATAACCAGGATTCCTTTTTCTATCTCAGCCTCAGGGGCGTCAACAAGCTTGATCCTGTTTGAATCTTTAAGCTTTTCATAAATGTCGCGGGCATCCCGCGCGGTCTTGGTTATCACCGCTATGGAACCATACCCTTGTTTAAGGTACTCACTCGCCTTTGCCGTTAAAGCATGTTCAATTTCCGCCTGGGTTTCCCTAAAAACGACCTCTGGTTCGGCTTCATGCCTCTCAAAGGAAATAGAGTCGTTTCCTTCACCTAGAATCTTTTGTGCAAAATTATTGATCTCAAATGAAGACCTGTAGCATTTTTTAAGAGTGAATCTTACCGTTTTTCTTTTATCGAAAATACCGGTTACAGAGACATCCAGTGCGGGCCGCTCCTTATTTTCTATGGACTGGTTGATGTCCCCCAGCAGTGTATAACCGGCGCTACCAAAAAGGAGCTTGAAAACCTCGTACTGCAGAGGGTAATAATCCTGCGCCTCATCAATTACCACCTGCTCCACAGCATACAAATCTCCGCCTTCAACCTTTAGCTTAAGATAGAGGAGCGGAGCGCAATCTTCATATGCGGCTTTGCCGCTGTTTAGCGTCTTCCTGGTCAAGGCCGTGATTTTTTCTATTTCAGCCGGCAATTCCAGGCCGCCCGCCAGTTTCAAGAGAAGCCCCGGTTTATTGAAAAGCTCCCTGTACAGGTTTGTATAATCAACACGGGTGACCTTGCGGAGCTTTTCTAAAAATATTTTGGATCTCTTAATTGATAGCAGCCGGCTGAATGGTTTGATTTCAAAATCATGGCCATCAGACTGCTGCACTATTTTTTCAATCTTACCCAGGCTCTTCTTCTGCAGGGGATGTATTTTTTCCAAGACCATATTCTCCATCCTCTTGAGCCTTTTAGCCACAGGCATGCCAATTTTGTTGTTCAAAAAACGGTTTTTGAGCAGCTGCCTGGTCTCAATGGTTGTGCCGTCGTAATAAATGTCATCAAAAATAATCATGTGCCTTTCCCAGTGCCTGATCAGCCTGTCGAGAATTTCTTTAAAAACCTCTGAACCTTTAAATGCGATGCTCTGTGTTTTTATATCTCCCTCTTCAGTGCCTTGGGAAGAAATTAAATATTCCAGCTGCTCTGACCTTGTTTCGGTTTTCAACCGCCCATTCACAGTCTTTGAGAAAATTTCGTCGCAGGTTGCCTGCCTTACGTTTTCCTCACCCAGTTCAGGCAGGACACTTGAAATATACTTGCTGAAAATTGCGTTAGGTGAAATGATGATAATATCACTTGAGTTTATTTTTGACTTCAGGCCGTCATACAGCAGGAAGGCAATCCGGTGCAGGGCCACAGAGGTTTTGCCGCTACCCGCGACACCCTGCACAATCAACAGTTCACTCTTATTATCTCTGATAATCAAGTCTTGTTCTTTTTGAATAGTCTCAACTATATTTCTCATCTTGGCGGATGAGTTGCGGATTAAAACTTCCTGCAGTATCTCATCATTAATCCTGATGCTGAAGTCAAAGAAGTATTTTAAATTGGCGTTATGAATCTTATACTGTCTTTTCAAAACCACATCGCCTGAAATTGTTGCGGCAGGCGCTTTATAGTACGCCCTGCCCAGTTCAAAGCGGTAGAAAATGCTGGAGACAGGTGCGCGCCAGTCGTAGACAAAAAACCTGTTTGTCTTGGGGTCCGCAACGTTGTCAAGACCGATATATATTTTTTCTCTATCAAACGTACCATCCTCGATAAAATCAAATCTTCCGAAATAAGGTGAATCCAGTAACTTTTTATACTTTTCGATCTTATTGCGGTTATTTACGTAGTATGCAGTTTGAATATTTACTTCCGCAAGATACTGGTTAATTTCTGTGAGCCTGGTAAAGTCATTTGTATAATGGACTGTATTCTCCCACATATCCTTACGCAGGTTAATAAGTTTTTGCCTGGCGCCGGGTAAAGAGTTAATTTCATTTTCCAATTGTTTTTCAAGAAAAGCTAGTGTATTATCAAGATACTCAGTCTCTTCCCGCAATTCTTCAGCATAACTCACAAATAATCACACTCCATTTTATACTTGACATAATATATTATCTGTGATAAAATTATTATGAAAAATAGAATAAATTCCATGATAATGTATATCTTTTTATTATATTAAAAAAAGATATTCAAGTAAAGTCTTGAATATCTTTTTTATGTGCAATTATACTTATAAATTAAATTAGTTTAGGGCCTCCTTTTAATAAACACTGTCAATCACTCTTCTCATTTGCTGCATAATCGACGCTTTTGCCACGTCTTCCTTTGCCACCAATTTAACTCTTAAAGCTTCCTTCCCGTTTTTGGTTACAACATACGATCCTATCTCCTGTCCTTTGCGTACCGGCGCGCTGATATACTCCGGCAGCTCCACCTTGGACTCATATCCCTTGTCCTCTCCTTTAGGCACCACTACACCTACCTTTTCCGCCGCCAGCGCCTCCACACTGGTGGTTTTGCCTTTGCTGACCCTGACCGTGCCCACAATGGCGCCCTGCTCGGCAAAGTTTACCGCTTTAAACCTGGCAAAACCGTAGTCAAGCAGCTTGGTGGACTCTCTGAAGTGACTTTTCGGCTCTGCTGTTCCCAGCACTGTACAGATTAACCTCATGCCGTTTCTCTCGGCGGACGAGGCAAGGCAATAGTTGGCCGCCTCGGTCCAGCCGGTCTTGCCCGCGTCGGCTCCGTCATACCACCAGAGCATTTTGTTGGTATTCCAAAGCTTAAAGGCGCCGCCCCGCAGGTCATATTCCTTAGTAGCAGTAATCTGCCGGAAAAGCGGGCTCTTCAATCCTTCTTTCAGGATTATAGACATGTCGTAAGCGCTGGTGTAATGGTTATCTGCCGTAAGCCCGTGGCAATTAACGAAATGGGTGTTCACCAGGCCGAGAGAAGCGGCCTTATCATTCATAGCCTGGACAAACGCCTCCTCACTGCCCGCGATATGCTCCGCGACTGCCACGCTGGCGTCATTGGCGGACTGCAGGCCTACGGCCAGGAGCAGCTCCCACAGGCTCATTTCTTCACCGGGCTCGAGATAAATCTGCGAGCCACCCATTTCCCAAGCATTCTCACTCGTTATAACTTTATCGTTAAGTTTAAACTTCCCCTGGTCTACGGCCTCCGTGGCCAAAAGCAGGGTCATCAGTTTGGTTACACTGGCCATGGGCAGCTGTTTATGCGGCTCTTTTTCATAGATAATTCTATTAGTTACAGGCTCCAGCACAACCGCCGACTGCGCCGTTGTTTCTAAAACAGCCGGCGTATTATCCTTAGTTTTTTTAGCCTTGTCTGTTTCCGTCGCCGCCCAGGCAGCCTGCGCCAGAGTAAAACTAAAAATTATCAGCCCAATTAAAAAACTTATATATCCTCTCTTGCCCAACAGTATATTCCCCCTCATCATCTTTGTCGTTTTTTTATTATGTTTTTAGGGGAGTAAACTTATACGCCAGGCAAAAAAACAGCAGAGGAACCTTTTACTAGCTCAATGTAAAAATAAAACAAATTGACAGGATTAACAGGATTTTAGAAGATTAACAGGATTATAAAATCAAATTTTTATTTAGAATTCCTATTTGCAAAAGTTTTTCAATACAACTTTAAAAGGTTTCAATATTAAAGGAATAAATATTATAAGTCTTCATTTGTTTATAAAATCATGTAAATCCTTATAATCTTGTAAATCCTGTCAATTTGTTTGTTGACAGAAGACTTGCAAGACTATCTTAAGTTGTTACTGAGTAAAAGGAATAATCATATTTTTAAATTCTTTCGGGCACGGTGCCGATTAGCAGCGGTCTTGGTTCAGGTTTCTTCTGCCCGATGGTGTAGGCCTGCAGGATGGTTTCTCTCGCTACATCCAATTGTCCGAGGTTGTTGGCGTGTATTGTCGCCAGGCTTTCCCCGGCCTGTACAGAGTCGCCAACTTTTTTGTTTAGTACCAGGCCTACAGACAGGTCGATCTGCGCTTCTTTCTTTTCCCTGCCGGCGCCCAGCAACATGGCTGAGTGTCCCACCTCCGCCGCGTTGATTGACTGGACATAGCCGGATAAAGGCGCGGGTATTTCCTGAACTGATTTTGCCGCGGGCAGGCGACTAAACTCACTGGTTACAAGCGGGTCCCCGCCCTGAGCGGAGATTAATTCTTCAAATTTCTCCAGTGCCTTGCCGCTCGCCAGCAGATTTTTCAGCTGTGACCTGCCTTCTTCCAGGCTGGCCGACTTCCCGGCCAGTAAGAGCATGGTCGATCCCAGGACCAGGCATAATTCCAGCAGGTCCGGGGGGCCGGCGCCTTTTAAGGTGTCAATCGCCTCTTTAACTTCCAGTGCGTTGCCAACAGCGCGCCCCAGCGGCTGATCCATGTCGGTAATCAGCGCCACGGTTCGCCGGCCGACCTGGCTGCCAATCTCCACCATGGTCCGGGCCAGCTTGAAAGCGCCTGCTGTGTCCTTCATAAACGCCCCGCTGCCCACCTTCACATCAAGGACAATGGCGTCAGCGCCAGCAGCGATCTTTTTGCTCATTACACTGCTGGCGATGAGAGGCACGCTTTCCACGGTAGCCGTGACATCCCGCAGGGCATATAACTTTTTATCCGCCGGGGCCAGGTTGCCCGTCTGTGCCACAACCGCGGCGCCGACCCCGCGCACCTGTTCAATAAACTGCGCCGGTTGGAGCGTCACGTTGAAGCCCGGTATCGATTCCAATTTGTCCACAGTGCCGCCAGTATGGCCCAGCCCCCGGCCGGACATTTTGGCCACAGGCACCCCTGCGGCAGCGACCAGGGGGACCAGCACCAGGGTGGTTTTGTCCCCTACCCCGCCGGTACTGTGCTTGTCCACCTTAATCCCGGGTATGCCTGAAAGATCGGCCCGGTCACCAGAGTCGCAGATGGCCATGGTCAGTTCTGCTGTTTCCCGTTCGTTCAGGCCGCGAAAGAAAATTGCCATCAATAGGGCTGCGGCCTGGTAGTCGGGAATTTGCCCGCAGTTATAGCCGCTGATAAAATAGTTTATTTCAGCCGTGGTCAGTTCCCGGCCTTCTCTCTTCTTTAAAATCAGGTCATACATGCGCATAGTGACTTTTCCTCCCTACAGGGAAATCATTAATCCTTTGTTATGGTTTATAAACTTTTGGCCAAAAGCTCTCACCTACATTAAATTTCAGACCGAAGATTTCAGCCACTGTGGCGGCGATGTCCGCAAAGGTTTCCCTTACTCCAAGGTCCACTCCCCCCTGTATATGCCTGCCGTATACCAGCAGGGGCACATACTCCCTGGAGTGGTCGGTTGACACGGTGGTGGGATCGCAGCCGTGGTCGGCGGTAATAATCAGCACATCATCATCTGCCAGCGAAACTATAAGTTCCGGCAGCCAGCGGTCCAACTCTTCCAGCGCGTCGGCGTACCCCCTGGGATTGTTGCGGTGGCCGTACAGCATATCAAAATCAACCAGGTTGGTAAAAATAAACCCGTCGGTGTCAGACCGGATCAGTTTTAAAGCCTTGCCCATACCGTCTGTATTGCCTTTTGTCGGGACAGCTTCTGATATGCCTTCCCCGTCAAAAATGTCTTTGATCTTGCCGACAGCGGTAACCTTTACCCCATTTTCTTTTAACAGGTTCAAGAGTGTCCAGCCCGGCGGCTTAAGGGAAAAATCATGCCGGTTGGCCGTCCTGCGAAAATCTCCCGGCTTACCCTCAAAGGGTCTAGCTATCACCCGCCCCACGGCATGCTCTCCGGTAAGCATCTCCCGGGCTATCCGGCAGATCCTGTACAGCTCTTCCAGCGGGATAATCTCTTGGTGCGCAGCCACCTGAAAAACACTGTCCGCCGAAGTGTAAACAATGGGGCTGCCTGTTTCCATGTGCCTGGCGCCAAGCTCGTCTATAATGGCAGTGCCGGAGGCAACTTTATTGCCGAGAACCGTCCGGCCGATCTTCTCTTCATAGGCTTTTATTAAATCAGACGGGAAACCATTTGGATAAACCGGAAACGGGCGCTCCAGAATAATCCCGGCCATCTCCCAGTGGCCGGTGGTGGTGTCTTTGCCGGCTGATTTTTCTTTCATGCGGCCGTATGAAGCTAAGGGATTTACAGCAGGCGGCACACCCTCAACAGAAATAATATTTCCCAGGCCAAAGCTGCCTAGGTTGGACATTTTAAGCCCCCCCACGGCGCGGGCTATATTGCCCAGGGTGTTGCTGCCGGTATCCCCGTAATCAGCCGCGTCAGGCAGTTCCCCCACCCCGACGCTGTCCAGCACCAACAAAGCTACCCGTCTAATTTTCATGCGACTTCCCCCAAATGCTTTTTTTGTCGTAGGCCGTAGGTATATATGCATTCCTATACTGTTTTTACCCGGTATGAATTGCATTCACACTTACGTCCTACGTCCTACT
>ENA-UOYA01004327-UOYA01004327.1-activated-sludge-metagenome-genome-assembly--contig:-NODE-4327-length-11987-cov-51.485669_pt1 | contig 11987 bp, 10 predicted proteins | sample MGYA00238163_ERZ764804 | MGnify/ENA primary metagenome ERZ764804 (study PRJEB28919, sample SAMN05720223) | activated sludge metagenome | isolation source: Anaerobic digester | place: Hong Kong...
GTATTTGGAATTGTGCCGATATACGTTATGCCTTGATAGATTCCATATTGACCATCGAAATCAACCGCATCAGAAAGCGTTATAAGCGCTTTTGTTGATGGATACGGGATCACGTCTGGCGAAGGTGGGAATACAGGGGTAACAGTAGATGGAGCCGATGCTTTCGGGCCGAAGCTTACCTTGCTATTAAATTCAGGTATTGCGCCAGCATCGGCATTATGCACGGCTGGAGCCGCTTCAAACAATGTCAATTTCGCCGATAAGTCATCGTTCAAGTCAATGCCAAACACGATACAATCAATAGTTTCAACGCCATCGATACCAAAGAAAAACATATCGCCAACAGCAGGCATATCATCATTGACAGGCATACCGCTTGAAAAAGTAAGCATGTGTGTGTCGCCGGCAACCGTTGCAACAGGCCAGTAAATTGAAGCCCCAGTCGAAGTCCTAAAACGTACGGCATAGTCTTTACCAGTTTCCATGAATACCGCATTATCGGTTTCTACACCGAGGACGTTCCCGTAGGCATCCGTGATTATTCTTGTAAGCCTGCCATCAGCAAGGCCCCACCGCGGCGCTGGATGCGATACTTTCACTAACTCACCGCGCTTCACCGCTAGGTTTTCAGCATCCATGTTGACGGTAAACATCTCTGGACGTAGCCTTCGAGTCGCAAGCAAGTATCTGCCAAAGCCAAACACTTGTGCAGGATTCGTCATATACATGGCTTCAATCGACTCAAACTTTGTCGCTTCGGTATATGAGCTGTCGCTCGTTCTATCGACGCCCCATGCATCACGAAGGACGCCATCCTGTTCGGTGTCGTACTTATAGCCATCGTCAAGCACTATACGCTCATCGATAACATACTGTTCATTCGAATTTATGAATTTAATCCTATATCCATGGACGACTTCGCCAAAAGATTTTGTTCCTCTGAATCCCCACGAATTATGCGGGCCGATATGCTGTTTCGGCGTTGTCTGCAAAGCATCCCATACAACGCCATAGGTTCCATCAGGCATTGTGAGTGACGCTCGTGCAGGTGAAAGAATCTGCGCAATCAGCTCAGATAGCTTTGCGCCTTGTGTAACGATTCCATTGGTTTCTATGCGATACTGGCTACCGCTCAAGCCTTTCAGTGTATTACACCATTGAGCGAAAGCATACACCGAGTTCCAGTCAATCTGTGCGGCGGTTCGTGGCCGTGGATTGCCAGCGCCCATCAATGCATGAATAAACGCCAGCGCAGTATTTTGAGGGTTAGTAGCAATGATTGAAGCCCATTCATGGGTTCTATCTTTGGTCACAATATACGAATAATCAGCACTGACCATGCAGTTCAATTTCGTGATGCAATTTTGCACCGCTTCAGAGCTTTTTATTTTGATGCCAAGAATTGCAACCTTCTTGCGCGTATCGACAGGCATAATGTCTAAATTTGTAAAAGATTGAAGACTCGTCCAAAACACTGCATCCTGAATGTTGCTATCAGTCGCATCTTCTGTTTCGCGCGCAACGAACACTTCATATTGCCCAGCCGTCAGTGTTGCACTCGTTGCGACAAATCGTAATGTTTCTGCCTTATTGCGTGTAATCGTATTTGTCCCATTGTCAAACGTACCAAGCAACGTCCATGCATTCGGTGTTGCACCTGGCGCAGATTTTAATCGGTAATATGGTTTAACTATGACTGTTGCGTTAAGCTTATCATTATTAGAGTATTTGACAAGTTTTGGAAACGTTATCGTTACCGCAATTTTAGTGGTGTTTTTTGCCGTTGTCTGGATATTCGATGGTACAACGACCGCCTGTATTCCAGATTTTGCTTCGTTCACCAAGCCTGTTGCCTGATTGCAATAGATTGTTGTCGGAGAAACTCCAGTAACAAGAAATTGCTTATTATTCCCAGCGTTAGAGAATCCATAGAAGGTAATGTAATCGCCTACACGCACGTCGGCATAGTTTGTTGTGTCTTTCGTTCCTGTCGCTGTCCAGTCGCCAGATGAGCGAGTGAAGGTTTTTGCAGCTGCATTAACGGTTATAGTTATCCCATTCAATTCTTTATTAGACTCAAGAACGTGGTACCGTGCAAGCGCAGCAGAAAGGTTTTGCTCGATGACTTCTTTCTGATAGAGCGAAAGCCCTGTACCATTCACGCTGTCTTGCCTTATTTCAGCCTCACAGCCTGGCAAGACACCGTCGCAGACGATTGTACCATTGGTAACATTCCCATTGTTTGTTGCAATGAGCATATCGCCAAACTGGATATTGGAAACTTTGAGCGGCGCATAGCCCAGAATAAATGCCATGTGTAGATATTGATCTTGGCCATCAACCCCTGATATTTCGGTATAAGGTGGTGACAGATACCCAGGCGTCATCAAGTGCTTGCCAAACACAAGCGGCACTTTACCGTTCGGATTCGATTGATTTTGTGCGCCATGAATTGATGGATGATTTATTGTACCCATCTCATCGGCATAAGGACCACCTATAACGCCAGCACCTGTTAATCCTGCAAGGAACGGAGAGGCTATACCAATAGCAAATCCAGCAGCAACCCATGCCACTCCGCCTGTAACAATACCAACCGCAATCAAAGCTAGCGAAGCAATAGCGCCACCAATCGCTTTTGTATTTGCCGCCTGTTCTCTGTCGGTATTACCATTCGCTGGAACAATCCTGATAATGATTTCGTCATCGTCATTGACAATCGTTTTGATTCTATCATCATTACTGATAAGTTTTCCATTGACGTAGGTTCTTACCATCAACCCATGTGGGATATCGCTTTGTGCGTTATTCACAATAGATTCGAGCGTTGCGCCTGATTCTATCGTTTCTTCGCGTCGTTCGCTTGTGAATGGATGCGGAAAGAAATATACTTTAGCTGGCACGATAATATCCCTCCACCTTCAGCCTAAGCTGTCGAATACCATCGAGCGGTTCAATCACCGCATCTGTTCCGCGGTTGGTATGCAATATCTCGCCATTGCCAATATAGAGTGCGGTATGGCACAATTTCCCACGAATACGCATCAGTACAATATCTCCTTCTTGCGGTTCATCCACTTTTTCAAGTGGCAACGCTTCCCGACCAATCGCTATCTGGTGTTCACTTTCACTCATTGATGAACGCTCGTAATCATCGAACGCTGGCAGTTCCTTGCCAAACTTTTCGTGTAGAACAAGCCTCACAAGCCCCCAGCAATCACAACCTTCTTTTGTCCTTCCAGCATCAACGAAAGGTATACCAACATAGTCGCCGTAGTTCTGGTGAACAATATTATCGTTCATGTGAACAACCCTGGCGCTACTTGTGCCGTCAATTCTATTGGCAAGACTTCATATTCAAGGGCATCATCGATAGCTAGCGATGCCTGAATTATCTCATCATCATAATCAATGCTTTTGACGATATACGAAATACCTTTAACTGGTTCAAATACTCCGGCAGTACCGTCAAGCCGTTCACTGCCGTCCAATTCCCAGCTTCCGTTCAGCGTCAATGTTCCTGATTCGTCATACCACACAGCTTGTACATTGACGGTAATAAAATCTCCGACAGAGCGCAGCGAAGCAATCAATTCGTCGGAATTATAGGTGGTAAGAGTCGCCGAAGCGACTTCGCTTGAAGTCTCTGCGTGCCAATCAAGCACAAACGGTACGGCGGCATAGGTATGCCCTTCATAAGTAAGCGGTACTGTATTATTTGTTATATATATCGTACTGACTGAAGGATGCGAAATAGTAATGAGCACTATAGCGGCGCCATTTGTTTCTCGCGCGAATAAAGCAGCTTTGACTTTTGCAGACAGTGTAGTGCTCATGCCCATACCTCTAAATCAACATTCACAATAAACTCATGGTCGTTCGGCGTATAACTCGGCGGGTTGGCTTCTGGAGAGAAGCGCGCCTCAACATAAACAGGTGCCGCGTCATCATTAAACAATCGCCAATCAGGCCAGTAGAACGTATCAGTTCCATAATGTAAGGTCGTCTGGTAAAATGCCTTGAACGTCGCAAGCTGTGCAGCCGTCATTGCATAAGAGTATCGATGCGGTTCAGGCGCTGTCGTTGCTTTAAGACGAATCTTTGCAGGGCCAGCGTCCATTTTTGTAACACGCCTATTGTCAGGTAACGATACGCTAGCGCCATCTTGAAGTGGTCGGACCGGTAAAGAAGTCGGCCAGTATTCCATTTAGCTTTTCCTCACGCCACCTGCGTTTGCCGAGGCAATTTCTTGCCGTACTATATCCCGTAAGGTAAGGATAATCTTTTTATTCCCAGCAGCATCAGTAATCGTTTGCGTCTTGCTCGCAATCGGTGTCGACGAATAATTGTTGATTTGAATATCGATATTGCCTGTTGCTTTGGCGGATACTCCTAGCTTCCCTGTCGAATCACGCGCTAACGGCATTATAGCTTCAGGCCCAGCTTCAGCGAATACTCCGCCTTTTGCGAATGTAAATAATTGTGGATTGCTATAAACACCATTGGCATATTGATGCAAAGATGGAGAAGTATAAACATCTCCAAGCGCATTGCTTTTTAATAGCCCTGCGCCAATACTCCCTACAAGCCCACCACCAATCAACGCAAGGCCTAGAGTATCATTTGCTGGATTTATATCAGTCAGCATTTGCAATCCAGCCTGTACCGCTAGTTTTGGTAGCATGACAAGAATTGTTTCAAGAGTATCGCTCATTGCATCGCCGAACGAAGTCCACGCATTCGCACCATCGGCGATCGCTTCGCCAAGCTCATAGAATTCATCAGTAAGAGAGCTTACTGTAGTGATGAGTATGGCGTCACCGAATTGTTTCGCAAGTTTAGTGCCAGTATCATACTGTTCAGCAAGTTCACGTAACGCTTGCTTGTAGCCTTCAGTAGATATTTCTCCATTAGCAAATCGTGTTTCTAGCTCATCCAACGCTGCCCTATACTTTTCAGCATCAGTATATGCGCTTTGAATAGTGTAACCCAGAATATCTCCAGTATTCGGATTGATAGCGATTGTTGGTTTTTCTCGCCAATTAGTTGATGGTGGGGCATTCTGGTAGGCGAGCATGTTTAATCTAAGTAATCCTTCAGGTGTCTGTGTTTCTGAATACGCTATTTTATAATCAAGTCTATCTAGCTCTGCCTGTGCTTGTTCTTGAGTTAATAATGGGATTCCACCACCTGGCATATACATCCAACGATCAGGAGGAACACGTTTTGCCGATTCAGAAAGTTCAGCCCTTAATTCAGAAGCAATCTGTGCATCGATTGCATCAAGGATAACATTTGCTTCTTCTTGTGAAAGTAGTGGTATACCACCGCCCGGTTTATACATCCAGCGATCAGGAGGAACACGTTTAGCAGCCTCAGAAAGCTCTGCTCTAAGGTCTGTAGCTATCTGTGTATCGATAACTTCTAGGACAGTATCAGCCTGTTCCTGTGTAAGTAACGGTATACCACCGCCAGGCCTATTCATCCAGCGATCAGGTGGAACACGCTTAGCAGCCTCTGCAAGGTAAGTTCTAAGGTCAGTGGCTATACTAGCATTTATTGGTTCCCAAAAAGCATCTGCCTGCTCTTGCGTGAGATATGGCTTACCACCGCCGGATTTATACATCCATCGGTCAGTAGGAGCCCGGGATGCCATAGCCTGCATTTCTATGAGGCTATCTAAATACATACTTGACGCAATAGTATCGAGGGCAGTTTGTGCTTCTTCTTGAGTGAGGTATGGTATACCACCACCAACCTTATTAAGCCAGCGATCCGTTGGAGCGCGCTTTGCAGACTCTGCAAGTTCTGCTCTAAGCCCGGTAGCTATCTGTGCATCTATTGAATCAGTAACTGCTTTTGCAGCTTCTGGAGAAAGGAAAGAAACACCGCCACCTGGTTTATATAAATACGGGTCAACGGATACTCTTGCCGCGGAATGTTCTAATTCAATCCTTGTAGACAAATCAATCGACGCTTGTATGGTTTCAAGTGCTATATCGGCTTCTTCTGGCGTGAGATATGGAATGCCTCCACCAACTTTATTAAGCCAGCGATCAGGCGGGGCTCGTTTTGACGCTTCTGCCAGCTCAAGCATTGTTGAGCTAAATATTTTGTTATCTATTCCAGCTATAATCGAATCTGCTTGCTCAGGTGTAAGTAGGGGAACACCGCCGCCAGGCTTTGATTCCCATTTGTCGCCTTTATAGCGCCCAGCCATTTTGGAAAGTTCGATAGCGGTATCAAAGGCAATTCGATTGCTTATATCATTAAGAAAAGCATCAGCTTGCTCTTGTGTTAAATACTGTAAACCACCGCCTGGTAACCTTGCCCATCTATCAGATGGCGCACGATTAGCAGACTCAGCAAGTTCAGCTCTAAGGCCAGTAGCTATCTGCGCATCTATAGTAGCGATAATAGAATCCGCTTGCTCTTGAGTGAGTAGTTTAGTACCACCACCAGGTCTGTAGAGCCATCTATCGGTTGGCACGCGTGATGCCGCAGCACTAAGTTCCTGAGATACTGAGAGCGTTACCGATGCAGTGATTCGTTCTAGCTCTGCCTGTGCTTCTTCAGGCGTTAATAATGGAATTCCTCCACCTGGCATATACATCCAGCGATCAGGAGGAACTCTTGATTCAGCCGACCCAAGATATTTTTCTGATTCTTGTGGAGAATATTCTTTAATTGCATTTTGTAATAAGGTTATGGTACCTTCGCCGAGCTTCCAAATGCCTGAAGTAAGCATTCCATAGAGTAAATCATTCGCATTATTAACAAACTGTTTTTTTACTTTTTCCTGTAATTCTGGTGGGAGATTCGGCAGGTCTTTTGTGTGCTGATTTATCCATTCTTGCACAACATAAGAGCCTGTGGGCTTCTCCCATCCAAGTTCATAGCGAGTCTTAGTAGCATCAATGCCTGTTGCTTCTGTAAGCCACTGTCGCCAATCAGGTTTATTTTGTGATTGATCTTCTACAGGAACCCATTTTCTTCCTTCCGCACGATAAAGTTTGCCGTTATAGGTAGCATATTGACCGTTGTAATCAGACCATTCATTCAGGGACGAAAGGGTTTTGTATCCACTCGGAGCATTAAGCCTTCCAGACTCGAGAGCGGTTTGTGTTTGCTCTTTTTGTAATCCCCTTAAAATCCCCAAGACTTGTTCTTGAAGAGTTATCCCTGTCCTTTGCCCGGTAATATTAGGCGCATATCCTGGCGGTATTACACCTTCGAGTTGAGTAGGATTGGCTCGCGCAAATGCAAGCGCTGCTTGAATGTTTCCACTTGACCCACCGGAAGCAATGACTGTTTTTATATTTCTTCTGCCCAATACTCGATCAGAATATTCATTGAAATCATCAAGCCATGATTTTAGAGAGTCTTGTAAAGACTTCCCCATTTCGGCGAGCATTGCCTTCCAGTTGTCTTTGGCAATGGAAAGCTTCCCTTCGTAAGTGTCGGAAGCTTTTTCCATCATGTTTTCAAACTGGCCACCTTGCTCTGTGAGCGATTTTAGCGCCGCTTCAATTTCAGGGAAGCCTACTTTGCCTTCGGTAACAAGAGCCTGCACCTGCTCGACAGATTTCCCCATGACTTGCGACAAAGCCTCGAACATTGGGACTCCAGCATTGACGAATTGGTAAAGGTCTCTAGTAAGGACTCTGCCCTGTGCAAGCGCCTGTCCATAAGCAAGCGCGAGTCGTTGCATGGTTTCATCGTTGCCGCGCGCAACGTCTCCCATGCGTTCAAGAGTAGGAATGATTTCTTCAGTGGCGAGTCCGAAGCCTTTGAGCATTTGGGCGGCACTTTCTACGCCTTGGAAGGAAAGAGGGGTACGTTGGGCAAGGGAATAGAGTTCGCCGAACATTTTCGAGCCTTCCCCAACATCTTTCAAAAAGACGCCCCAGGCCACACGCGAACGCTCGAAACTTCCAGCAAGCGCGACTGCCTCTTTGCCAAGGTCAACAAACTCTCGAATAGCCGCTCGAGTAACTTGGATGCCAAGATTCATCCCTGAGGAATAGCCTGCTATTTTGAGCGCAAGAGAACTAAATGATGCTTCTGTAGTGCGGCCTTGATTAGCCAGATTTTGGAGCCCAGCCGTGGTTTCTTGGATACCTTCATTATGTACCCGTACAATTAAGCTTGCATCATCCATGTATTAGTCCTTATTGTCCTCACGCCATTTCGTTATGGCCGCATCCATTGCCCGCAATGCCTCAATTTCCCACAACGATAGTCGGTACCCCGTTACTTCTTGATAATCTAAAATGTCGCGCCACGTGATCTTTGCCACAGAAAAACCCTGCGCAAGTCCGCTCCGCAAATCCCAAAACATTTGCCATAAATATTCAAACCCTTCAGGAACCTGCACGGAATCAAGCCGTTCATCATGCCCACGTCCTTGCCGTTCCCGTGCTTCAAGCTGTTCCCGCAAAGAAGTTTCATCGTCCTTCGCGGGGACATTCAAGTCGCAATACGCCCTAACCGCTTCACATAGTGCAGTTAGGGCTTCGGAAAATAATTCTTCCTCGTTGTGATAAAATTACCAACGAACGTTGCCAAATACGGTAGCTTTAGATACTTCTCTTTTGCCGCTTCTTGAGAGAATTTCGCCTCGCTTCCGTCGTCCTCTTCAGCGCCTTTCCAGCCAACGGTACAGCGCGCAAAGAGTTCGCACAAATCTTCCTGTCGCAAGGTATTGATACCACGAGCTTTGTTGCGTGAGAGAATCTCTTCAAGCCCCGCCTGATATACCTTTGAATCGGCACCAAGTAGTGTCAGAATAAGGCCGGAAGGCTCTCCAGTAATAGGGTCTGGAACCTCGGCGTCAATGCCTTTTTCTGCAAGTGTCTGCGAATCGAACCGTGAAAACTTCATTATTGCTCCTCTATAGCCTTATGCTAATTTCCACCAGCGCCAGTTGATGAGGCCGCTTGTTGGGTCTTTCTCAACCTGGAACGGGATATTCTGAATGACGTCAGTTTCGCTCTTCTGGAACTGCGCATCGGTAATAAAAACCCTTGGGACGTCAAGTGCATACCCAGTCGTTCCGCCAGAATCCATAAACCTTAAACCCAACGCAAACCGTGTTTCAGCGGCATATTTTGTCCAGAAGGAAGAGGATTCAACATAAAGGCTAAGATTCCCAGTGAGATTGGAACGCCCGTATGAAATGCCTGTTGCTTCATCAAGGCCAATTGAGAACTGAGGGCTTCTCTGATTCGCCATGGCAAGATTAAGTTGCGTAATTGTCGCGACAGGAGCACCATCTACCACTACTACGCTATCAGTTGCACGAATCGGCAACGTCGTTGAAGGATCGGCGTAAGAACCTGCATACTTCGTACCCGAAGGCCCTAGAATCTTTTTGGCGATAAAATCAAAGTTACAGGTTACAATTCCATCGGTTGCCATCGAAAGCGTCATGCCATTAGCGACACAGCCTAGTGCTTCAAAGTAAATCGGAGTAGCAGTATCAAGCTGCGCATCTTCAAAAGCGAGAGATTTTTCGGTTGAGCCAGTTATCAGATATCCCATTCGCTGCACCGTGATTCCAGCCTGTGACGTTGCCGCGGTAAGCAGAGACGCACCAGTTTCAGGGTCTTTTGCTTCGCCAAAGGTAAGCATGTTGTCGGTGCGAGCGGTAACCTTGAAGAATCCATTGTTCGCAGTATATCCACTAGCGAATCCAGAAACCTTGACATAATCGCCAACGGAAATCAGCGAAGCACCTGTCCCGCCAATGCCTGTTGCCGCCATCGTGTTCGTGGTATCTGCAACGACCGTCACGGAAAGCGCGGAGATTGCAGTTCCAGCTGCAACCCATGAGTTCATACACGCCGAAGCAATGAAGTCCTCAAAGGTCCCATATGACAATTCTCCATTCGCCCGGAATGTGTTGGTTTTATTGCCAAGTCTGCCAGGCGCTACTGAGCGGTCGCCTACCGCCTGTTGGCTTTGCAGGTTACTGCGTCTCTGTTCTAGCCCGGACGCCAGTAAAAGTCTTGTTTTCGTGAATGCAGTTCCGGACGGAACGCCTAAAGAAGATTCGGTGACGTATGACGGCTGCCACCTTGAGCCACTTGCTCTTGCCATAAATACCTCCAAAGGTATGTTTTCAATTATTCACATCAGCTACCCAATAGACGCGAACCGCGACTACAGGATTGCCAGTCGTACCATCAAAAAGCCCTTTTACCATGCCACATGACGTCACTGTGACGGTCTGATTGTTGTAGACAAGGTTCGTGCCAGGCTTGAAACAGTCCATGATTCTTTGCGCTTCGGCTGTCATCGGTACGTCGCCAACGTCTCTCGGCTCACAGACATTTACCTGTAAGAACCCAGTGTGCCTTACTCTTGCGCCAGCGCCACATCCGTCCATGTTCGGCTGTGGGCCCGGAACCCATAGAATGCGATACCAGAGAGAGTTGTTAGGCGGTGGAATTTCAGTAGTTCCTTCCATGTGCCGCTTATTCTCAAACCACGTTTTGTCGGCAGGAATCGCGGCCCCTGGAGCGGAGCTCGTTGCCCGTGAGATGAGCGCATGGCGAACATCAATCAGACTCATACCTTCCCCTGCATCTTTGCAATCGTGATACCAACCATACCAGCTGGAGCCTGCGTGCTGTAGCCATTGATCGTTTTGCCTTTGCCTTTCTTCGGCGGATTAGGATAAAGCCCATGTTCCAGCACCTTTATGTACGGCAAGCTGTTGGATAGAAACGCGTCAGCCTCTTTAGGTTTCCAGAATGTTGCAACGACCTTCGCATTGTTTTTCGCCGACTCATAATCTGTTGATGCGGTTGTAGAAAGGTCAGGATCTCCTACAGAGGGAATCCAGTTCGCACGTGCCATTCCTGTGTCAACAGGTGTTGCCATGATAATGTTTGTAGCAAGTTCGCCAAATACCTTTCGACATACTGCGTCATTCTTTGCGAGAGCCTTGCCAACAAAGCTCTCAATCGATGCGGTAAATGTCCCATCGCCAGCAACACCCATATTAACCCCTCGCCTGTATCATGTAGTAAATCACGACATCGCCAGGCATGAGCGGCTCAACCGTCACAATCGTCAATGCGGTATCATCCGAAGTGCCAACAAATAACGTTCCTCCAACATTCGGTTTCGGTATCTCAGCGCCACTATCAGCCAGCGCAGACACCATGAATTTCCTGTCGCCAATCTTGATGCGCTCACCGTCGTAGTCCTTGTCTGTGTAAGACAGCTCTACGCCATAGGTAGTGTAATCATTTTGCGTACTACTAGGATTGGCATGCACTACCGTATGCGGCTCTGCAACAAGCGTCCACGTATCACCTAATATCGGATCATAGGCATATACCCATCCAGACGATGAACCGGGATAGCGCAAAGTGAGAAGTTTACCGTTTCTTGAGATGCGGGCAGCAGCCATTTTGCGCTTCTCTTGATAATTCATCGCGACAGCCTCACACTGCCATTGCCTTTCAAGATGCCGGAAAGACAGTTTTTAAGCACTGGATACACCATTCCAACAGGCGCACCAGAAGCATATCCTGTTTCAAGGTTCCCAACCTTCTCACGTGTTATCATGCCGCCGTGCTCGAGCGCTTCCGTCAGTGCACCAGGTTCAGACAGCTCGATGAGTGCCGCTTCGAAACACGCATATTTGATGCCAGTCGGAACACCAATAAGTGCATAACCGTCAACGTCCCATGCTTCATACCGTGGCCACGACAACCCTTGCGTTTGCGTCATCCGATACCCCGGCCATCTGTATGAATATGCGCCCTCTATGTATGCCGTGCCTCGAATGAGCGCCTTTTCAAGAGTGGTATCATCAGCACTTGTTGGGATTGAGAGCCCCCCGAGCGGTGTATATGCCTTGAACGCATCGAGTGTCGAATACACGTTCGCGTCAGGGACTCCTGAACCGTCTTCGACAATTAACAGGCTCACTTCTTTTTCTCCAGCGCTTTTTCAAGCGCGCCGATGCGTTT
>ENA-UOYA01004328-UOYA01004328.1-activated-sludge-metagenome-genome-assembly--contig:-NODE-4328-length-11982-cov-6.827199_pt1 | contig 11982 bp, 9 predicted proteins | sample MGYA00238163_ERZ764804 | MGnify/ENA primary metagenome ERZ764804 (study PRJEB28919, sample SAMN05720223) | activated sludge metagenome | isolation source: Anaerobic digester | place: Hong Kong...
TAACCTGAGAAACAGAGTATACGAAAAACCTGATCCACCATATATTAATACGATCCCATGATGAGATAATGGTAGGAATATGCGAGGGAACGAGGGATGGAATTATCAGCAGAGATCTCTTCATTAAAAGAAAAAGTTCGGAATGGAAGATTTGAGGTCAGAATTTCTCCATCTGCCCTGACCGACGGAACCGGGGATCTCGCACGTCTGATAAATGAAATACTGGATCTCTATGAACAGGAGATCAGAAAAGTAACCACGGAGAGCGGAGTTCAGTTGGTAGAGTATAAAGAATCACTTTCCTATGTATCAGAATCTCTAAAGAGCATTACCGAAGGAATGACCTCGCTCGCTGAAGGCGATCTTACAAAAACCTTCAGTGCTCCTCGTGACAGTAAGAATCCTGATCTGAATCAGTCGGTCAGGGAGCTTCTGGATGCCTACAATAAATCCAGGAAGTCGATACAAACCCTGCATACCAGTATCTCACAAGTAAAAAAGGATATTGAGGAAGGAAAGCTGGGTACTCACATGGATCTATCCCACCATACCGGTGTTTATAAAGAAATTGCCACAGATATTCAGACATTGATTCATTCGGTAAAAAACCCGTTCGACGAGGCTATGCGAGTCTGCTCACGGTATGCTGCATATGATTTTTCTGCCAGATTTGAGGATACTGTTCAGGCCAGGGGCGATTGGAACGAGTTTAAAAAATCTCTTAATATCATCGGTGATCAGGTTCATGATGCTCTGATGGCTATTAACAAGCAGGTTATGGAGTTATCGGCAAATGTTGAGCAGGCAAATGCGAGTGTTCAGGATGTTGCTCATAGCTCCCAGCAGGTAGCCCGAAATTCAAATGCCGTTTCTGAAAATACTGAGCAGAGTGATGCAGGAGTCAGGCAGGTCCTCAGGGCAATGGAGGATCTCTCGGTAACCGTAGGGGATGTCTCACAAAAAGCCGAATCTGTATCACGTCTTGCACATGAGGGGACCGAAATGGCACGGGAAGGTTCAGAATTTGCGAAAAAGGCAGAACAAGGCATGGGTCTTATTATATCCAGTGCAGAAGAAGCAGATCAGCTCATTGGAGACATCCAGGGTGAGATGAAAAAGATAAATGAGATCGTCCGGTTAATTACCGACATTGCCAATCAGACCAACCTTCTTGCCCTAAATGCAGCGATAGAAGCTGCTCGTGCTGGGGAAATGGGAAGGGGTTTTGCAGTTGTTGCCGCAGAAGTGAAAGCCCTTGCCCTGGAGTCCCGCCAGTCTGCTGAAAAGATAACTGATATGATAAGTAACCTTCAAAAACAGTCCCAGAAAGCAGCTGGTGCCGTGAATGGGGCAACGGTTGCAGTTCGCGATGGAAATGTACTTCTATCCGATACCCTGGCAATTTTTGGGAAACTGGCCGGTTCGGTTGAGGAGATATCAATGAATATTGAGCAGGTTGCAAGTATGAATGAAGAGCAGGCTGCAGCTGTTGAAGAAATCACCAGTAGTATGCATGAAGTATCTGCCATGCTGAAAGATACTGCAAAGGAGGCTGTTGATTCAGCAACAGCGACAAGTGAATCGTCTGCATCGGTCGAACAGTTACGGGTAATTATTGATCAGGTTGCAGGTATTGCCGAACATATATCTGCATCCATGGCACGGTTTACTCTCTGATCCCTCGCGCATATATATTTTATATTTTTTGTGGATTTTTTCTTTTTTCTACTGTAAGTCCAAGAGTCATAAGTGTTTCACACAATAGATGAGATCATTTTATCACCTCTCTTATATACTAATTATAAACAGGAATTTTCCATGGGCTTGTGGGGGGCTGTATGGATTTAGCGGAGTCTATTCTGAATGAGCTGGTGACACTTCAAAAGAAAAATGAGGAATTATTAGGTATAATCAGCCGACTTGAGCATGAGTCTGACGTGATTATCAGGCAGTTTGAAGACAAGATTGCCGATTTGAATAAGAACCTGAAAAAAGCCCAGGATATATCGGCAAAAGTTGAAAAAAAATATGAGACTCTCTGCCGTGAAAAGAACCGTGAGCACGAGTCTTTTGAAAAAGAAAAAGAGGAACTTGAGGTAAACTATCTGACCCGAATATCTGAACTTGAAAAGTCTCTCTCTGAATATCTCTCATCAATTCAGGAAAAAGAAGCCCAAATACAAACACTCACCGATCTGGTGAAAGAACACGAGAATACAGCCTCTCAAAAGATAGAGGATTTTTCTGCACGCATTAAGCAATTGACTGATCAGCTGGAATCTCAAAAGATTTTATTCGAAAAAGAAAAATCAGTTCTTCGTTCGGAATATGAAGAAATCCTTGCCAAAACCAGAGACGAAGTTATCAGAAAAGAACATGAGCTCAGGACCCTTGCCAGTGACCTGAAAAATCGGATTGCAGAGGAGAAAAGAGTACAAAAAGATCGGGTCAGGGAACAGGGGGAGTATACGAAGAAGATATCAGAGTTACAGTCTTTTCTTGAATCGGCCCGTTCGGATTATACTCATCTTCAGTCGTTGTTTAACGAAGAAACTAAACAATTGACCAGAAAAGTTCAGGATCTTACCCAGGAAATAGAACAACTCATACAGGGAAAAACAGATCTTGAAGCTGATCTTTCACTCAAAATCAGAGATCTCGAGAGAGAAATTAAATCCCTGCATGAAAAATCAGCACTTGATGCAGAAACAATAGAACAACTGACAAGAGAAAATTCAGATCTCGTTCGTCTTTCAAATGAACTTCAGAATGACGGTGCTTTGAAAGATAAGAGAATAAGCGAGTTATCCAGTTCCTTTGATCTTAAGACCGCTGAAATGGAACAGACTATTTATCAGCTTACTATGGAAATCGAAATGAAGGATCAGGAGCTGAAATCGGCAGAGAGCCGTATATCTGAACTGAATCTGGAGATACAAAGACTTGAAGACCAGCATCGTGCAGATGAAAAATCCTATGCGGAGTCCATTCAATCATTCAGTATTCAAATAAAAGACCTTCAGGATCAACTTGTGACACGTGAAGTATCACATAAGGATGAATCACATAAACTTACCGCCCGTATAGAGGAGATCGCACATGATCTGGAAGAAACTATTCACCTGAAAGCCCAGAGAGAACAGGAGTTCAGGGATGAGATCACCTATCTTCGCGAGGAACTGATACGAAGGAAGGAAGAGTGGAAGGCAAAACTTGAGTATGGTGCACGGGAGATAGCGGAGAGGGATCGGCATATCTCTCTTATCAGTGGAAATAATGAGGCTCTTCGTGCAGAACTAGAACGTGTCAGGGCCCGCCTCCTTATGCTTGAAAAGACTATTCGGGAGGAGAAAGAAGAACCAGTTCACGCATTATACCGTCAGATTCAGAATCTTTCCGGTAAACTTGCTGCTAAGGAGTCTGAAAACTCAGTATTGGCTTCCAGGATCATCCGCCTTGATACTGAAAATACCCGTCTGTCACAACTCCTTACAGATATCGGATGTCCTCATGAGACAGAAGCTGCTGAAGAAAAGGGAATAAAACCCGGATCCTTAGATAAAACTCCTGCTCCTAACCGGTCAGATATATCCGGGTTTCTCATGAATCTTGATGATCCCCTGTATGCCATGGATGCAGCAGCTTCTATTCTCCGATTCGGTCCACAGGTGACCGATATGCTCATACCACTCCTCTACCAGGGCCCGCAGACTAGACGGGCATGGGTAGCAGTATTATTGTATGAACTCAATGATCCCCGTGCTACAAAGCCCTTATCAGACCTCCTTGAAAGTTCTGAAACAGGTTTACGGGAACTTATCTGGGATACAAGGCTTCGATTCAGGGAATGGCGTCGTTCAGGAGTTTCATCAACAACGGCTCAATAAAAACCAGATGTCCGGTTTTTTAGAACATGAAATTAAAGGCTACAAGTGCTCCGATGATAAGGATGCAACTATGTTTCACGCCTGCCTTTATTGAGGATTCTCCCATCAGTCCTGCCATCAGCCCTGAGCACAGTCCCTGGATCAGACATATGTGATAGAGCAGACGATCCATCGTAATAAGTGATGTTGATCCAAGGTTTGATAGTGGCCCTGCCATGGCAAGCCCCTCCTTACTCTGTTCTGCAAGGACGGTGAGAAACTGGGTAGTAATTACTCCGATAACAAAGATGAAAACAAAGAATGACAGATACACAATTGCGGTATAGATAAACATCTCCGAGAAACGATCACGCCTTAGATTTTCTGACATACGTGCATCATTTGCTGCAATACGAAGGAGTGAGGATATTGAGCTGCTCATGGTTGCTGCCCGGGTAATAAGGGTGACGGTACGTGCAATCAATGCCGTTCTCACCCGGTGTTCAAACCGGATCAGTGCATCTGAAAAATTTGCCCCCCACTCAATATCACGGTGTATCCGGCTGATCTCATACCCGAGAACTCCCATATTTGCCCTTGCAATAACCGCAATTGACTGGGTAAGGGTAATCCCGACTTCATTAATCCCTGCCATCCGGTCAAGAAAATCCGGAATCATCGACTCAAGAGATCGGATCTTCTGGTTCCATCTGGTATAAAAAATTGCAAATGGAATGAGAGTTATCAAAAGGGCAATCATCAGTTGATCGTCAACATAATTGATGTTGTCCTCAAGTGTCCCGACCGGAATGGTTAGAAAGATATAGATAACATAGGCCAGAGCTATGGGGATACTAAAATAAAATGATAGTTCCGGATGCTGAACAAATCCCTGGACCGGGTTTGCCAACCATCTTTTTAAAGGTTTTATCTTTTCAAACCGTGCCAGGGCGGCAAAGAGATGTTCTTCATTTCCTCCCTCGGAAATCCTGACATCAGAGTACTGATTCAGCCATTTCGCACTCACATATCTGACAACATTCTCATCTTTAATTGATATGGTATCAATCATCAGTATAAAAATTGCAGCTCCGATGGGAAGTACGGCATACCCGATGAGTGATAATTCAAGGATAGCTGATGATCCCATCATCCCCATGACTACAAGAATTACGATGAGAAAGAGTGGTCCGGCAATGAATATGGTAACATATATCTCGGCCACGAGCCCCAGGAACTGGAGAAACTGTTTCTGTTCAAACTTCGCTTCTTCCTGAAGAATAAAAACCCGGTCCTGAAGGAACTGAGCAAGATTTCCTCCACTCTCAACCGTAGAGATAAGATCCTGCAAAAAATCCCTGAGTTTTCTGCTCGGGGTGGTTTCACTTACATGCTTTAAGGCATTAATGATATCATAACCGAAGAAATCAGCATCCCGAACTGCCTGTCTGAACTCCAAAGATACTTCCCCATATATGGCAGACATCTCTGAGAGGGAGCGCAATATGGTAATTATTTCTGCGCCTCCCTTTCTCATCGCATACATGTACGAGACGGCATTGGGAAGGCCGATAGTAATTTTTGTCTCCCGTGATTTCTTTGTCAGGGAAGGTAACACGGTGTATGCCCAATAGCCGATAAAACTACCGATGAGGAACAGGATGACTCCAAGCAAAATCTGAACGATAATAATGATTGGGAGGTCTCCGGTATCAGGATCATATGAAATGTTCAGGACATTATATAATTCAGGCTTTAATCCAAGATCCAGAGAAAATAAAGCGAAGCCTGTAATAAAACCCAGAAGTCCTAAAAAAATACCGGTTCCTATTCCTACGAGTACAGCCCTGTTTAAGAACTGTTCAAGGGTAAGTCCGGACCTGATACCAATTAAATCGATATGCAAATCATGATATTTCTCCGGATTTTTGTATACCAGCCGGTTTACAACCCATGCAGGAATCATGCTACCAGCGATGCAAGATCATCGAGATGTTCTATAACATTTTGTTTATCAATGTAGTACGCCTGGATAACCTTCGTAAAACTGACATAGTCCCTGATATTTTGATCTTTTACCGATTGCAGGACCATTTTTCTTCGGTTCATCTCTTCAATAAGTTTATCAGGCCCCCATCCATGAAATGCTGCAATATCACCCAGAACCTGTGATCTGCCGGTATAGGTAAAATCATCGGCGACTGGATCGTACTCAAATACGGTATTGACCATGATATTTCCGGTGGCGGGATCAATGCCGGCAATCTCCACGATCTCATCACACCGGCGAACCCGGTCAGGACCGATCTGGATCTGTTTCTGAATACTCATGATATTAAGTGCCTGAAGCATGTTTCGTGGAACATTCAGAGGTTCGTTTTCCAGACGATGTATTGCTGCATCAACACTTCCTGCATGCATAGTAGAAAAAGTGGTATGTCCGGTGTTCATCGCCTGGAATAACGTCTGGGCTTCATGACCTCTGACTTCACCGACCAGGATATACTCAGGCCGCTGACGCATTGCAGCCTTCAGGAGCATGAACATGTCAACATGGGCTCCACCACCTTCGGCAACAATCTCCCTTGTCACACTGGCGATCCAGTTATCATGAAACAGAGTTACTTCTCTGGTATCTTCAATAGAGATGACCTTGGCAAGCGGGGGTATAAAAAGAGAAACGGCATTAAGTGATGTCGTTTTCCCAGATGCGGTTCCGCCTATAAATACCAGACTCATGTTGTTCTCAATTGAAAGCCAGAAATACACCAGCATATCAATATTGAACGTATGAAGATCCATGAGGTCTACCGGGGTGAAGGGTGTTTCACGGAATTTCCGTATCGTAAATGATGTCCCACGGGATGTTACTTCTGTCCCGAAGGTAAGCTGAAGACGTGAACCGTCCGGCATCGTCGCATCGATGATCGGATTCGCGGATGAGATATGTTTTCCTGATCGCTGGGCAAGGGTAATCGCGAGAGATATTAATGAATTGGTATCAAATGAGATATTGGTTTTAATATTCTGCTCTTTTCTGTGGAACAGAAAGATCGGTATATTATCCCCGTCACAAGAGATATCTTCAATCAGGGGATCGATCATAAGGGCATTAATACGGCCCCAACCCAGGTAGTTACGAAGAAGATAATATTCAATTTTAAATAGTGAATTCTGTTCTATTTTCAACCCGTAATATTCGATCAGATCGACAACTTTTGAGATAAGAAGTTTCTTTCGTTCAATTCCCAGTTCTTCATCGGTGAGAATAAGTACATCTCTGAGATCCTCATGGATTCGTTCAAGAAGTTCATATTCAAAGGGAGTAAGTTCGGGTTCAAATAAGAGATACTCTCTCAGCTTGGATCGAACATTATGTGCAATAACCACCTTAGCGAGGCCAGGCTCCACCCAGTATTCCTGCCTTGCTTCATAGGGATACTGTAATTTTATATCAAGAAGGCTGCCGTGTTTATCAAAATCATACTCCTCGAATCCTTTTTTATGAGTCAGACTTAATTTTTTCAGGAGTTTTCTATCAAAATTCTTATCCGGACTCTCCTTTACGGTAGTAAATGTCCCTTCCAGATCTTTTTCAACAGCAACGATCTCTTCTTCCCGTTTTAATAATGGTAATTTTATCCGGGTTATTCCAGAAGGCTGCTCGATCTCTTTTTGAGGTTGCTCTTTTATCAGGTCGATATGGGGGACTTTTTTTATTCCAAGTCCTTTTATTTCTGGTTTCTTAATGATTTTTTTTGGCTTCTCTGTATGGGTGGGGGGAGTGCTGCTTTTGCCGATACTAATATTCGGTACTTTTATTTTTATAGAGCGACGGTTATTTTCCCGCTGTCCCTTTTTATTTTGTGTATCTGATTCCCCCATCTGTTACCCACCAGAAATTATTACTCTCCGTTATGGTTCCCCCCGGCACCAGTTAAAATATCATATGACATCAAAGCATAAAAATAATACAACCGATAGGAATGAGACAAGGTTTTGATCCATCAATTCCAAGAGAAAGGTATATTTTCTTGTCTCCCTTGTGTGACTTCATCATTCAATCCAAAGAATTAATTTGTTATTGCGGATGAAATACAGGTACCCGGATCTTCGTATAATGACAGGGATAAAATTCGAACAACATATGCCAACCGGATTATCAACCCTTGATCCGGTTTTTGATGGAGGTATCCCTCCTGGCTCTGTGGTACTTTTGAAAGGGGATATCGGTTCAGGAAAGATAGAGTTTGCATATAGTTCAATGATACACCTCTCTCACCTGATGAACCGTGAATCAACGGATGAGAAAGTGCTAATTCCCAAAGATATTTGTTATATCACCGTAACAAAGAGAAAAGAATCAATATTGCGTGAAATTTCACAATCATTTCATGAAGATTTCTTATCTCACATTGATAGGATTCACTTTGAAGATTTATCCGATATCTTTTTTGATACCAGTCTTGTTCCTATCACCTGGTATTCCGAGTATGATGATATTATTGAACGAATGACAGCGCGCCGGAAGATCCATGACAACCTTCTGACCACCCTTTCCTTTACTCTTGACGATGTTCCCAATCAGAGTCTGGTAATAATTGATTCATTAACGGAGATTGCAACCCAGTATATTGCAGCAGGAAAATGGCCTGACCTCTCCGCATACCTCAGAGGAATGCAGCGTGTTGCCAAAAAATGGAATACCTCCTTTTATCTGATTCTGACGAAAGGCATACTCAGTCCGTACCAGGAGATTGAGGTTGCTGATGCCATGGATGCAGTAATTCATTTCAAATGGGAAGAATCATCGAGCGCAAAGCGTCAGCGTGTTTTATATATAGAGAAATTCAGGGGGGTGATGATCCATCTTGAAGATCGTGATCTTGTGAAATTTGCCGTAAAGATCACTCCTGAACGCGGATTCGAAGTCAGTAACATCAGGGTGGTTATATGAGAATTCCGTTAATGAGTATTCCACGGTTCGGGTTTGGAATTAAGGGACTTGATGAGATGCTCTCCGGCGGTCTCATTGAAGGGACTGTTTCCTCAATTATTGGAGCATATGGTACTGGAAAAACCAATTTTGCACAGTATTATATTTGGCAGGGTCTGATACAGGGTCAGAGTGCATTATATATCACCCTTGAAGAAAGAACCTCCAGAATTCTTGGATATATGGAAAATAAGGGATGGGATGTCTCTCAATATTTGGATTCCACATTTACCATCGTAAATCTTGATCCATCGGATTTCAATCTTGCGATAAATAGCGTGAAAAACGAACTACCAACATTGATTAAAAAGACAGGTGCACACCGGGTAGTTATCGATCCGGTCTCCCTCTTTGAGGATCTCTTTCATGATGATGCAACACGAAGACGGGAAATGATGCGGTTTTTAGAGAGTCTTCGTGATCTGAATTGCACATCACTGCTTATCAGTGAGGCAGACAAAACCAACACATTTGCCAGCAAATATAATCTTATTGAATATCTGAGTGACACGGTCATTCTTTTAAAATATGCTCGAGGTGAAGATGCAAATGACGTGCATCTGGCGATTGAAGTTGTCAAGATGCGTATGTCACAGCATTCACGAGAGGTTAAACCATATGAAATCCACCAGGATTCTGTGACGGTGTATACTGAAGCTACTGTGTTTTGATCATGCGTGTCTGCTGGAGAACGATTCCAAGTCAGCGGAACAGCATGGCGTGTCTGTATGCTGCCTGTGAGCGGGCAGGATACACGTTTGATTTTTCGTGCGGTCCTGAAAAGGATGTAACGCTGTATAGTCTGAACTCCATCACCGGTCCCTCTCTTATACCTGAAATACAGGCTGCTGATACAATTACTGTTATCGGCGGGCCCCATGCCTGTGCACGTTGGGATGAACTGGTTCACATCTCGGATTATGTGGTAGTGGGAGAGGGGGAGTATACCGTGCCACGATTATTACACAGTATTGAGTCCGGAACCCCGGTACCACCCGGAGTTGCGACTGCTTCATCTTTCCAGCCTGTTGATCACACGGTTTTCCTCGATGGAAACCCGAGTTTTAGTGAATATAAAGGATATATTGAAATTTCCCGTGGCTGTCCGTATGGCTGCACCTATTGCCAGACTCCCCGGATTTTTGGAAATACCATACGCCACCGGAGTATTGGGTCTATCGTTCGGCTTGCGCACTCATTCCATGATATCAGGTTTTTAAGTCCGAATGCGCTTGCATATGGTACTGATGGTCTTCATCCTGATCCCCGGCATATCAGATCCTTACTACATGAGCTTGCAAAGATACCTGACAAAGATATCTTCCTTGGAACATTTCCCGGTGAGATAAGGCCTGAGTTTGTTTCGGAAGAGGCAGTGGATCTGATTGCCAGGTATTGTTCAAATACCCGGATTCATATTGGTGCCCAGTCGGGTGCAGAGAGCACTCTCAAAAGGATTCGCAGGGGACATACCCTGTCTGATGTCTGGAGGGCTATCGATCACACTACTGATGCAGGTTTTACTCCGGTTGTCGATATTATTGTGGGCTTTCCTGATGAAACTGACGAAGAACTGCTTGCCACCGTTTCATTCTGCCGGGAGGTCTCAAAGATCGGGTATGTTCATGCCCATCGCTTTTTTTCCCTTCCGGGAACGCCTCTTGAAGGCCGTGTATCCCGTGATCTGATCCCGGAGGTTGTATCCGCTCTTGGATCACTGGCATTATCTGGGAGATTGACTGGATCATGGAACAATCCTGAGATAAGATTTTTTAGCAAAATTTCCAAGTAATAACGTATGTTGAAAGCGCTCCTGCTTGCAGATCTGCACGGAGAATACGGGATGCTTGAATCCTTCATGGAACTGGCGCCCGATGTTGTCTTCATCGCAGGGGATATCACCAATATGGGAACTGCAAAGGATGTTGAGACCTGTTTTTCCCGGATCGATGTCCCGAGTTTTTCGGTTCCCGGAAATTGTGATCCTAAAGAGGTTATTGATGCTCTTGAACAGAGTAACAGTGTCAACCTCCACGGTTCATATATGAACCTGGGCCGGATATCTCTGGTTGGGATTGGTGGATCCAACCCCACACCCTTTGGAACTCCGTTTGAAATGACCGATAAGCAGATCGATGATCTGATGAAGGTATCAATGGAGCGGATGCAGAAGAGTATTCATAATGTCCTGCTGAGCCATGCTCCCCCACAGGGATTCCTGGATGAGATCGGCGGAAACCATGTTGGAAGTGCGACTGTTCTGAAATACATGGATCGGTTTGATCTTATCTGCTGTGCCCATGTCCACGAGCAGCGTGGAATTGTTGAAGAAGGTGGCATTAAAGTGGTCAATCCTGGTCCGGCTGCCATGGGCAACTGTGCCATGATACACTTTGGTGAAGAAGCAAAAGACATTGAAGTGAAATTACTTACTGTGTAGAAAGAAGGAGTTCAAGGTAGGAGATGCTGATACGTTCTCCAACCACTCCTAAAGTTTCTGCCAGTTCATCCACTCTTTTTGCAGCGTTCTCTGCATTATTTTCAGTTATCAGTTCAATTTCCACAAATTCGCCCAGGTGATCCACGTTGTCCAGGGCTATTGAAAAATCCTGATAGGTATAATATTCACGCAATTTCCGTACATGAGCTACTGGTTTGAATCCGAGATTTTTAAGTATTGTATCAAAAGTTCCTGCATTATCGAGCTGGACATTACATTCTTCTCTTATCTTCGATCCCATCAACGTGTTTTTCGGACCTTTATATGTCAGGATGGTTTTACCGCCGGCACTTCGTACCCGAAGGGCCTCATCGGTCTCGGCAAAATCACGGTGGGGGGCATTATAATAGAGGTCTTCTTCAACTACGGTTTCTGAATGTTTTCCCCCGATAGTAAGAATACGTTTTTTTATCTCGTCAATATGAGGGACTTTGACTTTTATTTCAATCTCAAGCATATACACTATCCTTTATCTATCTTGTTTGCCACTTACTTAAGGAATCAGGAATGTCAATACAAGAAGGCGACTTTATCCGGTTGAACTTTACCGGATATGCAAATGGTATTCTCTTTGACACAACCGAGGAACAGAAAGCCCGTGAGGCCGGAGTCTTTGAAGA
>ENA-UOYA01004330-UOYA01004330.1-activated-sludge-metagenome-genome-assembly--contig:-NODE-4330-length-11980-cov-10.340210_pt1 | contig 11980 bp, 12 predicted proteins | sample MGYA00238163_ERZ764804 | MGnify/ENA primary metagenome ERZ764804 (study PRJEB28919, sample SAMN05720223) | activated sludge metagenome | isolation source: Anaerobic digester | place: Hong Kong...
AGCGGCAATAATCTTTTCATTGATATTACAAAATATTTTCGGATTGCAAAGATAATACAAAAATCATGCAAACGAAAACAAACATCAAGAAATCATTTAGATTTTGACTATTGTAACATCTATTTATAACTAATTCATACTGGAGGATTCTTAAAATATCATTCTTTTCATCTTTCTTAGATGTTTGGCATACATCAAGCAGGACGTGATAAAATAGAATATCACTTGAACCCATATTCCTATATAGATATTACGGATATCCGACAGTTCACATCCCATATTCATGATATGCACGTATGCATTCATGCCAAAAGAAGAGGGGAAGATATAAGAGAAATATTTCCAAAAAACAGGCATAGCGGATGAAGGCCACGAAATGCCTGAAAGGAAAAGCATAGGTACCGACATGAACACAAAGATAAGAATACAGTCTTCACGGCGATAGATAACCGAAGAAAGAGTGATTGCAAAAAAGATGCAGGCAAGAATATATGGAATAGCAAACTCAATGAGTACGAGATATTTTCCTAGGATAGGCAAATTGAACATCTTATTTACAAAGGTAAACATATAGATAGCCATAATGAAATAAAGCATGAAGTATGCCAACGATTTCCCCGTGACGATATGCATAACGTTTTTGTAATTTTTGTCGAATGGTATGATACAATCCATATATTCTTCACGTGTACTACCCATGTGCATTCCAATGCCAAGCAACAGGGTCTGTTGGATAATCAGCATCAGCACTGGAGGTATCAAAAATGAGGCGAATCCAGATTGGGGATTAAAAATAGACTGATGGTCATATTCAACAGGCATTTTCGTCACTTCTTTATCTCGGTCTGTATATGTACCAAGTCGGGCAACTTTGATATCTCGGTTCATATCCAAGGAGACATCAGTTGCCGCTAATAGCAACCCCTTATAATATAGCATGCTGCTCATATCGCAATAAAGACCGACATACGTTTGGTCACCTTTCAAGATGTCCCAGTCGAAAGTATTTGGAATGACAAATATACCATAGGCTTCATGACGCATGATATACTCACGTGCATTTGACACAGAAGGGCATCGAGTAAGAATTTTTACATCCGGTGTTGCATCTACCTTACGTATGAATTCTCTGCTACGAGAAGAATGGCATAAGTCTACAACCACAGCCGGCACATCTCTTACCACCTCATTTGTATAAACATAAGAATACAGCAACGGATAAGCCAACGGCACGAATACGACAAAAATCATGATTCCTTTATCATGCAGGATTGTCATCAGTTCGTTATACCATATATAGAGAATATTTTTCATAATGTTCTTTAACGAATATAGTTATACTTCAGGAATGCCTTGCGATAAACATTGTGCACTAACAATGGCATCAGACAGAATCCGACCAATGCCAAGACGGATGTCCAAACATATTTCACAGGATATCCATTCAGAGCCAAATCCACATAAATGAGATAATAATGCCGCAATGGAAACCACACCGCCAACGCCCGCAAGAATGGGTCCATAGCAGTGACAGGATATGTAAAACCTGCCAAAGAGAAAGACAAAATGCCCCACAGAGAACAGATACACATCGCCAGACGCATCTCACCTGCCATAATGCCAAACAGAAATATTCCAAAGCCTTGTGATGCCAGCACTGTCAAGACACTGACACCCATCATCGCAACGATGCCGCAATTGCAGGGAAAGCCCAAAAACTTATAGAAATACACATCCATGAATATCATCATCAGACAGAAGATGAATGTCTGAGGAAGCAACTTACCTGTCAAGGCGACATATTGCGATTCACCTGCCATCTCATATAACAATTTCTGACGTTTCTGTTTCCACTCCAGACCGATAGAGTAAGTGGTAGAAAGCATAATTAATAGGATGATGATTCCAGGCACCAGCATATTATTCAAATAGACAGAATAATCAAGAAAAGAATTTTTTAGCGGATGCGTCTCAATGACAATAGGCTGCAATACCCCCAACGCATCACGCTCATTATAACCGTTACCATACAAACTTTCACGTGTGAGAGCCAGTCCGATAAGTTCGGAAGCGGTTTTCATATCCTTCATCAGCAGATTACCTGGCACGAAATAAGCGTCGTTGGTATAGAAGGAGATACGCGGTTGCCTACTCGATTCCGCCTTTTTGGTAGTACCTTTAGGAATATAGAAGAAAGCATAAATATCTCCCCTTTGCATTGACTTACGTGCTTCATTGAAAGATTTATATACGTACTTCACATTCGTTTCTTCGAAGGAATCTAGAATTCTAATGACAATTCTTGTCACATGTGTATTGTCTTCGTCAACGATGGCAGCAGGCAAACGTTTTGGCAGACCAGCATGCATCAACGATGTAAAAAAGATAATACATAACAACGGGGCTATGATCATACAAAACAAAAATACCGGACGATGAGAAAAAATGATAATCTCACGCCATACAATATTTCTAATTCTGATAAAAAAGTCTTTTAGAATTTCCATAGTCTTCTATCAATTCACAATTATTACAGACATACCAGCATGAGGTGTTTTCATAATCGCCATGGGTCTTGCCTGTACTTCGAAAACTTTCAAGTCGATATCTTCCAATGAGCGTGTGGCTTTCCATGACGCGAAGTTGCCCACATTCTTAATTAATGTAACCCTAGCAGGGATAGTTTCGTTGGATGCCGGCAGATATACCTTGATTTTATTACCTATGCTGATTCCAGGCAAGCAGTCTTCACGCACATTGAACGTAAACCACGCATCATTTGTGGCGATATTCATAATCGGAGCACCTGTCCCTACGACCTCCCCCACTTCAGGAAATATCTCCGTGACATATCCATCTGCCGATGCAGTCAAGACCGTTTCGCCGACTAATGCTTTAACCTTGTCTATATCCGCCTGCGCTTTTCTGACACCTGCACTTGCAGCCTGTTTCTCTTCTTTACGAGCACCGTTTACAGCCATCTGATATTGAGAATGTGCTGCATTTACTGCTGCCGAAGCTGCCTGAAAAGCGGCTAACGCTTCATCCTTTCTCTGAGCCGACATAACACCTTCTTGGTAAAGGTTATTGATACGTTGATACGTTTTACTAGCTATATCCTTCTTTGCAATAGCTTGCTGCCACACATCATAAGAACTTGAAATGACTTCCTTTCGCGAACCGTCAGTTGCCAAATCCGACACAGCCTTTGAAACATCACGCGATGCTATCGCCTGATTTTCCATGGCATTTACTTCGGGTGCAGAAAGAAGGACTAGTGTGTCACCGCTGTGAACATACTGTCCTTCTGATACCAGGAATTTTTCCACTCGACTTGGGACTTTCGAAGATACACGATAGTCGGTGGTTTCTATCTGTCCCTGCACCGTTTGCTTATGAATATCCTTTAACAATCCAATAATAACAAGTGCAATTACGATGAACAATATAGCAGCTGTAATAAGAAGAATTCTATTTCTTATAATTTTTACTCTTGTACGCATACTTAACTAATTAAAAATATGGACAGATAGGGATTGATATCCGTTCCATCTTTTCATCTATCACTATTTGATCTTCCCTCGAGAGCCATCCAATTGCTAGGTTGACATCCTGTTCCGAAAGATCCAACTCGCTGCAGAGTTCTTTGAAACTGCAACTTTTTTGTGCCGTACTATTGACTTTACGCCAAATTTTTCCAGCATTTGTACCTATTCGCGTTTTTATCATAACCATCAATTTTTGGCGAATTTATGAAAAATAATCTTAGGCGAAGTGTTCAAAATGTCTACAATATGGCATTTTTGAGTAACGACAGGTCATTCTGACTTAATTTTATTACAAAATAAACACCGATTGTGCATTATTTTGCTGATATTTGCAAATAAAAAGCAAACAACTATGGGAAAAGACAAACTTATTTTACACGAAGTCAACATCGACCAATTGGATATTGATAATCCGGCAGTTGATTATTCTGATGGTGACATTGCTATTATAGATAATGTCTATGGACTGACTAAGATTTCTCCACTCTATGCAAGAATGAATTTCATTATTCTTTGCTGTAAAGGAAGAATTCAATTCAATCTCAATGACAGAACATTAAATCTTTACCAGGACGAGATTCTGATTAGTGCTCCCAATGTCATTCTCGACAATTATATGATCAGTATGGATTTTGAATGTAAAATTCTTTGTCTGTCTGATAAGATTATTCAAGGCCTGCTGTATGGCAAAGTGGATAAATGGAATTTATTCGTATGTGACAAAAAGACCAATGTCATTAAACTTTCTGAAGATGATAAGGAACAATTCCATTATTATTATGGGCTAATAAGATATAAAACGGAACACCAAAACTTGCCATATCAGCGTATTGTGATGCAATCAATCATACGTGCCATGCTTCTGGAAGTGTGCAATATGTTTAAGGTTGAAGACAACGAGCAGAGTGTTTCACATGGGAGAGTACTATTAAATGATTTCTTGAATATTTTGTCTCACAACATTGTCAAGCGCCAGAATGTAGAGCAATATGCTAATAAATTATCCATCTCAGCAAAATATTTATCCATGATTTGCAAAAAGTATAGTGGAAAGAGTGCTTCCGACTGGATTGAGCAGTACACATTGGAGGATATCAGATTTAACCTCTGCCATACAGACTTATCAATAAAGGAAATTTCTTACAAGCTAGGCTTTGCTAATATTTCATTTTTTGGGTCGTATGTCAGGAAACATTTTGGTTTGTCACCAAGTGCTTTCAGAAAGAGTAGATGCTGATTTTTTCGTAATTTTATCCATTTATCATTTATTATATGTATCTTTGCAATCATAAAATGATATAAATGGATAATAAACAAGCAACACTCGACTTAGGAACTAAGCCAGTGGGTAAGTTGCTGATGCAATATGCAATACCTGCGATTATAGCGATGACAGCATCATCACTTTATAATATGGTAGATAGCATATTCATCGGACAAGGCGTAGGCGCCATGGCAATTTCAGGACTTGCCATCACGTTTCCTTTCATGAATCTTTCGGGCGCCTTTGGCGCTGCTGTTGGAGTTGGTTCATCAACGTTCATCTCTGTAAAGTTAGGACAAAAAGACTACCAGACTGCTGAAAACATTCTTGGCAATACCATCACATTGAATGTATTGATAGGTATCACGTTCAGTGTGATTTGTCTGCTGTTCCTCGACCCGATATTAAGGTTTTTCGGTGCCAGTGATCAAACCATCCCTTACGCACGTGATTACATGGTGATTATCTTGGCAGGTAATGTGGTCACTCATCTTTACTTCGGTCTGAATGCTGTGCTGCGCGCGGCCAGCAAACCAAAGCAGGCGATGTACGCCACAATATTCACTGTCATACTCAATGCCATTCTCGACCCAATCTTCATTTGGCCACTCGGCCTTGGCATCCAGGGGGCAGCTTATGCCACCGTTCTTTCGCAACTCATTGCCCTAATATGGCAATTCAAGATTTTCAGTAATAAGAAAGAATTGCTTCATCTGAAGCGAGGCATCTACAGACTGAAAAAAGACTTGGTAAGCAATATCATCGGTATCGGCATATCTCCATTTTCAATGAATGTCTGTGCCTGCATCGTGGTGATATTCATCAACACAGGACTGGTGAAATATGGTGGTGATTTGGCTGTCGGTGCCTATGGAATTGCGAATAAAGTGGCTTTTATCTTCGTGATGGTGACCATGGGAGTGAACCAAGGCATGCAACCGATAGCTGGCTATAATTATGGTTCTCTGCAACTGGACCGTTTGATGAGGGTATTGAAATACGCTGTGATTGCAGCTACGGCAATCATGACCACTGGATTTCTCATCGCCATGTTTCTGCCCTACCCTTGTGCTCGACTCTTCACATCCGACAAGACATTAATCGGTTTATCCATCCGTGGCATCCGCATTGTGATGATGATGTTCCCGATAGTGGGCTATCAGATGGTCATAACCAATTTCTTTCAGAGCATCGGCAAAGCGAAAATCAGTATTTTCCTGTCTCTTTCGCGCCAACTGCTTTTCCTACTCCCAATGTTAATCATTCTGCCTCCCATATTCGGTGTAGACGGAGTGTGGGCTTCAATGCCAATATCTGATGCTATATCGTCGGTTGTAACTGGCGGTGTGATGATTGCATACATGAAAAAATTCAATAGACAACATAAAGAGCTGACCAATGGAAAATAACAAGATTATCATTATTAATGTTGGACGACAAATAGGCAGTGGCGGAAGAATTATCGCACAACTGCTTGCAGACGAATTCGGATGCAAACTCTACGACAGGGAAATACTCAACCTAGCAGCAAAAGAAAGCGGATTCTGCGAAAAGTTCTTCGAGCAAAATGACGAGCACAAAGGATTCTTGCGTTCACTCTTCCATACTCATACGCCTTTGCTTGGCGATAACAACTTCTATAACAACAATTTTTCTCAAGAGAGTTTGTTCCAGTTTCAGAGCGATGCCATCCGTAAAGCTGCCGACGAATGTTCATGCGTGTTTGTAGGTCGTTGCGCCGATTATGTGTTACGCGACCACAAAAATATCATCAACATCTTCATCACTGCTGATATGGATCAACGTATCCAGCGTGTATGCGACAGGCACAAATGCGACAGGGCAACAGCCAGAAAGTTGATTAACAATGGCGAAGATGACCGTGCATCCTATTATAATTACTACACTGGTAAAAAATGGGGACACAGCGCATCTTATGACTTATGCGTCAACTCTTCTGTTCTTGGCATTGAAGAAACGGCTAAATATATAACCGAATTCATCAAAAAGAAATTTCAAATAGAATGAAGAAGATAGGAATCATCAGTGACACCCATAGCTATTGGGACGATAAATATCTGCACTATTTCGAACCGTGCGACGAGATTTGGCATGCCGGTGACATCGGTTCACTCGAAGTAGCACAGCGACTGGCAGAGTTCAGACCTTTCCGTGCTGTTTACGGCAATTGCGACGGTGGCGACCTTAGACGGATGTATACCGAAAAGTTGAGATGGAAATGCGAAGATGCGGATGTTCTCATGAAACACATCGGCGGTTATCCAGGCAATTACGACCCTTCAATACGTAGCGCGATATATGCTTCACCGCCTCAATTGTTCATCAGTGGTCATTCACACATACTGAAAATCAAATACGACAAAACGCTCAATCTGCTCCATATTAATCCAGGTGCAGCAGGGATGCAGGGATGGCACAAAGAAAGAACTTTGGTAAGACTGACCATTGAAGGCAATAAATTCACTGATTGTGAAGTTATTACATTAAGTGATATTAATAAAAACATACAGATATGAAGACTTACTTGGTAACTGGTGCCGCAGGTTTCATCGGTTCAAACTTTATCAAATACCTGCTTTACAAGAAGTACAAGAACGAAGACATTAAGATTATCGTACTCGACTCTTTGACGTATGCCGGTAATCTTGGTACCATCAAAGATGACATCGACAACAAACGCTGTTACTTTGTTCGTGGTGACATCCGCGACCGCGAACTTGCCGACAAACTCTTCACGGAAAATGACATCGACTATGTAGTGAACTTTGCAGCCGAAAGCCATGTAGACCGTTCCATCGAAGACCCTCAACTGTTTTTATCGGTCAACATTCTAGGTACTCAGAATCTGCTCGATGCAGCACGTCACGCATGGGTTACAGGTAAGGATGAACAAGGTTATCCTACATGGAAAGCAGGCAAACGTTTCCATCAGGTAGCCACAGACGAAGTTTATGGCAGTCTGGGTGCAGAAGGCTTCTTCACAGAAAAGACCCCACTTTGTCCTCACAGCCCTTACAGTGCTTCGAAGACCAGTGCCGACCTCTTCGTGATGGCTTATCATGACACATATCACATGCCAGTAACCATCACCCGTTGTTCCAACAACTACGGTCCATATCATTTCCCCGAAAAACTCATCCCATTAATCATCAACAACATTCTGGAAGGCAAACAACTGCCTGTCTATGGCAAGGGAGAGAACATCCGCGACTGGTTGTATGTTGAAGACCATTGCAAAGCTATCGACTTAGTTGTTCGTGAGGGCAGAGATGGTGAAATATACAATGTAGGCGGTCACAACGAGATGAAGAACATCGATATTGTGAAACTCACCATCAAGACCATCCATGACATGATGGCAAAGGATCAAGAGTTGCGCAAGGTGCTCAAGAAACAGGAACTCGACGCCAATGGCGAAATTCGTATCGACTGGATCAACGATGACCTGATTACATTCGTCACCGACCGTCTGGGCCATGACCAGCGTTATGCCATCGACCCATCAAAGATTAAAGCCGAACTGGGTTGGTATCCTGAGACCATGTTCGCCCAAGGCATCGTAAAAACCATCAAATGGAATCTCGAAAACCAGCAGTGGATTGCCGAGGTTACCAGCGGTGACTATCAGAAATATTACGAAGAAATGTACGGCAACAGGTAATAATAGAAATTGAAATTACAAATAATGAAGAAGATTCTTTTGTTAGGCTCAGGTGAACTGGGCAAGGAATTTGTGATTGCCGCCAAGCGCGCAGGACAATATGTCATTGCCTGCGACCGTTACGACAACGCACCGGCAATGCAAGTAGCCGATGAGCATGAGATATTCAGTATGCTCGACGGTGACGCCCTCGAAGCTGTAGTCAACAAACATCAGCCTGACATCATCGTGCCTGAGATTGAAGCCATACGTACAGAACGCCTTTTCGACTTCGAAAAGCGTGGCATTCAGGTGGTGCCCAGTGCACGGGCGGTAAACTACACCATGAACCGCAAGGCTATACGTGACCTCGCCGCAAAGGAGTTGGGACTACGTACCGCCAAATATTTCTATGCCAAGACTTATGACGAGTTCAAACGGGCAGCCGATGAAATCGGTTTTCCATGTGTAGTGAAACCATTGATGTCTTCCTCTGGTCACGGTCAGAGCGTAGTGAATGGCGATAACGAACTGGAACTGGCCTTCCGCAATGCGATGGAAGGTAGCCGTGGCGATGTAAAAGAGGTGATTATCGAAGAGTTCATACATTTCGACAGCGAGTTCACATTACTCACCGTTACCCAGAAAAATGCCCCTACCCTGTTCTGCCCGCCGATAGGTCATGTGCAGAAAAGCGGTGACTACCGCGAGAGTTGGCAACCTTTTGCCATTCCGGAAGAGGCTTTGAAAAAGGCTGAAGCGATGGCAGATAAGGTAACGAAAGCCCTCACTGGATATGGAATATGGGGTGTGGAGTTCTTCCTGACCAAAGACAAAGAAGTGATATTCTCCGAATTGTCTCCTCGTCCACACGATACAGGCATGGTGACACTAGGCCACACCACCAATCTGAGCGAATTTGAACTTCATTTCCGTGCCATCATGGGACTGCCCATAGCAGGCATTCACCTGGAGCATTACGGTTGCAGTGCTGTGGTGCTCGCCAAAGAAGATGCCGACCATCAACCTGAATACAATCTGTTGGATGCTTTGAAAGAAGACTACACCCGCGTGCGCATCTTCGGGAAACCCGACCAGCACATCAATCGTCGCATGGGAGTGGTGCTCTGTTATGGTGAAATCGGTGCAGACCTCAACGCATTGCGTGACAAAGCAAAGCGATTGGCTGCTACCGTAATCAAATAAGCATTCAGTAAATAATTATAAATTAATAGTTAATAAATAAGAGTTATTAGTTGCTTGTCAACTCATTAACTTTTCATCTTGTCAACTGAGGAATATGGATGATTCAGAAGGAAGGCTCATCGATCTGCCAAAGATTATAGATCCGCGCGGCAATCTCACCGTTGCCGAACAGATGAAGTATGTACCTTTTGCAGTGAAACGCGTCTACTGGGTATATGACGTGCCGTCAGGCGAAAGCCGTGGCGGTCATGCTCACAAGGTTTGCCGTGAGTTCATTGTTGCTGTGAGCGGCTCGTTCACTGTGACATTGGATGATGGAAAAGAGACAAAGACTTTCCTTCTGAACCATCCTTATCAAGGACTTCTCGTTGAAACAGGCATCTGGCGCACGCTCAACGATTTCTCATCTGGCGCAGTTTGTTTGGTACTTGCATCGGAATTGTTCGAGGAAGAAGATTACATCCGTGAATATGATGAATATCTTAATTATCTGCAATGTTCGAAATAAGACGATACTCAGAGAACGACAAAGATGAATGGAACCAGTTTGTGGCGACATCCAAGAATGGAACATTCCTGTTCGACCGCGGTTATATGGATTACCATTCAGACCGATTCACAGACCATTCCCTGATGTTTTACCATGCAGGAAAGCTAATTGCCTTACTGCCTGCCAATGAAGATGATGGCGTTCTGTATTCACATCAAGGACTCACTTATGGAGGACTGATCACAGGAGTTTCTGTCACTGCCGCCAAAGCATTGATGATATTCAGAGAAATGAATGATTATCTGAGGGAACAGAATTTCAAGAAAGTAATCTATAAGGTCATTCCATGGATTTATCACCGTCTGCCTGCCGAAGAAGATATTTATGCCATCTACAAGGAATGCAACGCCCGACTGTTGACACGCGACATTTCATCCACCATCTTTTTGAAAAACCAACTTAGATGGACAAACGGCCGTCGATGCGGCATCAATAAAGCGCGCAACAATGGCGTAACGGTTTCAATGAGTGAAGATTACTCCAGTTTTTGGACAATCCTTGAAAACAATCTTTTATCCAAATACGGTGTACATCCCGTACATTCGTTGCAGGAGATGACTCTGCTCAAATCCAGATTTCCCCACAACATTCAGCTATACCTCGCACTAAAGGATGGCATAGCCATTGCGGGAACCGTGCTCTATCTTACGCCGCAAGTTATTCATACGCAATACATCTCTGCCAACCCCCTAGGAAAGCATCTATGTGCGATTGACGCAATTTTCAATGTCATATTTCATGATGACCGTTTTACTGGTTATCCTTATTTAGATTTCGGGAAGTCCACAGAAGACAACGGTCACATTCTCAATGAGTCACTGATTTTTCAAAAAGAAGGTTTCGGAGGTCGTGGCGTCTGCTACGATTGGTACGAATGGACATTATGATAGAATATTTAAGTCTTAAACGCATGACAGACATGCACGCCGAAGAAATCAGTAAGGCGGTGCAGGAAACAGTAGATAGCGGATGGTATCTACTTGGCAAACGTGTGAGAAAGTTCGAAGAAGAATATGCCGCCTATATCGGTACAAAATATTGTGTAGCCTGCGGCAACGGACTGGATGCACTCTCACTCATCTTGCGTGCTTATATTGAGATGGGGATAATGAAGGAAGGGGATGAAGTCATCGTACCCGCCAGCACCTATATCGCCAGTATTCTATCCATCACGGAAAACCATTTGCGGCCTATTCTCATAGAACCACGTCTTGAGACCCTGGAGATTGACGACTCGCTCATAGAACAGTCCATCACCCCTCGTACCCGAGCAGTAATGATTGTGCATCTCTATGGACACTGCGCATACACTGAAAGAATAGGTGAAATATGCAAAAAGCACCATCTGAAACTGATAGAAGACAATGCCCAAGCACACGGTTGCATGTTTCATAGCGAAAAGCATACTGGCTCACTTGGCGATGCTGCTGGTCACAGTTTTTATCCAGGTAAAAACCTAGGCGCACTTGGCGACGGTGGGGCCGTCACCACCAATGATGAACAATTAGCTTCTACGGTGAGAGCATTAGCCAACTATGGCAGCAACCGCAAATATGTATTCCCATTTCAGGGTCGCAACAGTCGATTGGATGAAATTCAAGCTGCCGTACTGGATGTCAAGCTAAAGTATCTGGACCGCGAAAACGAAATACGACAAGAGATTGCTGCATATTATATGGCAAACATCAACAATCCAAATATCCATTTGCCTAACAAAGAATACCTGCAAGACAATGTCTTTCACATCTTCC
>ENA-UOYA01004331-UOYA01004331.1-activated-sludge-metagenome-genome-assembly--contig:-NODE-4331-length-11979-cov-6.363301_pt1 | contig 11979 bp, 10 predicted proteins | sample MGYA00238163_ERZ764804 | MGnify/ENA primary metagenome ERZ764804 (study PRJEB28919, sample SAMN05720223) | activated sludge metagenome | isolation source: Anaerobic digester | place: Hong Kong...
AAAAAAATAAAACAACCCAATGGAAACGATAGTGCTTTCAGATTATGAGATAATTTTTGATGACTCTTTGCAGGCTGTAAGTCATTTTTTAAACGCCAACCATTTTTCTGCTGTCGGTATAATTGTAGATGAAAACACACATCAGTTTTGTTTACCGTTATTGCAAAATTGCATTTCCAATTATTTTATTATTCAAACACAAAGTGGTGAAGAGAATAAAAACTTAATGACTTGTGAAAATATTTGGCAGCAACTCATTCAAAAGAACTTCGACAGAAAATCGTTAATCATCAACTTAGGCGGCGGCGTAATCGGCGATATGGGTGGTTTTGCAGCAAGCTGCTACAAACGAGGTATCGATTTTATCAATATCCCTACTACCCTGCTCTCTCAAGTAGATTCGTCCATCGGTGGAAAGCTGGGCATCGATTTTAAGTATGGAAAAAATTTAATCGGATTGTTCCGAAATCCAAAAAGCGTTTTTATTTCTTCTCAATTTTTTAAAACATTACCCCAACGACAATTTATAAACGGCTGGGCAGAAATATTTAAACATGCTCTCATCCAAAATAAAGCACTATGGGATTTATACCGCAATTTGGATATCTTAAACACCGACATGAATGCTATAGTCTATCAATCATTATTGATAAAAAAAGCTGTAGTAAAAACAGATCCATACGAAAAAGGATTGCGTAAAATTTTAAATTTCGGTCATACCATCGGCCATGCCATTGAAGCGTACTCGTTGGAACATGAGGCCAACCCACTGCTGCATGGCGAGGCAATTGCTATTGGAATGATTTGCGAGGCGTACCTGTCCACAAAAAAATGTGGGCTTACCAATAATGAATTGCAGGATATCCAAAATGTGTTGCTGCGCCATTTTCCCAAACATGATATCCGCTCATTTGACATAGAAAAAATTCTTATCTCAATGAGCATGGATAAGAAGAACGAAGGGGCAACTATTATGGCTGCACTGCTCGATAAAATTGGAAACTCGGAATATGATATTCCTTTAAACAAAACAGAAATTATTGACAGTATTAATTACTATAACCAATTAGCCTAAAACAGCTTCTTGCTGTGTTCTTTCTACGGCTTCCAACAATTTATCTTTTAATTCTTTTGAGGTAATCCCTAAAGTGGTATCAAAATTTTTCTCAAACTCAGGAAGACTAAAACTTGCTTTTATGTTTCCACCCATATATTTCCATCTGTCTATTGCAGAATTTAATACGGCAATACCTCCACGAGCGCCATTCGATGTGGCTAACAGCAATAAGGGTTTATCTTGAAATACCTTTCCGGTAATGCGCGATGCCCAATCAAAAATATTTTTAAACGCTGCCGAATAGGTGCCGTTGTGTTCCGAAAGAGATATCACCAGAACATCGGCATTCGCTATTTTTTGTAAAAATTGATGCGCATGCTCAGGTACTCCATTTTTTCCTTCTCGTTCTAAGCTAAATATCGGCATTTCAAAATCATTCAGATCTAATGTATCTATTGTTGCTTCTGTAAATAAAGAGGCAGCATACAATGCTAACTGCTGATTGATGGAGTTTTTATAATTGCTTGTGCCAAATGCCAATATCTTCATATCAAAAATCTATTAAATTAAAATGTAAAAATACAAATGTTCTATGCTATTTTTTATTAAGGTAGATTAAGAAATTGTCTTAACCTTTGTTATTCGCTCAACAAAAAAATATTTTTTATGTTTAAAGTTTAATAATCATTTTTAACCAGCTAATAAAATTTCTACATTATGGCAACTGTAACATTTAAAGGCAATCCCATACACACCAATGGCGATTTACCAAGCAAAGGTACAACCTTATCTAATTTCTCATTGGTAGCTTCCGATTTATCTGAAAAATCGTTATCCGATTATCAAGGCAAACGTTTGATATTAAATATCTTCCCAAGTATAGACACGGGGGTTTGTGCAGCATCGGTACGGCATTTTAATAAAGTAGTATCTGAATTAAAAAATACGGTGGTACTTTGCATTTCTAAGGATTTACCTTTTGCAGCTAGCCGGTTTTGTGGCGCAGAAGGTATATCAAATGTCGAAACGCTTTCAGGATTTAGAAGCACAGACTTTGATGCATTAAAAATAAATGATGGTCCATTAAAAGGGTTATACAGCAGAGGTATAATTGTGACAGATGAGCATGGAAAAATAATACATACAGAGCAAGTAAGCGAAATTGGACAAGAGCCAAATTACGCTGCTGCATTAGCTGCATTAAACTAAGAAAAGGTATTATTGTATAGTTTTATACAATTTTATATATTTCCATTATATTATTCAAAATAGAAATAAAATCTATTTTTAAATCTATAATTTTTCCCGTATGTACATCAAATACCCAACCGTGTACAATTAGCTTTCTTTCTTTATACGCTTTTTGAATTGCTGCCGTTTTTATAAGGTTAGTGCATTGTTCCAACACATTCAATTCTACTAATCTTTTATAACGCAGCTCTTCATCAGCGAATGCATCTAATTCCTCTCTGTGCATTCGATACACATCTCGAATGTTACGTAGCCAAGGATTCAAAATACCTAAATCTACCGGTTGCATGGCCGCTTTTACACCGCCGCATCCATAATGCCCGCAGACAATTACGTGTTGTACTTTAAGTTGCTGAACAGCATAATTAATTACCGACATGGCGTTTAAATCGATGGAAATAACCATATTGGCAATATTGCGATGCACAAAAATTTCTCCCGGCCCCACCCCCATCAATTCTTCGGCAGCTACTCTGCTGTCGGAGCAGCCAATATATAGTATTTCCGGTGATTGTCCTTGTGCCAATTTTTTAAAATAATCGGTATCCAACGACAATTTATCGGTTACCCATTGTTCGTTATTTTTAAAAATAGTTTCGATTAAATTCATTTTTAAAATTTACCAAATATACAGATTATATATCACCTAATTGAGGTCGAATAATCAATTCCTCCACCACAGAATTTTTGCTGATTTGTGTAATGGAATAAATTAAATCGGCAATATCTTCCGGTTTACTAAAACGGTTTTCCGGCAAATCTACCCCTGCCCAAGAGTCGGTAAAAGTAGCACCGGGCAACACTGCCGTTACTTTAATATTATGCGGTTTCAGTTCCTCTCGCAGCGATTTAGAAAAACCCAATAATGCAAATTTAGAAATAGAATAACTGCCTCCATTCTCATAAGCCATAATACTTGCAACCGAGCACATATTTACAATATACCCGGCCTTTTTTTCTATAAATCGATGAACTAACTTTTTGGTCAAATAATAGGCACTAAATAAGTTAGTATTCAGTGTCTGCTCCAGCACGTTATCCGTTTCATCAATAATTTTACCCGGTAAAAAAACACCGGCATTATTTACAAGAACGTCCACAGTATCAAAGGATTGAAGTACAAAATCTCCAAATCTGAATACATCGTCTTTTTTCGACATATCGCAAACAAAAGTAGTAATCGATGGAAATTGGGCATGCAATTCATTTAATTTCTGCTCCTCTCTTGAGCAAATAATTACGGAATGCCCTTCTGAGGCAAAACGTACAGCAACGGCCTTTCCAATTCCCCTGCTGGCACCTGTAATGACAATATTCATAAAAAACTCAATTTAAGCACCTAAAAAAGGTAATTTATGCTGTAAAATTATAAATTCTTTTGGCTTTTAATTTTTTACTTTTTGTTATACTAAAAATAGCCTATTTTTACGTCTTTTTAAGAGCATATAATCAAATGGCAGAATACGTACACGCAACCGGAGGACCTTTATTTCATATTGGAAGATACGTGATGATGGTAAGAAAAAGCTTCAGCAAGCCCGAGCGTGCCGCCATGTATTGGAAAGAAACACTGCGTCAAATGTCAAATATCGGTGTCGGCTCCGTAATGATAATCATCCTTATTTCATTTTTTATTGGTGCGGTATCAACCGTGCAGTTTGCATATAATTTATCCAATTCCTTAGTACCGATGTATTATGTTGGCTATGTAGTAAAAGAATCTATGATATTGGAATTGGCGCCCACAATTTCCTGTTTAATCCTCGCCGGCAAGGTAGGCTCTAATCTCTCTTCTGAATTAGGCACCATGCGTCTTACCGAACAAATCGACGCATTAGAAATTATGGGAGTAAATACCGTATCCTACCTTATTGGCCCAAAATTAGCAGCAGCAATAACCATGGTACCGATATTGGTGGTAATTTCTGCAATTACCGGTATTGGCGGCGGAATGATTGCCGGAGATTTAACAGGCTATGTTTCGGCAGACGATTTCACGCAAGGGATATTAATGAACTTTGTTGCAAAAAACATCTACATCATGCTTACCAAAGCAGCTGTCTTTGGCTTTTTACTTACCTCTATATCTTGCTACCAAGGATTTTATGCATTCGGTAGTTCCATTGAAATTGGAAAAGCAAGCACCCGAGCAGTGGTTTTAAGCAGTGTAATGGTATTAATTGCAGACTTTGTATTAGCATGGTTATTATTAAATTAAAGGAATAAAATAAATGATAGAAGTTAGAGATGTATGTAAATCATTTGGAACACAAGATGTGTTAAAAGGCATCTCTACCGTTTTTGAAGCCGGGAAAAACAATCTAATCATCGGCAAAAGTGGTTCAGGGAAAACAGTTTTACTAAAATGTATTGTAGGCTTGTTAACGCCTACAGAAGGACAAGTGCTCTTTGACAACAGGAACTATGTTGCGATGAACATTGAGGAGAAAAACAAAATCCGACGCGAGTTGGGAATGTTATTTCAAGGAGGTGCATTATTCGATTCTTTAACAGTTGAAGAAAATGTTCGTTTTCCATTGGATATGTTTACCAATATGTCCATGTCTGATAAAAAAGACAGAGTAAATGAAGTACTTAAACGGGTAAATTTACCCAATACCAATTCCAAATACCCCTCTCAACTTTCTGGAGGAATGCAAAAACGTACAGGAATTGCACGTGCCATCGTAATGAATCCTAAATATTTATTCTGCGATGAACCCAACTCCGGACTCGACCCTCAAACGTCTATCGTCATCGATGAGCTTATTATGGAAATAACGGAGGAGTACAAAATCACCACGATTACCAACACACACGATATGAATAGTGTAATTACCAATGGAGATAAGATTTTATTTTTGCATGAAGGGAAAAAACATTGGGAAGGAAATAAAATTTCTTTATTCGACTCTGACAACAAAGAATTAATTGATTTTATATTTGCATCGGAATTCTTAAAAGAAGCTCGCGATGCACGTCATACTAAATTATTGAACAACTTAAGTAAATAACATGAGCATACTTGTAAATAAAAATTCAAAAGTAATTGTACAAGGATTTACCGGAAAAGAAGGTACATTCCATGCCTCCCAAATGATTGAATACGGCACCAATGTAGTAGGTGGTGTAACGCCGGGTAAAGAAGGTACTACCCATTTAGACAAACCTGTTTTTAATACGGTTGAAAATGCCGTAAAAGCAACCGGTGCCGATGTATCCATTATTTTTGTGCCACCGGCATTTGCCGCAGATGCAATTATGGAAGCCGCAGATGCAGGTATCAAACTTATTGTAACAATTACAGAGGGAATTCCTGTGCAAGACATGATAAAGGCAAAAAAATACGTCACCTCAAAAGGAGTGCGCATGATAGGCCCTAACTGCCCGGGTATCATCACTGCCGATGAAGCCAAAATTGGAATTATGCCCGGTTTTGTTTTCAAAAAAGGGAAAGTGGGTATCGTATCTAAATCGGGTACACTAACGTATGAAGCCGCCGACCAAGTAGTAAAAGCCGGCTATGGCATATCTACGGCAATCGGAATTGGGGGCGACCCAATTATCGGAACATCTACGAAAGAAGCCGTAGAATTGTTTATGAACGACCCCGAAACAGATGCAATTGTTATGATTGGCGAAATTGGCGGAACAATGGAAGTAGATGCAGCACTTTGGATAAAAGATAATTTGAAAAAACCGGTTGTAGGATTTATTGCCGGACAAACTGCACCAAAAGGCAGACGCATGGGACATGCCGGAGCAATTGTGGGCGGCGCGAACGACACCGCAGCAGCTAAAATGAAAATTATGGGCGAATGCGGCATTCATGTAGTGGACTCTCCTGCATTTATTGGTAAAACCGTTGCCGATATACTTTCTAAATAAACCTACAAGTATAATTTCAAAAGCAGTTTGAATGTTCAAACTGCTTTTTTAGTTCATTTATTTGTATGCCACATTTCTTTACAGTATTTTGTGGCATTATCTTACCCTTTCGAAAGCAGTAGCAATGAATACAACATTCATCTTTACATATCCTTGGTGGTTTCTGCTTTTCTGCCTCTCCGTAGGCGCATTATTTTCCTATTTACTCTATGGAAAAAGAAAATTTATTTTTACTGAAAATGAACCTAAAGGCTGGAAATACGGCTTAGCAGCATTGCGCTTCTTTTCCACTTCTTTAATTGCATTTTTACTTTTATCTGTATTAATTAAGACCAAACACACCGAAGAAGAAAAGCCTGTAATTTTATTTTTGCAAGATAACTCAGCTTCACTAAACACCTCTTTTGGAAAAACGTCAAAAGCACAATATGCCAAAGATATTGATGCATTACAAGCAAAACTTAAAGACAAATACGAAGTAATAGCGTATAATTTTGGAGCGCAAATAAAGCCTTACCAAAACCCGAATTACACGGAACAAGAAACAGATATTTCCACTGCTTTTGATGAATTATATATGCAAAATGGCTCACGCAATATTGGTGCAGTTATCTTAGCAACTGATGGTATTTACAACAAAGGCAATTCCCCATTGTATAATAAAAATATTTTAGCAGCTCCTATTTACACTATTGCCTTAGGCGATACGCTTGTAAAAAAAGATGCTTTCATAAAAAGTGTAAAATATCCTGATATTGTATATCTCGGCGATCAATTTTCTTTGAACATACAAATTGAAGCCAATCATTTGCAAGGGCAAAATACCACATTAGAAGTAACAGCTCCCGATGGCAAAGTTTTGCTCAATAAAGTAATTACTATTAACAGCGACCATTTTAATTTACAAACAGAAGTAATTGGAGACGCCAATAAACCCGGTGTATTGCCATTCCACATACGGCTGAAAACGATTACCGGAGAAACGATTACCGAAAATAATTACGATGTAGCCTACGTCGAAGTATTAGACGGACGACAAAAAATTATATTGCTTTATGATGCACCACATCCAGATATTAAAGCATTAAAAAATGCTATTGAGCAAAATAAAAACTATCAGATTGAAGTTTCCGATATCAAAAGTGCGACCCTAAATTATAAAGATGCTGATTTAATTATTTTAGACGGACTGCCCTCTAATGGCGCTGCTTCAAAAATAAGTCTCTTGCAAGAAATAGTAAATGCCGCAACGCCTATCTTATTTATCGTTTCGAGTAATGCAAATATTGCACAGTTAAACATGTTGCAAAAAATAGTTCAATTTCCGGCCACTGCCGCTAACGGAAACGACGTTGTGCCAATTTATAGTGCTGCTTTTTCGAAATTTAGCTTGACAGAAAATACGCTAAAAACAATATCGGGGTTGCCTCCACTCTTATCGCCATTTGGGAAATACCAAACTGCCGCTACTGCTGATATTTTATTTAAACAACAGATCGGAACTATACCAACTGATCAACCCTTAATTTTATTTAATGAAGTAAACGGCAAGAAATCAGGATTTATTTGTGGGGAAGGAATTTGGCGCTGGCGAATAAATGAATATGCACAGACGAAAAAAACAGAGGCCACCGATGAAGTCATCAATAAAAGTATTCAGTATTTAACCGTAAAAGGCGATAAACGCCGCTTTAGAGTGCATACGCCTAAAACAATTTTTAATGCAAACGAACCCATCTCAATCGACGCAGAATTATACAATGAAAGCTACGAATTAGTTAATGATGTAGATGCAAATTGTATTATAAAAGAGCAAAGCGGCAAAGAATATAAATATACCTTTGACAAAACAACTAATGCTTACACGTTAAATGCAGGAATTTTACCGGTAGGCAATTACACCATTCAAGCCAAAGCCGAATATAAGGGAAAAATAAATGCGGCAGTGAGCAACTTTACGGTTCGCAAAGTGCTGTTGGAAACGCTGCAACTTCAAGCCAACCATCATTTATTGCAACAATTATCCAATCAAAGTGGCGGAAAATTATACTACCCTCAAAACTTACAGCAGCTTATAGCAGATATAGAGAAAAATAATTCTATAAAAACTGTTCTTTATCAAACCTTTAGCACACAACCTTTAATAGACAAAAAGTGGTTGTTCTTTATCATTCTTTTATTATTAAGCACAGAATGGTTTATCCGCAAATACAAAGGAAATATTTAATACCTTTACAGCTTAAATTTTAAAAAATGAATTATCTATTGAGACTATCATTAGCCGTAATTGGCATTGTATTTTTTTTAAATGCAAAGGCGGTGGAAAAAGGTGATTTCCATGCTACATTAACCACTAACTTAGGACATCACAGTTTTATTCCTACGTATGATTTAAAAGCATACAATCATGCTAAGGGCAAATTTGAAAAATTTGGATTTATTCCGGGAGTTACTTTAAATATGGACTATGCAGCCAGCCCTTATTTCAGTATAGGAGGTTGGTTTACATTTTCCGGAAGAGCATACACAAAAGACAGCAGCAGCGTTTTGTTTGATTTAAAATACAGAAGTTTTGGCATTGGCGTTCGTGGAGTATTTCATTTATATCAATTAATTTCCGAAAAAGGAAATGCAAAGTTAGAAGCTGATAAATTCGATGTATATATTCCACTATCTATCGGCGGTGGTTTTCGATTAAAAAGCAAACAAACAACCTTGCCGGAATATCAAAAAGTAAAAGGAGGTGCAATTGTCGGCTCCGGAATCGGGATGACGTATTATTTTGTAGAGCATATCGGTGCTAACTTAGAAGCCGGATACTGTGAAGGTTCTTATGCAAAAATTGGATTGGCATTTAAGTTTTAATTCGTAATTCATTTTTTTCACCGCAAAGAGCGCAAAGATTTTCACCGCAAAAGGCACAAAGGAAATGAAATCCTACTCAATTCGTAATTCTTAATTTTTAATTTTTAATTTTTAATTTTTAACTCTTAATTTCTCTTTCACGCTATCCACCACATCATACACCATGGGTACTAAATAAACGGTTAAAGCCAATGACGAAAGTAAACCACCAATAATTACCCAAGCCAATCCGTTTTTCCATTCGGCAGCTGTGCCGCTGGCTAATGCAATGGGCAACATTCCAATTGCCATTGATAAAGTAGTCATCAGAATAGGTCGCATTCTTTCTTTTCCTGCGGTAATCAGTGCTTCTTTGTAATGTTTTCCTTCGGCTTTTAATTGGTTGGTAAAATCCACAATTAAAATGGAATTTTTGGTTACCAATCCCATCAACATAATCAGTCCGAGCAATGCAAATAAACTCAAATTGCTTAATGATAAATTCAAGGCTAAAAATGCACCGATAGCCGCCACCGGAATGGCAAATAAAGCCACAAACGGATAAATATAACTATCGTACAGCGCCACCATAATCAGATAAATCAATAAGAAGGAAATTGCCAACACAGAGCCCAAAGCCCCAAAACTATCATTTTGTCGTTTAATATCACTTCCCCAAGTCATTTGAATACCATTAGGTAAAGGATTGTTCTTTATGTACGCCACCACATCATCAGCCACCGTTCCTGAAGGTCTTCCCAAAGCGTCAGAAGTCAATGTTACAGCAGGTTGTCGGTCTTTCCGCTCTAAGAGTGATGGTGAATTATCTCTTTCAAAATAGGCAATTTGTGATACTTCAACAGGAACACCCATTGGATTAACGATATTGAGTTGTTTTACATCGTCTTCATTTTGGCGACTGAATTGATCTAACCATATCCGAACGGGATATTCTGTTCCATTTTCGGTTAAGGTGGCATCGTCATTTCCGGTAAAGGCAGTACGCAAATTCATTCCTACATAAGCCGTATTCAATCCTAATCGTTGCATTTTATCTTTGTCGGGAGTAACCTTCAATTCAGGGCTTCCGGCTTCAACGGATAAACGAACATTATCTGCTCCGGGAATTTTTTCAATCACCGATTTCAAGTGATTTCCGACTTGCATCACTTGGCTGGCATCATTTCCGCTCAATGTAATTTCAATCGGAGCCGAACGAGGAATTAGACCCAATGCCATCATTGAAAAATTAATCCCCGAATATTCTTTCTGCAAATCGGTTCTCAATTTCCGCATAAAGGCTTCGGTAGAAACATCTACAAATTTTTCACTTTTAGTTTTTAGTTGTTCACTTTTCACTTTTAGTTGTTCACTTTTAGTTTTTAACTGAACCGTAAATTCCGTTTTATTCGCCATTCCGACTCCCAAACTTCCAATTCCTGTACTCGGTCCGCCAACATTACTAAAAACGCTTGCTACTTCGGGTTGCTTCAAAATGTAATTTTCAATTTTATTAGAAATCAAATTATTTTGTTGAATAGAAGTGCTTTTATCAAATTCTAAAGCGAACCTAAATTTCCCTTGGTCGCCTGTTGAAATGAGTTCTTTTCCGATAATCCCCTGCTTCATCATTGCTACCGTTCCCACAAAAAGTAGTAAAACAAATCCGGTAAAAATGAGTTTGTGGTTGAGTACCCAATTTAAAGTTTTACCATACCAAGAAATAAATTGTTCTAACTGATGTTCAAACCAAAGTAAAAAGCGATTGAAAAAATTGGTTGGTTGTAAGTCTTCTTTCTTTCCAATGCGAGATGCTAACCAAGGCGTTAAAGTAAAACCTACTAACAAACTCGTCAGAGTAGAAGTGATGACCACCACCGAAAATTGTTTGAGCATATCGGCAACAAAGACCTGTAAAAATAAAATTGGTAAAAATACCACCACATCCACCAAGGTAATAGACAAGGCAGAAAATCCGATTTCCATTCGGCCATCCATTGCAGCCGTTCTTTTTTCTTTGCCCATATCAAAATGGCGCTGGATGTTTTCTAAAACTACGGTTGCATCATCCACCAAAATACCGATGATTAAAGACATTGCCAGCAAAGTCATCAGGTTGAGTGTGTAACCTAACAACCACATCACGGCAAACGCAGTGATTAATGAAGTAGGAATAGCAACCAAAACAATGAGTGAATTTCTAAAACTTCTCAAGAATAACAACATCACTAAAGACACTAAAATCACGGCTAAAATCAAATCAAACACCACTGAATTAACGGCTGCAATCGTATTGTCAGTGCTGTCGTCTGTTACGACAAATTGTACATTCGAGTTGGCATTTTGTTTTTCAATAGATTGAAATTTGTCCCGAATTAATTTTGAAACATCTACCGCATTGGCATCGCCTTGTTTTTTAATCATCAATCCAATACCTGTTTTTCCGTTAAAACGGCTGTAGGAAGTAATTTCTTTGATGCCATCGGTTACTTCAGCTACATCTTTTACATAAACAGGACTACCGGGAAATGGCATTGCCACTTGCACATTCTGAATGTCATTAATGGTGTTGAATTTACCGACTAAACGAACCGAATTATTTTCCGTATCGGTTTGCAATTTTCCCGCAGGCAAATCAATTCCCGAGCGATTAACAGCTTCTACTACTTGATATAAAGATAATTTGTAGAGTTTCAGTTTTTCTTTATCAACCTTAATCTGAATTTCTCGTTTTTCTCCGCCTAAAATAGTAATTTCTGCTACACCTTTTAATTGTTGGATTTGAGGCAGGTAATCATCTTTCATTTTTTGATAAAATTCAGTTGCTTTTAGATTACTCGTAGCACTTACCGACATGATGGGTAAATCGTTAGGCGATACCTTGCTCATCACCGGATTTTGAATATCTTTTGGTAAATCTTTTCGGATGTTATCAATAA
>ENA-UOYA01004332-UOYA01004332.1-activated-sludge-metagenome-genome-assembly--contig:-NODE-4332-length-11975-cov-5.022987_pt1 | contig 11975 bp, 13 predicted proteins | sample MGYA00238163_ERZ764804 | MGnify/ENA primary metagenome ERZ764804 (study PRJEB28919, sample SAMN05720223) | activated sludge metagenome | isolation source: Anaerobic digester | place: Hong Kong...
CAGCAGGATCTTCTTGTATTCCTCGGCCACCGGCAGCATGGCCAGCGCCACGCCCGAGCTGGTGGGGCCGACGGCCAGGTCCGCCTTGTCGTCGGCGTAGGCGGTGGCCAGCAGGCTCTTGCCCAGGTCGGGCTTGCCCTGGTCGTCCTTCTCGATCAGCACGATCTTCTTGCCCGCCACTTCCATGGTGCCGCCGGTGGCGTACTGCAAGCCCATCACCAGGCCGGTCTGTGTCTGCTTGCCGTAAGCCTCCAGCGGGCCGGTCTTGCTGTAGATGTGGGCGATCTTGATCTCGCCGGCGGCCAGCGCCGAGGTGCTGATGAGGGCGGCCGCGGCGGCCAGGGCCATGAGGGAGCGACGTTGCATGTGAGAGTCTCCTGTTGAATGTCGAAAGCCAGCAATCCAAAGATCATGCAAAAGGCATGCCAAGTTGCAGCGCCTCGATTTTGCGCGTGATTTGGCTGCGTCCGGGCTTGATGTGAACAAATTTCAGGCAAATTGATGCCTGAAAATCAGTCAATCGCCTGAAACGGGATCAGTGTTAACCCGTTGGCTCTGCGCGAACCGAGGCATCCAGGCGCTCATACAAGGTGGCGCGCGAGATGCCCAGCAGGCGCGCGGCCGCCAGCTTGTTGCCGCCGGTGGCGCGCAGCGCGGCGGCGATGGCGCGCTGCTCCAGCGCGCGCACCTGGCGGGCCAGCGGCTGCAAGAGGGTGTCGGCGCCTGCCGGCGCTTCGGCGGCGGGCAGCGCCGGCTGGATCTGGGCCACGCCGGCCAGGCGCAGCACGGCCTCCATGTGCTCGCCATCCAGCCGGTCGGAGTCGGCGTGCAGGGCGGCCTGCTCCAGCACGTTGCGCAACTCGCGGATGTTGCCGCGCCAGTGCTGCGCGGCCAGCAGGGCCAGTGCGCCGGGGGTCAGCTCGGGCGGTGGCGTGCCGCGCTGGGCCATGTCCTCGCCCAGCACCTCGAGCAGTGCCGGGATGTCGCCGCGGCGCTCGCGCAGCGGCGGCACGCGCAGCGGCAGCACGCTCAGGCGGTAGTACAGGTCTTCGCGAAAGCGCCCTTCGCGCACCAGCGTCGGCAGGTCGCGGCTGGTGGCGGCAATCAGCCGCGCGTCGAACGGCACCAGCTGGTTGCTGCCCAGCGGCTCGATCTCGCCCTCCTGCAGTGCGCGCAGCAGCTTGGCCTGCAGCGGCAGCGGCATGTCGCCGATCTCGTCCAGAAACAGCGTGCCGCCGTCGGCCAGCTTGAACTTGCCCACGCGGCCCTTGCGCTCGGCCCCGGTGTAGGCGCCGGGCGCGACGCCAAAGAACTCGGCCTCCAGCAGGGTGTCGGGCACGGCCGCGATGTTGACGCTGACAAACGGCCCCGACGCCCGCCCCGACGCGGCATGGATGCCGTGCGCCAGCAGCTCCTTGCCGGTGCCGGTCTCGCCCAGCAGCAGCACCGGGCTGCCCGACTGCGCCGCACGCCGTGCCTGGCGCTTGACCTCGACGGCGCCGGGGCTGGCGCCGACAAAGCTGGCCAGGGTGTATTTGGTGCGGCGCGGGGCGCCGCCCTGGCTGCGCTGGGCGTCCAGCTCGCGCCGCGCGTCCAGCAGGTCTTGCTGCAGCCGGGCAAACTGCGCCGTCAGCGCCCGCATGTGCGCCGATGTCTGGTCGAACAGCACGATGCCCAGCACGCCGATCACCTCGCCGGCCGCGTCGCGCAGCGGAATGCGGCTGACCACGAAGGTGCCGGCCTTGTTGGCCAGCAGGTCGATCAGGATCGGCTTGCCGGTGCGCAGCACCTCGTGCATCTGCGTGTTGTCGATGACCTGGGCCACCGGCTGGCCGACGAAGTCCTCCTCGCGCGCAAAGCCCAATGCCGGCAGAAAGCGCCGGTATTGGTCGTTGATCCACACCACGCGTGCGTCGCGGTCGATCAGCAGCATGCCTTCGCTGGCGTTGGCAAACAGATCGAACATCGAGCGTGCCGCCAGCGCCAGGATGCGGTCGCCGTCGCGTGGCAGATCGGGTGGGGGCGGTGTCTGATTGGCGGACATCGGGTTGATGGTAGCGTGCACGCGACATTTTTAAAAATACCCGGGCAAAATAATTTAACCCGGGTAAAATAAGTGCATGAACGCGATTTACACGTCCCGCTACACCGCCTTCGCGGGCGATCGCCTGCTGGCCTGTGGTGCGTATGCCGACATTGCCCAGGCCTTGGCGTCCCTGGACGAGCAGGAGCAACCCGTGCTGGTCTTTGATGACGCCACCGGCGCGCCGGTGGACGCGCCACCGCGCCCCGAGCACGCCGCATTGCTGGCGCGCATGGGCGTCGATGGGGCCGGTGCATCCGACCCGGCAAACAGTCGGGCCGCGCGCCGCCCGTCGCCGGGCCGCCCGCGCCTGGGCGTGGTGGCGCGCGAGGTGACCCTGCTGCCACGCCACTGGGATTGGCTGTCGGCGCAGCCGGGCGGCGCCTCGGCCGCCTTGCGCCGTTTGGTCGATCAGGCCCGCAAAGCCGGCGAATCGGCCGATGACCGGCGCCGCGCCATCGAGCGATGCTACAAATTCATGAACGCCATCGCCGGCCACCGCCCCGGCTTCGAGGAGGCGACGCGCGCGCTGTTCGCGGGTGAGCGCGAACGCTTCGAGACGCTCATCGCGGCGTGGCCGACGGACGTCGCGGCCCATGCGCGCCGGCTGGCGGCGCCGGGCTGGCTGGCGCCCGAATCCCGCCACTGATCCTTTTTTCGGTTTCCATGAACACCCTGCATCTCATCTACGGCCCCCAGGGGGCCGGCAAATCCACGCGCGCCGGCGAACTGGCGCGCATCCATCGGGCCCTGCCGCTGGCCATCGACGACTGGATGGGCCCGCTCTTTGGCCCCGACCTGCCGCGGCCCATGGACCTGGCCTGGGTCATGGCCCGGGTGCAACGTTGCGAGTCGCGCATCTGGCTCACCGCCGAAGCCGCCCTGCGCGCCGGTTGTGCCGTGGTGCTCGACCTGGGCTTCATGAAGCGCGCGCAGCGCGAGGCCGCCGCGGCCCGCGCCAGTGCAGCAGGCCTGGCGGTGCAATGGCATTTCGTCGATGCGCCGCTGGCGCTGCGGCGCGAGCGCGTGGCCCGGCGCAACACGCAGCGCGGTGCCACCTTCGCCTTCGAGGTGACGCCGGCCATGTTCGACTTCATGGAGTCGCAGTACGAGCCGCCCAGTGCCGAAGAGCGGGCGCGCGCCATCGTGCTGGAGTCGGCCTCGTGAGCGCCGCCCCATCCGCCGCGCCGCGCGCAGTCAGCCAGCGCCCGCTGTGGCGCACCTACCTGGCCTTTCTGGGGCCGATGGTGCTGGCCAACATCCTGCAATCGCTGTCGGGCAGCGTGAATGGCGTCTACATCGGGCAGATGCTGGGCACCGATGCGCTGGCCGCTGTCGCGGGCATGTTCCCGGTGGTGTTCTTCTTCATCGCGCTGGTCATCGGCGTGGGCGCCGGCGCGTCGGTGCTGATCGGCCAGGCCTGGGGCGCGCGCGAGCCGCACAAGGTCAAGGCGATTGCCGGCACCGCGCTGGCGCTGGGCGGCCTGATCGGCCTGGGGGCCGCGGTGCTGGGCGAGTCCTTGGCCCGCCCCGCGCTGGCCGCGCTGGGCACCGCGCCCGAGCTGCTGCCGGACGCCGTGGCCTATGCGCGGGTGATGATGCTCAGCATGCCGCTGCTGCTGGTGTTCATCCTGTACACGCAGCTGCTGCGCGGCGTGGGCGACACGGTCACGCCGCTGCTGGCGCTGTGCCTGTCCACCGCCGTGGGCCTGCTGGTCACGCCGGCGCTGATCCGGGGCTGGCTGGGCCTGCCGCGGCTGGGCGTGGTCAGCGCGGCCGTGGCCGGCTGGGTGTCGTTTGCGCTGGCGCTGGCTTTTTTGTGGGTGTATCTGCGCCGCAGGCGCCACCCGCTGGCGCCCGACGCCGAACTGCTGCGCGCGCTGCGCATCAACGGGCGGCTGCTGCGCGCCGTGCTGCGCATCGGCGTGCCCACGGGCGTGCAGATGGTGACCATCGCCATGGCCGAGCTGGCCATCCTGGGCCTGGTCAACCGCTACGGGGCCGACGCCACGGCGGCCTACGGCGCGGTCAACCAGATCGTCAACTACGTGCAGTTCCCGGCGCTGTCGATCGCCATCACGGCCTCGATCCTGGGCGCGCAGGCCATCGGCGCCGGCCGGGTGGAGCGCCTGTCGGCCATCGTGCGCACCGGCCTGCTGCTGAACGGCGTGCTGACCGGCAGCCTGGTGCTGCTGGGCTACGGGCTCTCGCACTGGCTGCTGGGGTTTTTCCTTACCGCGCCGCCGGTGCTGGCCATGGCGCAGGGGCTGCTGTACGTGATGCTGTGGGGCAGTGTGATTTTTGGCATGCAGGCCGTGGTGGCCGGCGTCATGCGCGCCAGCGGCACGGTGTGGGTACCCACGGGCATCAGCGTGGCCTCGATCGCTCTGGTGCAGTTGCCGGCGGCGCACGCGCTGTCGGCGCGTTTCGGACTGCCGGGCGTGTGGATGTCGTACCCGGTGGTGTTCAGCGTGATTCTGGCGCTGCAAAGCGCTTTCTATCTGCTGGTGTGGCGCTACCGCCGGATCGAACGGCTGGTGTAGCTGCCGCACCGGGGGCGCTGGCCGGGCCCCCGCGGCTGCCCTACACTGGAGCGGCTTTTCAACCCAAGCTCTGGAGGTGCTCGCAGTGTACGAACGAATCCTGGTGGCGCTGGACGGCTCGCGCTTTTCCGAAGAAGTCATTCCCTATGCGGTGGCCCTGGCCGCGCGTGGTGCGCCGCTCACGCTGCTGCGCGTGGTGGAGAAGGCGGCAGACGAACCCGATGCACGCGCCTATGTCGAGAACCTGGGCGTGGCCCACGGCGCGCGCGGCCAGTGCGTGCTGGCGTCGGGCGACGTGGCCGAAGCCATCCTCGCGCAGGCGCGCGCCGTGCCTGAAACGCTGGTGGTGATGACCACGCACGGGCACTCTGGCCTGATGGAAGCCATGGTCGGCAGTGTGGCGCTGCGCGTGGTGCGCGGCAGCGCCGGCGCGCCGGTGCTGGTGTACCGCCCCACGGGTGGGGCGCCGGCGACCGTGCCCGGTATCCGCAACGTGGTGCTGCCGCTGGATGGCACCGAGCTGTCCGAGGCCATGGCCCCGCAGGCCGCGCAACTGGCGCAGAGCCTGGGTGCCCAGCTGGTGGTCGTCAACGTGGTCAACCCGGCAGCCACCGCGCGCGGCGAGACGCCTGACAGCGACGCGATGAAGGGGCTCGAGACCGGCTACGTGCGCGCTTGCGCCCGCGATCTGGCCGCGCGCTACCAGGTGGCGACCACCTGGGAGGTGCTGCACGGCGATCCCGGCGCGGCCATCGCCGACTTCGTCCGCGGCCGGCCCGACGCCATCCTGGCCATGGTCACGCGCGGGCGCACGGCGCTGCAGTCGGCGCTGCTGGGCAGCGTCACCACGGGCTGCCTGCGGCAGGCGGGGGTGCCGGTGCTGGTGCGGGTGCCTTGAGGGGGCGGATGACCTGGGCCGTCGGCCGGCCCTGGCTTGCGCAGCCGCTTGCGGCCCAGGCGCTATGATTTCAGTAGCTTCTGGCGCCCATTGCGTGTGCGCTGGAGCCTGATTTCTCGTCAATCCATCGAGTCCGACGCTGCGCAAGCATGGACATGGGCCGCAAGGGTCCCGGGCCCGATTTGCCATGCCGGCGGCACAATGGCGACTGACCATGACCGAACCCTTGGAGCGCCAGCGCATCGACAAATGGCTGTGGGCCGCGCGCTTTTTCAAGACGCGCGCGCTGGCCGTGCAGGCCATCGAGCGCGGGCGCGTGCAGGTGGCGGGCGCCAACGTCAAGCCGGCGCGCGAGCTGAAGGCGGGTGAGCTCGTTCGGGTGCGCCAGGGCGAGATCGAGCGCGAAGTCCAGGTGCGGGCGCTGAGCCCCATGCGCGGCCCCGCGCCCGTGGCGCAGCAGTTGTACAAAGAGACCGCGGCCAGCGCGGCCGCGCGCGAGCAGGCCGCGGCCGATCGCCGCCTGGCGCCCGAGCCGGCGCACAGCATCGCCCAGGGCCGCCCGACCAAGCGCGAGCGCCGCGCGCTCGACGAGCAGCGCCACGCCGACTGGGGTGAGCGCTGGTCGGCTTCGCTTGAAGATTGATGACTCGCCGGATCCCCATGCAGCCCATCGACGTCCCCGACCTGCTGCCGCCCGCCAACCGCGCGCGCCTGCAGCAAGCCCAGCGCCTGGATACGCCCATGGGCCAGGGCCGCATCGTCTGGCACGCCTGGGGCGAGCGCCGCGCCGGCGTGGCGCCGCTGGTGCTGTTTCATGGTGGCAGCGGCTCGTGGACGCATTGGGTCAAAAACATCCTGCCCCTGGTCGACGCCGGCCGCTGGGTGCTGGCGGTCGATTTGCCGGGCTTTGGCGACTCCGACCCGCCGCCGGGCGGCACCGACGCCGACGCCATGATCGAGCCGCTGGCCACCGGCCTGCGCACGTTGCTGCCGGGTGAGGCGGTCGACCTGGTGGGTTTTTCCTTCGGCGGCATGACGGCAGGCCTGCTGCTGGCCGCGCATCCCAAGCTGGCGCGGCGCGTGGTGCTGGTGGGCGCGCCGGCGATGGGCCTGACGTCCGGTCGCCAGTTCGAACTGCGCGCCTGGCGTCACCTGGGCACGCCCGAGGCGCAGGCCGACGCGCACCGCCACAACCTGGGCGTGCTGATGCTGCACGATGCGCGGCTGATCGACGGGCTGGCGCTGCAAGTGCACATCGCCAACGTGGCGCGCGACCGCCTGCCGCGCCGGCGCCTGGCGCACACCGACATCCTGGCGCGCACGCTGCCGCGGGTGCCGTGTCCGGTGCACGCGATCTACGGCGCGCACGATGCGGTCTATGGCCCAGCCGTCGATCGGCTCGAGGGTGCATTTGCCGCTGCGGCGCTGGATTTTCGCGGCCTGCAACGGATCGAGGGCGCCGGTCACTGGGTGCAGTTCGAGGCGCCGGCCACGTTCGACGCGGCGCTGGGTCGCGCGCTGGCGATTTGAATTCAAAGAGACAAATCGCGCTCCAGCCGGTTCCCATATTGCGCGGGCAGCTCCTGTTTTGATTGCAAAGGACTTGTTTTATGCCCATCTCGATGCGGATCGACTTCGTCTCCGACGTGGCCTGCCCCTGGTGCGCCGTGGGTCTGGCCTCGCTGCAACAGGCGCTCAAGAACAGCGCCGACGCCGTGCAGGCCGAGCTGCACTTTCAGCCCTTCGAGCTCAACCCCGACATGGGGCCCGAAGGCGAGGACATCGGCGAGCATCTGGGGCGCAAGTACGGCTCCACGCCCGAGCAGCGCGCACGCATCCAGGCCACCATCCGTGAACGCGGCGCGGCGGTGGGCTTTGCCTTCAACCCCGACGGGCGCGGGCGCATCGTCAACACCTTCAACGCCCATCGCTTGCTGCACTGGGCCGGGCTGGATGGCGTGGACAAGCAACTCGCGCTCAAGCGCGCCTTGCTGGAGGCCTATCACGCCCGCGCCGAGCGGGTCGATCACGACGAAGTGCTGCTGGCGGCCGTGCGCGCAGCGGGCCTGGACGAGGCGCGGGCGCGGCAGATTTTGGCGGGCGAGGAGTTTGCCGACGCAGTGCGCGCGGCCGAGCGGCGCTGGCAGATGGCGGGCATTCAGTCGGTGCCGGCGGTGGTCATCAACCAGCGCCACCTGATCTCGGGCGGGCAGCCGCCGGAGGTGTTCGAGCAGGCGCTGCGGCAGATCGCGGCGGCGCAATAGCTCTTGATTTGATAGCTGTCTGCGTTTATTGAACGGGCGCTGCCGGCTCTTTTTGCTTGAAGAACTCGCGCAAGCTGGCCGCGAGCGCCGGAAACTCCTGCGCAAAGCGCTCGGGCTCGACGAAGTGGGCCTCGCAGGCCACGGCAAAAAACTCGGCGGGGGCACTGGCGCCGTAGGCGTCCAGCCAGGGCAGGGGCTCGCCAAAGCGCTCGGCGCGGATCACCTGCTCGCGAAATGCGTGGTAGGCCGGCGCCCAGGTGCGGGCCCAGTGCGCCGCCGCTTCGCGTGCGCTGCGCGCGCCCATGAAGCCGCGTGGCAGCGGCGGCGCGCCGCGGGCGCCGCCGGCCTGCATGTCCATCTTGTGCACGAACTCGTGGATCACCACGTTGCTGGCCGCGCCCATGCCTTCGCCCTGCACCGCCGGCCAGCTCAGCATGACGGGGCCGTCCTGCATGGCCTCGCCGCTCAGCACCTCAGCATAGTGGTGCACCACGCCGGCGTGGTCCATCACCTGGCGGGGAGCGACGGCGTCGGCCGGGTGCATGACGATGCCGACGAAGTCGTCGTACCAGCCGAGCGCGTCCTCGGGGGTGTCGGGTGGCCCCAGGTGCAGCAGTGGCAGACAGGCTTGCGCGGCCACGGCCACGGCCATGGCGTCGGTGATGCGCAGGCCGTGCGCGCCGCTGAATTCCTTGTGCGCCAGAAAGTGCGTGGCCAGGCGCCGCAGCCGGGCCTGGTCGCCCGCGCTCAAGCGTTGCAAGAAGGCGTAGTGCACCAGCGTGGCCTGCCACAGCCGCTCGGGAATGGGCTTGGGCGGGCGCACCGTGCGGCGCCACCAGCGGGCGAGGGCGGGCAGCAGGGGCAAGGCGCTATCCCGCCGCGTCGGGGTCCAGACGCGTGCGGGCTCCGTTCGCCGAGAGGCGCAGCACCTGGGCGCGGTGCGTGCGCGCGTCGATGTGCCAGTCGCTCAGCACCACCTGCGTGAGCGCGTGCCCGTCGGCGCCGGTGCCCAGGGCGTGGTCGGCCGGCTGGTGCGTGTGGCCGTGGATCAGCGTGCGCGCGCTCGCGGCGTGCAGCCACTGGCGCGCCAGCTCGGCGTTGGTGAGGGCGTAGTCGGCGGGCGCGGTGGCGGCGTGGCGCGCTTCGCTGTGCTCGCGCATCTGGCGGGCGATGGCCTGGCGCTCGGGCAGGGGGCGGGCCAGGAAGGCGCGCTGCCAGTCGCTGCTTCGCACCTGCTGGCGAAACTGCTGATAGGCCACGTCATCGGTGCACAGCAGGTCGCCGTGGCTGAGCACGATGCGCTGCGCGCCCAGCACCAGCACGGTCGGGTCGTCGGCCAGGTCGCGCATGCCGTGGCGCGCCAGGAAGTCGCTGCCCACCAGAAAGTCGCGGTTGCCGCGCATGAAGGCCAGGTCGGCCGGGCAGGCGTCCAGCACGCCGCCGCAGTGCGCCTCGAAGCTGCCGGGCGCGGCGGCGTCATCGCCGACCCAGACCTCGAACAGATCGCCCAGGATGATGACCGCGTCGGCGCGGGTCTGCGCCATGTAGCGCGCCCAGGCCTCGAAGGTGGCGGGCTCCTCGGGCTTGAGGTGCAGGTCGGAGATGAAATCGACCGTGCGCCAATGATCGGGTGCGTGCAGCACGCCGAATGGGGGCACGGCCGTCATGGGGTGACGTTCAGACCTTCACGGCCTTTTCAATGACCACGTCCTCGCGCGGCACGTCGTCGTGAAAGCCCTTGCGCGTGGTGGGCAGAGCCCGGATGGCGTCCACCACCTCCTGGCCCTTGACGACCTTGCCGAACACGGCGTAGCCCCAGCCTTGCGCGGTGGGGGCCTTGAAGTCGAGGAAGTCGTTGTCCACCGTGTTGATGAAGAACTGCGCGGTGGCCGAGTGCGGGTCGCTGGTGCGGGCCATGGCCACGGTGTAGCGGGCGTTTTTCAGGCCGTTGTCGGCCTCGTTGGTGACGGGCGCCTGGGTGGGCTTTTGCTTCATGCCGGGCTCGAAGCCGCCGCCCTGGATCATGAAGTTCTTGATGACGCGGTGAAACACCGTGTTGTCGTAGTGGCCGTTTTGCACGTACGACAGGAAGTTGGTCACGGACTTGGGCGCTTTCTCGTGATCGAGTTCGAGCGTGATGACGCCGTGGTCCTTGATGTGCAGTTCGACTTGGGGCTTGCTCATGGCAGTGTTTCTCAGTTGATGAGGGTGGCGGATTGGATGACGACCGGCTTTTGCGGCACGTCGGTGGGGAAGGGGCCGCCGGCGCCGGTGGGTTCGTCGCGGATCTTGTCGATGGTGTCCATGCCGCTCACGACCTTGCCGAACACGGTGTAGCCGAACAGGGCGGGGTGGTTTTCGACCTGGGCGCGCGGAATGTCCTTTTGCAGCTGGCCCTGGTATTCAAACGTGACCGGGTCGCCCGCGGGCAGGATCACCGGGTCCAGCCGCGGGTTGTCCACCACGTTGATGAAGAACTGCGCCTTGGCCGAGTGCGGGTCGCTGGTGCGCGCCATGGCGAGGGAGCCGCGCACGTTCTTCAGGCCCTTGGCCAGCGCCTGGCGGCCTTCGTGGATGACCGAGGCGCGCGTGGGTTTTTCCTTGTAGTTGGCATCGAAGCCGCCGCCTTGCACCATGAAGTTCTTGATCACGCGGTGGAAGATGGTGCCGTCGTAGTGCTTGTCCTTGACGTACTGCAGGAAGTTGGCCACCGTCTTGGGCGCGGCATCGGGATAGAGCTCGACCACGAAATCGCCGTCGGTGGTGACGAACTTGACTTTCGGGTCGGCGGCCAGCGCGGGCAGGGCGGTGGCCAGGGCGGCGGTGGCCAGCGCGGTGGCGGCCAGGCGGTTGAGCAAGCGGCGGGACAGGGTCATGACAGGGGTTTGAAGGAGAAAAAAGGACCGTGATTGGTGCGCGGCGCGGGGGCGCAAGTTCCCGGCGGGGGTCAGCCCGCGCTCCAGCCCACGCTCATTGCGCGGGCCGGGCGCTGTCGCCCCATTGGCCTTGCAGGGCTTCGATCTTGGCCGGCAGCTTCGGGTCGCCCGCGCCGTGCTGGCGCGCGCGCTGCAGGGACTGCAGGGCTTCGCGCGCCTGCACGTCGCCCAGGTTCTCCAGCGCGGTGGCGTAGTCGGGCTGAATGCGCAAGGCGTTCTGCAGCGCCTCGCGGGCCTGGCCCAGCTGTCCGCGGCCGGCGTAGAGCACGGCCAGGTTGTTCCAGGGCTCGGCCAGCTCGGGGTAGTCGCGCGTCAGTTGCAGCAAGATGGCCTGCGCCTCGTCCGGCTTGCCCGTGCGGCCCAGCACGTTGGCCTTGATGAAGCGCATCTGCGGATCGCGCGGGTGCGCGGCGATGTACTTGTCGGCCAGCTCGAGCGCCTCCTGGGTTTGCCCCGCGCCTTGCAGGCGCTGCACTTCGGCATAGTCGTCGGCGGCCCCGGCGCTGCCGGCGCCCAGCGCGCACGCGGCCAGCAGCAGGGCGGCCAGGCGGCGGGGCAGGGGCGGGAATGGGTGCGGTGGCATCGGCGGGCGGGCTCCGACGAGGCATCGACGGGCAGGTTCTATACTGCGGGCCATTGTAGCCAAGCAGGTCGATTGCGCGCCCATGCCACCGCGAGCCGCGCTTTCCCTCTTGACGGGCAGGCTGTGGCGTCCGACCATGTGCCCAATGGGCTCGCCTGCCCTCTGCGGTTTTCAGATTTCTCCATGACCCTACGGATTTACAACACGCTCTCGCGTGGGCTGGAAGTGCTTTCGCCCATCGAGCCCGGCCATGTGCGCATGTACGTGTGCGGCATCACGGTGTATGACCTGTGCCACATCGGCCACGCGCGCTCGGCCGTGGCCTTCGACGTGGTCCAGCGCTGGCTGAAAGCCAGTGGCCTGCGCGTCACCTTCGTGCGCAACATCACCGACATCGAGGACAAGATCATCCGCCGCGCGCTGGACAACGGCGAGACCATCCGCCAGCTGACCGACCGCATGATCGCCGAGATGTACCGCGACTTCGACGCGCTGGGCGTCGAGCGTCCCACGCATGATCCGCGCGCCACCGACTACGTGCCGCGGATGCTGTCCATCATCGGCACGCTGGAGCACAAGGGCCTGGCCTATCGCACGGCCGGTGGCGACGTGAACTATGCGGTGCGCAAGTTTCCCGGCTACGGCAAGCTGTCGGGCAAGACGCTGGA
>ENA-UOYA01004336-UOYA01004336.1-activated-sludge-metagenome-genome-assembly--contig:-NODE-4336-length-11971-cov-12.821836_pt1 | contig 11971 bp, 13 predicted proteins | sample MGYA00238163_ERZ764804 | MGnify/ENA primary metagenome ERZ764804 (study PRJEB28919, sample SAMN05720223) | activated sludge metagenome | isolation source: Anaerobic digester | place: Hong Kong...
AATATTTATTTATATAATTGTTTTTCTGCATATTCTCTAAATTCGTGTGATATACAATGTATAAAATCAAAAAATACATCTATATTATTATGATGTCCATTAATACATGTACTTTTAAACATTGTTCCATCTGGTTCTTTTAAAATATATTTACCATTTTCTGACATAATAGAAATATTAAATTTCAAATAATAAGACATTATATCTGAACCTTTAGGATAAACCATTGTAATATAAAAATAATATGAATCATCTTCTTCACTTTTAATAATAGAATTACAACTAATATTAAATTTAGAATACATATCATCATAATCTAAATTTTTATTTGAAGGCATTAATTTAAAACATTCAAAAATAAAATTAAAACAACTTTTATTATCTATAAAAAATTTATTAAACCTATCAATAAAATTTAATATATACATTTTTTTATATTCAGATTCTATTTTTGATTTATCAAATGTATAATAAAATTGTTGTACATAATAATCATATAAATAATTAATCATTTTATTTATATCAGTAAATATAATATCATTAACAATATAACTATCATCAGTAGATTTTATATTTATTTTAATTTTATTAATATTAAATCCTATATATATACTCCAATCATCATATTTTAATACATTAAATTTATCAATACTAAAAAATGAATTCTCAATAAATTTTAATATATATTTTTCTGGATTATCAAAAGTATTAAAATTAAATTTATTTAAACGTACAATAATATTTATAATAGCCTCAAAAACAGGTTTCAATTTTTCATCTTTATCAATATTATCATTTAACTTATGAACTAATATATTAGCAATTTCTTCATTTGTATATTTTCTATCATTAGAAAGGCAATCAATATTAGTTATATATTCTTTTATAAAATTGCTTTTTGAAACTACATTATATGAAGAATTATTATCATTATCAGATATAATATCAGTAAATTCTTGATTTTTTAATGACCACAAACTAATCATATTTCTAATATATGATAATGTCTTATCATCCCAATTATATGGATTTTCGTCTATCATTTTTAATAATTCTTTTTTAGTCTTCATATATTAATTTAGTTTCATTTCCTTTTTTTTAAAAATATATTAATATTTTTATATACTTAACAAAATTTTCCATTTATTGCATCTAAAAATATTTTTTTGTTTAAATTTTTCTTGCAATAGTTATAACAAAAAATAGTTTTTGACGGTTCTTCATATTTTTTACATTCATAAACAAATGTTACATTTACTTGATTAATATTATCATCAGGTAAATTATTTGTTATATCAGGAATTTCAGTAAAATATTTATTATCAATTATTGAACAAAATGTTTTATTAACATCATCACACGATAAAATATTAAATATCATTGATATAAAATCTATTTCATTTACTGATTCCTCATGCTCCCATCGTTTAGTATAATTAAAATTATTATCAATTGTAAGTTTTAAAGTGTCTGGCAATGGTATTATCATATTTTCGAATCCTCATTTTTTACAATGTTTTCACTATCTTCCAGAAAACGCAAATAATAATATTTCTCCATAGTATTATTTAAATTTATAATAGTTATTAACCCAAACAATCGTATATTCCGATGCTTATTATGTAATGTTTTTAATTCTTTTATAACATTTTCAACTTTAGATTTTTTAATCTTCATATTAAGCATTATATCAACTCTACATAAACATTCCTGATTTTCTAATGATACAACAGGCATAATAGAAAATTCATGTTTTGAATTATACCAATTATTAACATTACAAAAACAATCTTCAAATTTGGTTAATGTTTCAATAATAGATTCGAAATCATTGCTTATCTCCGTATATTCTACACTCATAACGATTATACCTCAATTTATTAAGTGTTTTCAATTATTTTTTCATTTATTATTTTATTAAACATATCATTAACTAAAAGATAGATTGTAGTTTCAAATTCTTTTAATGAATATGCAACATTATCATAATAAATATGTGTTTTATCTGTGCTGATTGTATAAAATTCAATACTAATATTAAATAACGGCATTTTTATTTTATATAACTTTTTAATAATTTTATCATTATTATTTATAGTATTATCATTATTTTTTTTATCTGATATACTATTAATATAATTATTTGTTATTTTGTTCGTTTTCATGGCTTTTCTCTTCTTGCTTAAAATAACATATTAAAATATTAGCAAAAAATCCATTTTCTAAATTTCCAGAAAATTCAAATGCTGATTTTGCTAAGTTTAGTAAACGATATATAGATTCTAATATACTATTATCATTATTAGATTTTTTATATTCTGAAAATAATTTTATTGCTGATAATATATAATAATATCCATGAATATCTGATATAATATAGTAATATCTATTTTTAATTAAATACTCTCTTTCTTTACATTTTAATGAATAGTTTTTATTAATTTTTTCTATAAAATTATTAAATCCAATATTATTTAGTTCAGTCAATAAACATAAAGATTTTAATATTAATAATAATAAATTTGAATCTAATGTGTTTATTTCAGAAATATCTGAAAAAATTATATTATCCTTAAAATTATCCCAATCATTATATCTTTTGAATATATTAATAAATAAAAATATTTTGAAATATCTTAATATATCATTTACATTTTCTATATCAAATTTAAGCATTTTATTAAGTTCAATATACATATTATAAATTCTATTAAAATTTTTATATCTCATATTAGGTCTATTAAACATATCCATTAATAATATTTCACAAGTCTTGTTTAATTCTAATAATGTATTCTTATCTATTTCAGATAATTTATATGTATTTATATTCATTTTATCCTTAATTCTATTAAAATCTATTGAAATAGTATTATACACACTATCGTATAATTTAGGAATAAAAACTAAATCAGTACTTAAAATAGTCATTTTACTAAATCTCCTTTTTTTTAGCATCATATTAATTTCATTTTATAAATCATGTATTATTATTACAAAATACTTTTTTTATTAAATTCAACATTTTAGTATATGAAACTACTTCTTTATATATATTTCCATTAGATTCAATTTTAATATTTATTTTAGGATACATACTATATATTTCAATAAATCCTAAATATTTAGTTGATGTATAAAATTCAAATTCATACGAGCCATAATCATAATATGTGATACGATTTATAAATACATCTGGATTTGTAGTTATAACATTATTAATATCCTGATATAATTTAATAAAATCTACATTTTTCTGTTTAATTTCAGTAGTCATAACGTCTATCATATACGAAAATGCTGATTGATTATCATCAAATTTATCCAAATTAATATAATATAAAATACCAGTTGGCTCTTTTTTAATACCTGTAGTTATAATAAACGGTATACCACTATCTACTTTGATATTATTTTGTTTATTAATACCATTCAAAAAAATATTACATGTATCATTATATACCTCAAGAGTATGTATATTAATTATTACCGATTCAGTATCAACTGGTGAATGCGAAATTGCATAATTCATAAATTCTAATATTTTTGGTGTTATTTTTTCGTTTGTTGCAGTCATTGTTTTAAATCCTTATTTTATTTTTATGTTGTCAGTTATATTTATTAAGTAGTATCACTATGTTTTCTCAAAAAATTACCAAATGAATCTCTAAATTTAGTACTAATAATTTTATATGCACATGTTGAAATTACAGATTTATATGCTTCATTTATTAAATCTTCTGCTTTATTAAAAAACTTATATTCAAAATAATAGCCATTATTTAATAATTCTATTGATATAATAATCTCATTTACACAATCACCAAGCTCATCAAGTAATTTAATTTTTATATCATCACCACCAATATGTTTACAACTAAATTTTACAACAGATGGAATAATCAATTTTTTATTACTGATTTGCTCATTTAATTCATCTTCTAACCATTGAGCAAGTTCATCATGTGTATAATCTTCACAAAATATATATTCAGAATCGCCAACTACATCAACCCAATCACGTCTATATGATATATCTAAATCAACAAATATTTTATCTATTGTATCTGTATCCTCAAATTTAGATACATACTCCTTAATATATTCCAGGTCATCTGAATCCCAATTACAAGGATTTTGTTCTAAAATATTTAATATTTCAAGTTTTGTTTTCATATTTTTATATACATCCTTTTTTTATAAATTGTTTTGATTATTAATCATATCATTAATTAAATTATAATATATTTCATCAACTTCAGCTGATATAAATTGTCTATTAATATTTTTACATACCTTCAATTCAGAACCACTACCACCAAATAATACTAATACAATATCATTTTGCATAGTACAGGATTTTATCAATAATTCTGATAATTTCTGTGGTATCTGGCATGGGTGTATTGTTTTTTCTTTACTTATATTTTTTACTAAATCAAAATAAAACCAATCATAGGGCATTCTACCTATTGAACCATTTTCCAGATTTTTAAGAATTCGTTTATCTTTCAAATTCTGGTATGGAACTGCAACATTCTGTTTATAAAAATTGTTATTTTTAGTTTTTCTACAATGTAGAATACTTCTATGTGCAGTTGTGAAATGTTTTGGAGAATGCCCTACGTTCGTATTATAAACCCAGGCATAATCATGAACTTTATAACACGCATCATCCAGATATTTAACTCTCAAATATGAATTTTGTTTTGGATAGTTTATTAAAAACATATTTCCAGTATTTTTCAAAACTCTCAATGATTCTGATGCTAATTGGATATACCAATCAATATAATCATTAAAATTTTTAGTATATGATTTATCACCATATTTCTGACCAACATTATAATCAGGATCACCATAAACCATATCAATGCAATTATCTGGAAGTTCCTTTAATAAATCTATAATATCTTCCAAAAATATTTTATTAAGATACTTATCAATATTAGGCATATATAAATTAATCCAATATTTAATGAATTTCAACAAAATCCCAATTCAAAATTTGCATATCTCTTATAATAGCATCTTCTAATCTAATAAGTCCAGTAACAGTTGATACATAAGGATTAAATTCTAATATATCTGTATTCTGCTGCTGAAAATAATCAGATAAATATTTTTTATACTCACAATAATAATGAGTCATTGAATTCTTTCTTATAAATTCGCCACAAGCATTACAAAAAATCCTTGTTGGATGCTCAATATTAGATACATATATTTTATATACAAATTTCTGGTCTGATACTTTTATAAGATATTCATTTTTAGAATCATTACTTCTAATAGCAGGAAATCTACATTTATTATCAATCATATATTTTTTTATTTCATCATTAATATATGTAGTTTTAGTAGTAATCATAATATAGTGTCTCCTTTTTAATTTAATATATTCAATAATTGAATAATTTAATAAAATTTGTTTTTGCTTTAATTACTTTATTTACAAATTCACTAAATTTGTTTATATCATTAAATGATGCTATATGTAAACTATTATACTCATTCGATACTAATATATCACCAGTAGCATCTGATAATGTTATATATAAATCTAATGATATATAAAAACTAATATGTATTTTAGCATGTATTGTATTATTTAATATTTCAAGTTTTTTCAAATCATCGCCGCATATATCTCTCAAAACATTATATATATTTTGAATTTTCTTGAAATCTGAATACCTATTATTTTCTTTATTCTTAATTGTATCTATAATATAATCAATTAGTTTAGTATTGGAATCAATATTTAGTTTTTTTATATCAACATCAATAACATCACAATTTCTATCATCTTTATCAATGAAATTTTCAGTAATATCAAAATTAACTAAATATGTCTTACATAAATTTTGTTTATTACCACCAACTATAATTTTCAATGATACCAATTCTTTATTTTTTATTTCAAACTTAACTGGAATCATTGTTAATCCAGAATTTTGTTTTGATAATTTTTTACAAATCACTGGTATTATATTCATTGGTGATATTGTATAATATTTAATCATTTTATTTTTCATCTCCTTTTTTATATATTAGTTTAAATTGAATTTTTTGAAATTATCAGCATCCCATATTGGAAGATTAGTATTATTATTTGAATTATTTTTAATTTTACTAAATTCTTCAACACATAATGACATAATATATGATAGAATTAAAGAAATGTCCATGTCTATTATGTATGACAATGGTTTATCAGAATATTTTGAAATTAATTTATCAATCAATTCCACAAATTCGGACCATTTATCATTTATATCTTGAATCATTTTATTAGTTATTTCAGTTATAATTTTTTTATATTTAGTTTCATTAGTAATACTCATTGAATATGCAAAATTAGATAATTCCATTATACTATCCTTTTCATCTGCTATTAGTGATGGAATTGTATTATTTAATATTTCAAGTTTGGATTCTAATTTTTTAATATATTGATCTATGTCATTTATAGAAAAATCCAATCCAGATGAACAAAAATCAAATATATACTCAATATGTTTATATTTTTTAAATAGTATATATCTATTTATCTTTTGATGTAATACTAATGGCATTTGACTAAAAATATAACTTGCTAAAAAATGATTAATTATTAATATTTCTGCAATTATATAGTCTTTATCAACATTTATATTTTTTTCAATATTTAAAATACTATTAAAAATTGTATCAATATTTTCTATAATATTGTTGATTGGCTTATTAATAATTTCTTTATTTTCAATAAATTTTTTATTTTTGGCTTTTTCAAGTTCTTGTGTAAACGTGTCATTATAATTTTCTAAAACCAAATCTATATCATCAATTTTTTCATTTTTTTTAACCAAGATTTTAAATATCTGTTTTGCAATATTATTATCATAAGAATCAAGAGTGTAATTATTAAACAAATAATCTTGTACTCCTTCTAGTACTATATATAAAAATTTAATTTTATCAGTTTCAGTCAATTCTGGCATATCAAAAGTTCTCCTTTATTTTTTAGTATTATAACATTAATGTTTGTGCATATTCGTCTATACCTACTTCTCTTAATGTGTGTGTAATTAGAATTATACATTTTTGAGCTGATAATTTTGTTAGCATATTCATTACTAAATTAGAATTATCTGCATCTAAACTATCAAGCATTTCGTCTAATAATAATATATTAAATTCAGTATTATAGCTTGTTTCTAATAAATGTCTCAATGATAGAAGAATTATCAAATCAGCTAATCTCTTTTCACCTGTTGATAATTCCTTTGCATTAGACAAATTGACTGTTTGTAATACATTAACAAAAAATTTATTTCTCAAATCACCTGATTTAGTAGTACTAATAGAATCAAAATTAATTTTAATAGTACCATATAAATCTTCACATAACTCTTTTGCTTTAATATTCAATACAGGTATACTATCATCTAATAACATAGATTTAATACCTGAATCACTAAATGCTTTCTTCCAGAATTCTAATATATTTTCCTTTCTATTCAATTGGTTTATACTATCAGTCAAATCAATCTTTTCTATATCTTTCAGTTCTTCTAATAATGCAGATAATTTATTTGATTTCAATAAAATTAATTTCTGCTTTTCAGAATTGAATTGAACTAATAGTTCATCCAGTTTTCTTATATCTGATTCTAATTTTATTAATTGCTCCTTTCTTGCTACTAATTGGTCATAATCTAATTTAATAGAATTTCTATATTCAGTGTATTTAACTACTTTTTTAGACAATTCACTAAATATAGATTCATATTTAGATTCTATAGTATTCATTAACTCAGTTTGTTTAGATTTGAAATCAATATCCAGCTGATTAAGTTTATTATTATATTCAGATTTTATAGATTCTAATTCAGTTAAATATTTATTATAATCCTTATCCAATTCATTTAATTTAGATTCAAATTCAGATTTTAAGTTTGACCTGGCAGTTTCTAATTCTTTATTTATATCCAATAATTTTTGTTTCAATTCAATTATTTGTGAATCTAATTCTGATGATTGTGTCTTTAAACTATCAATATCAGATTGTTTTTTGATTAACAATTCATTGATTTCTGAATCTATATGTTCAATATTAATCTTTAGATTATTCAGTTCCTTTTCTATTTCTGTTTTATCGGTTATTGGACGTTTACATAAATTACAAATTGGTACAGGCGAATTCAAATCAGATTCAATATGTTTAATCTTATCTGTTATAGTTGCTTTTTCCTTTTCCAATTTACTTATATTATTATCTAATAGTTTAGTATCTAATTTTGATATTAATAATTGTTTATCCATATTTAATTTAGTGATATTATTATTAATATCATTTATAGTTGAATTGAATTTTAATGTTATATCATTAATTTTAGATTTATATTCTGATTCTAATAATTGTTTATTATGTTTTATATTTTCTAACTGGCTATTAACATTAGATAATTTCTGTGTATATTCAGAATCAATAGCTGATTTTAATTTTGATTTATCAATAATAATATTATTAGTTATATTATCTATCTCATTTTTCTTTTCTAATATGATTGTATTCATTTCATTTTTAACATTAATAACATTTGTTTCAGCTTCCTTGTATGCCGATTCTATCTCATCAAATCGCAATAATTGTGATTTCAAATCTTCAATCTGAATATTCAATTCATTCTTTTTGGTTATAGTTGTTGATTCAAATGATTGCATATCCGATTTAGCTGATTCAATTTCTGTTTCTAATTCAGTTATATTATTTGTAATAGACTCCTTTTTTTGCTGGATTAATAATTGGTCTTGATTGATTTTAATACGCTGCTGTTCTATATCTGACATTAGATTATTAATATTATCACGATACATGTCATATTTATCTAATCCTAATATTTTACTTAATATCACAGATTTCTCTTGTGGTGTCAAATCAATAAAGCTTTCCCTACTTCCAGCAAATACCAAACAATTAATAAATATATCTCTTGGCATAATAAGAGTTTCAATCAATTGTAATACTTCTGCTTGTGTGCCAGGAGTTATATCTTTATTATTCATATATACAAGTCTATTATTATTATTCTGTTTATCTTTCCTATATGCTTCTACTCTATACTCATTCTCACCTTCTTTCCATTCAACTTTGACATAACAATCTTTACCTGCTCGTTTACGAATCACATCATCACCAACCTGACCTTCTAATGTTCTACCATATAATGCCCAGACCAGTGCTGAAAATAATGATGTCTTACCTGCTCCATTATTACCTGTTAATAATACTAAACCATCATTAAATTCAATTTTCTTGTATTGATGACATTTGAAATTTTTCAATTCTAATGATTTAAATTGGATATATTTCATAATTAAGTTCAAATCCTTTTCTATATTTTTTTCATGTTTGTAAATAAAACTTTAATTGTTTATATTTTCTAATAACCGGGATATCCTATATATATATAATATAGAATATCCCGGTTTATAATATTTTTAGATCGTAAATGGTTGGAATTCAAATATATTATTATTATTAATATTAGCAGTCAAATAGAATGTATTATTTTTATAAACAATAATACCACCATTGATATGTTTACCTTCATGATTCCTATCTTCAATATATCTCTTTAATGCAATAAATTTATCTTTAGCCAAATCTAATGTAAATCCACTTTTAGTATCAAATAAGCATATACAATCAAATTTCAATTGGACTATGAAATCTAAATAGAAATTTTTCAATTCGGAATTTTCTGTATACACAATAGAAAAATATTTCTCATTGTGCTCACCATTCTTATACCACCAAACAACATCATTATTTGAATCTAGATATTCAATAAATCTGCGTTCTGGATCACTCAATTTTGTATAATAGAACGGATCCATAATAGATTTATTAATATTAAGTGTATTTGCATCCTTATTATAATAATCTATTTCTGGTACATTCCAAATTTTGGATATTATACTTTTGGAATTTATAATATTTGATAATTTATTATGCTTATATTTAGCAATAGTCCGTTCTATTAATTCGCTTATTGAACAGGCATTATTAATATCAAATATTAACTTATGTATATCTACATCATTTTTACCAAATTTGCCAGTATCCTTAATCAATTTAACTAAATGATTTTCAATAAAATGATTAGGATCTTTAGCACCATTCTTGGTAATTACAGATGCAACAAACCTATAAAATTTCTCTGCTATTTCTGAATCACCCATCCTTATTGTAGATAGAGTGTCATCAGTTATATCAGTATTAGTATTAATATAAATATTATTCAATTTAACATCTGATATAATATTCATATTTATATCTTGTATATCTCTACTATTAATAATAGTATTTAGCATTAGTTCATTAAATGTTTTTGTCATTAATCTACGAATATCTTTTTCTATTTCCAGATATTTATGTTTATTCTTGACAACAAATGATGTTAAATCTAAATTATTATAAATATCTTTACGCTTTGTTTTATTAATAATTATATAATCCTTGATATAATCATCAATTATCCGCATAGATTCGAGATTAGTAAATATATAACCTGAATTAAGTATAGGATTAGAATAATGGTTCAATTCTGGCATACGCATTATTCTACCTACTGTCTGAATAGTAAATACAAAATTCTTTGATTCACGAAATATCAATAATATACTCGCTCTTGGGCAATCCCAGCCAACTGCAATTGCTTGCTTAAATATTAAAACATCAACTGGACTGTCAAGATCCGAGATATTATTCAGATTATCTGTCTTTTCCTCAGATAACCAGATAGATAATTTACCTGAATCAGGACCATATCCATTATTAGATAATACACGAATCACATCAGTCTGGATATAATTCATTCCTTCCATACTATCTGGCAATTGTATTAATAATAATGGATTAACATTAGACCCTTCATTAATATATGCTTGTTTTAATTCATCACGCTTTCGTAATGCGTGTAATATTATGAATTCATTAGTTGTCTGATAATCCACTCTAATCTGGTCTATCTCAGGATTGATTATTATATCATTCTTAATCATACCATCTTCACATACACTAGAAATAGATACTCGTTCTATTTCACTCACATTATTCTTAATCTGTGGTGTTGCAGATACTTCCAATGTTACTGCAGGTGATATGATATTAATAAGTTCTATAGACCTGTCTGATGCCGCTGTATGATGACTCTCATCTATTATTAGTACTATCTTAGTATTTTTAGACTTAGTATTTGCTATTACTACATCTAATGGTTCAAAATTCTCGAAACCTCTGATAAATATATTTTTATTAGTCTTGTTTATACTATCCCAATTTAGAAATAGAATCTCACCTGGTTCTATACAATTATCTAATAATTCTTCGTAATATGAACATTTAATATTATTATTACCTTTATAATATTCATCTAATTTTTCTTTACTCTGTTTATGCAACATTCTGACTGATATCCAGATAAATGCTAATTTTTCTGGATATTCGTTTATTATTTTTTTGATTACTTCTGATACCATTAATGTCTTACCTGAACCTGTTGGTGCTTGAAATATTACAACTCCATTTTGCTCAGATGGTTCAGATAAGACTTTGGTAAGTTTAGAATATAATCCTGATATTGCATTAAACTGGTATGGTCTTAATTCAATTGACATATACCCAAATCTCCTTTTTTTATTTAATAGGTAATCGGTATATACCAGCATGACCTAATTCTCTGGAATATACATTCAATAATGAATATGGAAAATAGTATGAATCACGCACATACGGCATTGCTTCTTCATTTAATAAACAAGAAGGACTGCCACTATTACATATAGTACAATACGCAAATATAATTTTACGTTTCATTTCTGCTACTACTTCTTCTAATTCAAATGCAGCTTCATCTTCTAAACAAATTGCTAATGTATTAGTTCCAGAATTATTCTCTAATATTATATAACCATCACCTTG
>ENA-UOYA01004337-UOYA01004337.1-activated-sludge-metagenome-genome-assembly--contig:-NODE-4337-length-11970-cov-4.046244_pt1 | contig 11970 bp, 14 predicted proteins | sample MGYA00238163_ERZ764804 | MGnify/ENA primary metagenome ERZ764804 (study PRJEB28919, sample SAMN05720223) | activated sludge metagenome | isolation source: Anaerobic digester | place: Hong Kong...
AGACCTTCTGTGTAGAAAAGGGAATACCGGCTTCCACATTCGAAGATCTTTCAGCAGGATTGAATCATGCTGAAATCGGAGCTCTGATCGCGCAAAAGTGGAATTTCCCCGACAACCTGGTAAGTGCGATCCGGTTACATCATGATCCTAACGTTGCACCCGCTGAATTTAAAGACCTGGTCGAAACGGTCTATCTGGCAAATATGCTCTGTGAGTATGAAGCAGGAACTGTTACCTTCGATCAAATTGATAAAAAACCCCTCGCATCCTTTGGAATTTCAAATGAAAAACAGCTCGAAGTCCTGCTGGAGAAATTTGCTGCGGGCTTTAAACGGGAAAATCAGCGGTCCAGGGGCTGAGGTTTTAGACGATGGGCGATGGATTGATGCCATCGCTGCATCGCGATGCCGAAGGCGACAGCCACATTGAGAGAGCCCTTTGCTCCAATCGTAGGGATACTCACTCTGCCAAGTGATGAGTCAGCTAATTGTAACGCCTCAGGGGAAACTCCCAATTCTTCAGATCCGACAATCATTGTAGCGTTTTCGGGGAACATGAACTCATTCAGGGGAATTCCGCCAGTTTCCAGAGCAAATAGGGGGCCATCCAGATTTTCCAGGGATCGTCGTTCCCATGGAACTATTGCAACACAGCCCATGGCGCTTCGTTCAGCCCGTGGATGCAAAGGATCCGCACAGAAGGATGAAAGGTATATTTTTTCTACTCCAAAACATTCAGCTGTCCGGAACATGGCTCCCACATTAAAAGGTGAGCGAATGTCTTCTAAAAAGACCTGCATTCCAGAAATATATTGGTCTCTGGTTCGGGAAAGCCGCCCCTCCGCATCAATAAAATCCCAATCAGCCACGGATGTACCCAATAGGGATAGAAGCAGGTGTCGGATTCTATTCACAGGCTCCCGATTACCTATCTGGGTCTGTAATTCCAGATACTTGCTTTTTAAATATTCTCGTATAGGTTCATCAAACTCGTTGTCCTGTACAAGCAGATAAACTATGTTTTGAATATATTCATCAGAAATTTTTTCTGTACCTAGCTGTTTTCCGACCAGTTGATATTCATATTGGGTAAGGATTTTTTCAATTTTACGCAACCGCTGATGCCGTGGTAATTTAAGTAATTTTTCCAGGGTGATCATGAAAACCTAAAAAGCCTGCTTTAGTATATCGTATGCTTCATCGCTCGTAACTGGCCGTGGAGAATAGGCAATAAAATCAAGATTACGGGCGGTTTCAGCCACTGGAACAAGTCTATCAAGCACTAAATTAAAATCCTTAAGCCGACCTGGTACCGATAAAACGCCCATTCTCCGCCTGACCCCATCGATCGCAAGACCCGCAGCTTCAGCGGTCGGCACTCCTTGAACGGGCTCACCCAGCAGTTCCGCTATTCTGGCTAATTTTTCAGGCCTTGCCGCCACGAGCCGTTCCATAATATGGGGCAGCAACACCGTGGAACACCAGGATTTTGCTACCGGGAAACGGCCATTTATGGCATAAGCCAGTGCAGTACCTATACCAGGGGCGCTTACGGCAGATCCAAGGGCTGTTAAAAAGCCCGCATGGGATGAGCTGCCAACCAGATCAAAGGTTCTATTTTCTGAGAAGGAATCTAAAATATGACCATACGAACTAATAGCTTGCTCTAAAATTGCATCGGACAGGAAATTAGACTTGGTAGAACAATAGGATTCTATTGCTACACACAGGCCATCAAAGGCTACCGTGGCGGCAAATTTATCGGACAGCAATTCCGAAACTCCGCTATCAATTATTGCAGCCACACAGAGGCCTGCGGGTGTATGAACTACTTTAACCGTTCGATCCCGGGGATCGACTGCTATAAATCGATCTGAAAATAGAAAGGGATCTCTACCGCTTGTAGGGACCGCAATATAGGGAAGACACTTCCATTGAGGGACTTGTCCATCCAACAAATCAAAAAGATAGGCCCCCGGTTCTATTAACATGGAAGCCAAACGTCCAATAGCCTGAGTTTTTATACCACCAAGGCTAATCACTGCTCCGCATCGGCCGCCACGGGCAAGTTCGGCTACTTGCTCAGCAATTTCTGCAGTTGCCTGGGGAGGCATTTCATCAAAAACGATAGTTTCTACCTGTGAATCTTCAAGAACCTGAACAACTCGATCGATTATTTTATTTTCATATAGAACCTGTTCTGTTACCAGAACAACCCTGTTGCCATATTCAGCACAGACACTTCCCAGCCGATTAACCGTATCAGGGCCAATGATGATTCTGGGATCTAGCTTAAACGAAATGTCCGGCATAGGTTATAGACCAAAAAGATCCATGATCTTTTCAGCAGTCTTATTGATTACCGTATCATTAATATAGGCAGGATCATTAATTTTTTGCTTTAATTCAGCAATTTTCTCAGCACGAACATCTGCGGCGGAAGATACCAGTTCGATAGCTTGATATAGATCACCCTTCTCTACAGCTTCATTGGAGAGATTAACCGAATCGATATCGCCCTTTTTATGGACCGATTCCGGTTTCCCAGTCTTTTTGCTGTTTTGAATAGGATCAATGGAACCAATTCTGTCTACTGTCATAATTACGCCCTGCCTTGCCGTATACAGAGTACATCGGCTCTTTTATTCTAATAGTTTATCCTTTTTCTTTCCAGATACATACACTGAAAATTCGCCTTTTTGACTATCCCTGGACTGTAAGAGTTCTAAAAGTTCACCCGCTGAACCACGAAGATACTCTTCGTGAAATTTGGTCATTTCACGTCCAATACAGAGATATCGGTCCTTATCAAGATCGGCAAGATCCTGCAATAACTTGAGTATTCTAAAGGGAGATTCATATAAAACAAAGGCATCTTCGGTATTTAAAAGCTCTTGCAACCTGGCTCTGCGGCGGCCCGGTTTTGGTGAAAGAAAGCCTTCAAAAATAACGGTTTTATCTAAACCACCGGCAATGCTTACCAGCGAAGCAAAAGCAGACGGTCCGGGTATCGGAATAGCCTCATGCCCCGCTTGAACCACCGCCCGAACAAGCACTGCTCCGGGATCACTTACTCCTGGGGTCCCAGCATCACTTGCATAGGCTACCGTTAAACCCTCATCCAGCAGTTTAATTACCTTATCTGCCGCAATACCTTCGTTTTGGGATCGGCAAGAAAGAAGACGGACCGAAATCCCTAAATGATTCAACAATTTCAGAGTCTGACGGGTATCTTCACAGGCAACAACATCAACAGTTTTAAGTATTTCTACAGCCCGAAAAGTAATATCACCCAGATTTCCAATAGGAGTACCAATAACATATAAGGTAGACACAACCTAAGTATACTCCTATTCCAGGATATAGCCAAGATGATATAATATAACCATATATCATGGCAGATGTAATTCAAATACTTCTTTTTATCATTATAGGGACTGGACTTCTCTATTTTGGATACTCACTTTTTTTTGGTTTTTCTCCCAAAAAAACCATCAGTTATTATAAAACTCCTCAGGAAGGGCTGCCAGGGGATCCTAGAACCTGTCCGGTCTGTTCCGCCAAACTTGCTCCCGGTGAACGGGTCAGGTCCTCCGCATTTCCATCGATGAACGGTTCGGACCGTCTCATGCATATTTATGGCTGTATGTACTGCCTCTCAGGTGACCGGAAACGGATTTGTCCCGTATGTAAGGCAACCCTGGCTCCCCAGGATGTCCTTGTAGCCCGGTTATTTGATAAACCCGGCAGATCCCATGTTCATGTGCTAGGATGTTCCCGCTGCAGACCTTCAGGAATTTCTAAATAGTTTTATTTTCCTCTTTAGCCGCCCTTTGTAATTCCGATACTCAAAATGAGGTAGATGAATCAGTTTCATGCCCGTCGGGCTTCTGATACTGCATCGTCTCATCTCGAAATCCTCAACCCTTCCTTTTCGGGCGGGTCGAGGGTTCCAGGCACGTTTCAGCTTCGTAGAGCAACGGCAAGGATGCCGCGGCGCCACACCCGCCCTAAGCGGTTTGCGTCGAAAACGCCAAAGGAGTGAAGTCTATGATTATTAACCACAACCTGAGCGCAATGTATGCCGATCGGTCTCTCCGGGTTACTCAGACCAGTATGGACAAGAGTATGGAGAAACTATCCAGCGGCATGCGGATCAACCGCGCCGGTGATGATGCCTCCGGATTAGCCGTATCTGAAAAGATGCGGAGCCAGATCCGCGGTTTGAACCAAGCGTCCACCAACGCTTCGAACGGTATTTCCTTCATTCAAACCGCTGAAGGATATCTGCAGGAATCCCAGGACATCATTCAGCGTCTCCGTGAACTGGCTGTCCAGGCTTCTAACGGTATTTATACCGCAGAAGACCGGATGCAGATTCAGGTCGAAGTCTCCCAGCTGGTAGATGAAATTGACCGGATTGCATCCCATGCACAGTTCAACGGTATGAATATGCTGACCGGCCGGTTTGCCCGGGCAACCGGAGAAAACGCGGTAACCGCATCCATGTGGTTCCATATTGGAGCTAACATGGATCAGCGCGAACGCGTGTATATTGGCACCATGACATCTAAGGGCCTTGGGGTCCGAAATGCTGGTGACAATAGCATTCTTTCTCTCGCAGATCCTGATAATGCTAACCGTGCCATTGGAACCCTAGATGAAGCTCTTAAAAAGGTCAGCAAGCAGCGGGCCGATCTTGGAGCTTACCAGAACCGTCTGGAACATGCTATTCGCGGTATCGATATCGGTGCTGAGAATATGCAGGCCGCAGAATCACGCATTCGTGATACCAATATGGCCAATGAAATGGTCAAATACACCAAGGATCGAATCCTGAGTCAGGCTGGCAATGCTATGCTGGCCCAGGCGAACCAGAAATCCCAGGGCGTATTGCAGCTGCTCCAGTAGGTTTTTAACCTGTAAGGAAGGTGGGAGTTTTTCAGGCTTAATGCCTGAAAAATTCCCTTTTTTTTATTTAAACACAGTCTCGGCTTTTGAAACAAACCATTTATAGATCGCTTCAGTCCTGTTAGAAAATGAATCCCTTATTTTTCCTTCTACCCCAGGGATGGTACTCGCCTTTGCAAAGGTTCCCGCATACAGCAATAACCCTTCATCAACATCAATGATTGCGATGATGGATTTAAGATTTTCCTTTTGTACCAGCGGGATAATACCGTATGACAGGGTAGTCATATTGGTTTGGATAAAGATTAAACTGTTGTTTGTCGTTTTATAATCATATCGATAGACATTATCCCCAAAGGTTAAATCCTTCTGGCGTGCAAAGAGGGTTGTCTCCGCGGGAAGCACCCTAACAATCGGGTCTGAAATGGTCTTTTTGGCCTCAGGGTTGTCAATTACGTAGGAATATTCATAAAAGGTCCGCATCTGTTTACGGCTTGCAGAATAATATTCAATACCAGTTAAGGTGCTTATGGCACGTATTTTGTTAAACAACTGAAGTTGTTCTTCCTCTGTCCAAACCTTTCCTGTTTTCGCAGCAGATTTCCGAAAAAGATAGAGGTTTTCAACTATAATCGATGGTTTGAGCTGTTCTTCTATACTTTTTACCGACAGTTTAAGGGGACTATATTCTGGAATCAGTTGAGCCTGGCCTTTACCCGTTTGGACCCTAATTACTTTTCCATCCTTTTCAAGAGCAACTAAACTATCTTGAGAAATAAGATCAGAAAGGCTGAGCGAAAAAATATGCAAAATAAAAAATAGACCTAATACAGTTGTTAATAGAGCTTTTTTCATACTTAACTCCTTAATAGCAAACACTAAAAATAAAGCCGACCCCATAAAAATCATGATGAAGTCGGCTATGTTACAAAACTTGTTCTATTTACCGGCGAACACCCTTATAATAGACACGAACTTGTTTATAAAGACCTTCACCCTCACTCTTAGTTTCCACATCGGCAATATCATTTAAAGTAGTATGGATAAGCCGGCGTTCAAAGGGATTCATAGGTTCAAGGAGAATCGAGCCCTTACTTTCACGGACCTTATCAGCTACTGTATAGGCTAACCTAACCAGGGATTCTTCGCGACGAATCCGGTAATTTTCAGCATCCAAAATAACCCGGGTATCATCATAGCCTAACTTGCTGGCATAGATATTGGCCAGTAACTGAAGGGAGTCAAGATTCTTTCCTTTCTTACCAATGAGAATGGAAGAATGTTCAGAATCAATTTTTAAACCCACCTTTTTATCTTCCCTGAACAGGATACTTACTTTCCCAGGGTATCCCATTTTTTCAATCAGGGTGGAGACAAAAGCTACCAGTTGAGACTCAAAATCATTTTTTGGCTCCGGATCACCGAATACGGGTTTTGAAACACTGGTTTCTCGGGGAACCGATACGGGCTCGTCCGTATGAACCCGAATACGGACAAAGCCTTTTTTGAATAGGGTCGATCGTTGGGTTTCAAGGATTTCTACATCAAATTGATCCTTTTCTAATCCCAGTTCTTCCGCCGCCCGATCGATCGCTTCTTTTTCGGTACGGCCTTCAAATTCATATGTCATACGAATACTCCTCGCAAGAAAAAATGCTTATTTAGACTTCTTCCGCTTTGGTGCAATTACCGGCTCGGCAGCGGCAGCCCTCATCGCCTTATGTTTATGCAGGTACCGGTTAATAATCATATGCTGTACCAGGGTAAGCAGGTTTGACATAATCCAGTATACCAACAGACCCGATGGAACATCATAGAGGATAAAGAAGAACATGATCGGCATTGCATAGAGCATCATCTTCATTTGGGTGTTATTCTGCTGGTCTGGAGTCTGGGTCACCTTTCCATAGAGAAGCTGTGAAACCAGATAGATAAAGGGCAAAAGGCGGATATCACTCCAGTTCAGAATCGGTATTCTATAGGGAGCAAAGCTGAATACCGATTCGGGAAGAGAGAGGTCAGGTATCCAGCCCGGGATAAACATGGCACCCCGGAGATCAAAATGATTATTAAAGAGATTATACATGGCAAAGAAAATAGGAATCTGTATAAGCATGGGAAGACAACCAGACAGGGGGTTATAGCCCTCTTTCTTATAGAGTTCCGCCATTTCCACATTTAATTTATTAGGATTATCCTTATATTTATCCTGAAGTTCCTTTATTTTTGGAGAAAGTTCCTGCATCCGTATAGTCGATTCAGAACCCTTCTTTGTCATCGGGAACATTACTATTTTTACCAGAATAGTTAAAAGAATGATCGCTATACCATAATTAGGAATTATTTTATAAAAAAGAAGCAAGAACCATTTCAGTAACGTTTCAACCGGTCCAAGAATACCGCTTGTATTTGCAACACTGGTCATGTTCATGCCACTGAGTTTAAAGGCATTTTTATCGCTTACATCATAGGCTGCAAGTGCTTTTTGAGTTTTAGGTCCTAGATAGAAACGAAGCACATCGGTAGTCCGGGACCCATTCAAGGCAGGCCGAATTACATAAAAGCGGGAAGTATCCTGTAAACCTGGGACAGGTACCGATGAGAACGCGTAGGTATAATTTGTCGCATCGGGAACCGCAATAAAGGTAAAATATTTTCCAGCTATAGCAGCCCAGGAAATCCTGGAGTTGATGAGGGTTGGCGCTTTTTTATCGACCTTTTCGGTCTTTTGCTTACCGTTTGTGTACGTATAATAATGACGGTATTCGTAACGTTGATCGAGTTTTTCAAAATATGGCCCAATCTGGGGACCAAATTCCAGGGTATAGGCAACACCGTTAAAATTAAGGCTTGGTACTGAGTACCCACCATCCAATGTTACAGAAAGCTGAAACATATAATCATTATTTTTAAATTCATACCGTTTAATGAGACGGAATGTGGCAGTATCTGTACTACTGCCGTTTGTACCATTTTTTGGCAACGTGTAATCGCGATAAAATTCTACTACCGTATCGGAAATCCGATTTACAGTAAAAAGTTCAGTCCGGGGTTTTGCTTCAATACCACCAAAGGCGATGGTGAAGGCATGAGATTCCTCCGATCCGGCAGGAAGAACCATTTCAACAAAATCGTTTTTATCTTTGTGTTCCTTTAATTTATAGGAGAGTATATCCCCTCCCTTATTAGAAAGCACTACCTTAACCAGATTGGTCTCTATGGTAACCTTTTCTTCAGCCACTGGAGCGGCTTCTTCATTAAGTACGAAATCAAGATTTTCGGTTGTATTCGTTGGAACCTGAACAGATGAACTTGTTTCAGCAGTTTGTACCGTTTCCTTAGGTTCGACAGGTTGGGATTGTTCAGTTGTTGAAACCGGAGTTTTGGGAGGAGGAGCTAAATAGCTCTGCAACATGAAACTTCCAGATATGACTACCACAGAAAGCACTACGGCTAGCAATATTCGTTTTTCTTCGTCCATTAAAAATTCCTCGATATATTAGGGTACCGGATCATAACCGCCTGGATGAAACGGATGACACCGGAGTATTCGCTTAATTCCCATCAAAAGACCCTTTACAGGCCCATATTTTTGAATTGCCTCATATGTATAATGTGAACAAGTCGGGGTATACCGACATGAGGGAGGAAAGTGTGGAGAGATAGCCTTCTGGTAAAACCTGATTAAAAGGAGCATCAGGTTTTGAATAATACCTTTCACGTTTTATCCAAAAACAAGCCGGCTTTCTGAAATAGAATTTCAAGCTGTTCCATCCGGTTATTGAAGGTATCCCCGCCAGGATACACTAAAAGGACCAAATCATAACCAGAGCGAAGCCGAGCTTTTAATAAACGAAAAACTTCCCGGCTTAAACGCCGGGAACGATTTCGCTGAACCGCATTTCCATATTTCCGCGCGAAAGTAAAGGCAATTCTGTTCACCGGCAAGCCGTTCTGAATTACAAAAAGCTTTGCACCATTACAGGAAAACTTTCTCCCATCGGCAAAAGCTTTTCGTATTTCTTCCCTTCCCTTTAGTCGTTCCGCTGATCGAAACTGGAAAGACAGTTCAATACCTTTTTTAATAGGGTTTCTTTTCGTCGGAAACAGTCAGCTTGGCCCGACCCTTAGCCCGACGCCGCTTTAGAACGAGGCGGCCACCCCGGGTTTTCATTCGTGCGCGGAAACCAAATTTCCGATTCCGCTTTACTTTACTGGGCTGATATGTACGTTTCATGGGAGAATCTCCTTGATCAATATAACGGCACCGAAGTATAGAACAAAGATATATTTTTCGTCAACCTATGTATACCTTGATTTAATACTCCGCTCAAGACGCTGCAATACCTCTTTAAATTGAGGATCCTGAATACGATCATAATCAACCTCGGAGGATTCCTTTTCAGACATGGAAGTATCGCTAGCAGGTATTTTCTGTTCTGGTGGGGATATGGTAGATGAACTGACCTTTGTTCCTTTACTTAGCCTAAAGCTGATTCCATGTAATTCCAATTCAGGAAATGACCGGCGTACCCGTTCTAGCAGCTCCTGTTCTTTAGACTGTAAAATCATGATCCAACCAGGATGATCTGCCTCTACAATGAGAATATTCCGTTCCAGTTCTACAATCCGGCTATGGGCTGAAAGCTGGTCTCCCGCAATTTGAGCCCAGGATTTAAAAAGATTTGAATATTTTTGACCTTCTTTTATTAGTCGTTCATTAAAAAAGGATGAAAGAATATCCCCCGCCTTTCTCATAGATATACTGCTCCCTCTTTTACATGATACACCAAAGTATCACCCTGTTGATACCGGTCAAAGGGTTCTTCCGGCAAAAAGGTAAAAAAAGCCTGTTCATGATCCGGCAGCACAGAAAAGAAATTTCGTCGCTTTTCTGGGTCTAATTCTAATAAGACATCGTCTAAAAGTAGTACCGGGAGCCTATTAGACATGACCGTAAAGAGTTTTGCCTGGGCTATACGAAGAAGTAGGGCTAAAAGACGGCGTTGTCCAGTAGACGCCTGCACTTCAAATTCATCTTCGTGGCGGATAAATTGATATCGGTCCCGATGTGGTCCGGATACACTCATCTTTAAAAGAAGTTCCCGTTCACGAAGATTCTGTAAATGCTCAATAAGCCGGTCCACATCTTTTGTGTGCCATGAAGGTTTATAGCGCAGTATGACCCCATCAATCCCGGTTATAGCTTCATAGAGTTTTGAAAAAACATGAGAAAATTGCTCGGAAACCCTTTCCCTTTTTTCAATTAAGGAACAGCCAATATGGATGAGCTGAATATCTAAAGTATCCAGCATATCCAGATTTCCCTCTTTTAGCACCGTGTTTCTGATCCTCAGAATATGACGATAGCGCTGAAGGTCTTCTAGATACAAAGAATCATACAAACTTAAGGTCTGATCAAAAAACCAGCGACGTCGTTCGGGGCTTCCCGAAATAAATTCCATATCTTCATGACAAAAAATAATCGTGGGACTGATTGAAAGGAGTTCTTTACGGCTTTGAACCGGCTTTTCATCAATCTGTAACTGTTTTCGGCTTCCAAGAATTTTTACAGTTACCCGATGCTCAATAGCACCTGTAATTAAAGCGGATACTGAAGCCTCTCTATTACCATCCTGGATAAGATATGAGTCCCTGACACCCCGAAAGGATCCACCATAGGCACACACATAGAGTGCTTCCAGTATATTCGTTTTACCCTGTCCATTTTCCCCAACAAAAAATACGGATTTGCTGGGGAAATCGATGGTTCCATCACGGAGATTACGAAAACCGACGGTCCTTAAGTTAGAAAAGGCCATTCATTATTCAAGCTGCATCGGCATTACAATATGGAAAAAGTCCTTTTCAGGTATTGGCTTTATGGTAATTGCCCGATTGGCTTCGGTAAAATAGATGCTTACAGACTCTTCCGTCATCACCTTAAAGGGCTCTTCGATATACCGATAATTCAAAGCTATAGAAACTTCATCTCCGGCATATTGACAGGGAATATCTTCCTTTGCTGCACCGATTTCACTTTCTTCGGATACAACAGAGAGCATACCAGGACTGACCATAAGGTAGACCCTGCGCGATTTCTGTTCAACCAATATGGAAACCCGTTTTAATGCATCAAGCATTTCCTGCCGGTTAATCGTAAAAGAATGGCTCTGACTTTCAGGAATAACTCGCTTATAGTTTGGAAACTGCCCTTCGATTAGAACTGAAGAAAGCTGGTAGGCTCCAAAGGTTATAAATATGTTTTTTTCAGTTACCCTGATGGTGGCCATTCCTTCGTCCCCTGCACGTTTCATTACAAGGCTTAATATTTTTGGTGGAATAATAACACCGGCAAAATCGGGTACAGGAGAAGCTATGGGCTTTTTGATATATGCCAGCCGTCTTCCATCAGTTGCTACCATTACCAGATCATTATCCTGTTTTTCAAAGAAAACACCGTTCATATAGTAACGGGTTTCGTCATCAGATACAGCAAATACGGTTTGCATAATCATTGCTTTTAAGTCTTTTACAGGTATATCAAAGGATTGGGCATTTCCAGGAGAAGGAAATTCGGGGAATTTGTCAGCCGCAATACTCTTCAGCTGGAACTTAATCTTTTTAAAGCTGGGTTTTATAACTATCTTATTTTCAGTCTGTTCGAACTCAATTTCACCATCGGGAATTGAGTTGAGAATACCTATGAATTTATCACAAAAGACGGTTGTAGATCCCTCTTCTACCACGGTAACCGGAAGGCGGGTTTCGAAATTGACTTTTATATCGGTGGCCTTAACAAGAAGCGTATTATTAGAAGCTTCAAGATATACATTTGAAAGTATAGAAATAGCATTCTTGCTTGAGATTATTTCCTGGGCTATTCCGATTTCTCTGGAAAGTATGCTTCGATCACAAATAAATTTCATAACCCCTATCTCCTTATTAATATATATATTAGTAGTAGTAATAGTAGAGTCCATTAACAAGTGGATACCTTTTATATATCATTATATGATATATATTTATAATATCCACAATTCATGGAAAAGTCTAATAA
>ENA-UOYA01004342-UOYA01004342.1-activated-sludge-metagenome-genome-assembly--contig:-NODE-4342-length-11955-cov-5.347815_pt1 | contig 11955 bp, 12 predicted proteins | sample MGYA00238163_ERZ764804 | MGnify/ENA primary metagenome ERZ764804 (study PRJEB28919, sample SAMN05720223) | activated sludge metagenome | isolation source: Anaerobic digester | place: Hong Kong...
TACGTTTCCTGCTGGGGGATGTCAGGGATAAGGAACGTCTTTACAAGGCAATGCACCGGATTGACGTTGTCTTTGACCTGGCTGCATTGAAGCATGTACCTGCCTGCGAATACAACCCTTTTGAAGCAGTAAAGACAAATGTGCTTGGAACACAGAATGTCATCGAATGTTCTATTGAAAACAAAGTAAAAAGAGTAATATATGCAAGCAGCGATAAAGCAGTATCCCCGACAAATACCATGGGCGCTACAAAGCTGCTGGCAGAAAGGCTTATAGCTTCTGCTGACTATTGGAAGGGCGGGAAGACACCGATTTTTGCGGCAGTTAGGTTCGGAAATGTTGTTAATTCAAGAGGATCGGTGGTACCACTTTGGGAGGAGCAGATATTAAACAGGAGGGAAATCACTGTTACGGATCCCGACATGACAAGATTTATGATTTCCATTGACTCTGCCGTGGATCTTACCTTAAAAGCCTGCGAAACGGCAAAAGGCGGGGAAATATTCGTGCTTAAGATGCCGGTGGTCAGGCTGGGCGATTTTGCTGAGGCAGTAATAGAAAAGGTATGCATCAAGGCGGGGATACCGGTAAGTGAAGTTAATATCAGGATAATCGGACTCCGTCCGGGAGAAAAGATGTATGAGGAGCTTATGACCAAGGATGAAGCACAGTATGCAGTGGAATATGAAGATATGTATGTACTTCAGCCCCTTGAAAAGTGTACCGGAAATTTAAACAAATCCCCGAAAAAATATAGATCCGATGAGCAGAAGCCAATGGATAAGGAAAGCATTCTAAAACAATTGATTTGCAAGTTATGAAGAATTTAGTCGCAGGAGAGTGGAACAAGTGAATGAACCATTAGTCTCAATAATTATTCCGGCTTATAATCATGAAAACTACGTTCAGGAATGTCTGGACAGCATTATCGGTCAAACCTATCAGAATATTGAGCTTATCATTATTAATGACGGTTCCAAAGATGACACTAACGGCAGAATCATGGAATACCAAGAGAAGCTTAAGAAAAGGTTTAGTTCGTATACATACATCAACAAGCAGAATGAGGGGATAACCAGAACATTGAATAAAGGGCTGGATATCTCCAAAGGTGTGTATATAATACCTTTTGCTTCCGATGATGTCATGTTTCCCAAAAGAGTAGAGCTTCAGGTTGAATACTTGGAGAATAACAAGAACTACGGGATGGTCTATGCCGATTGCTGCAATGTACAAAGCCTTGGGCGTATGGATATTAACATTGATTACGGTAAAGAGAACAGATTTTCAAGCATGATGGATTTTGCAGAAGGCGATTTGAAGGAATTCATGCTTACCAATGTATTTTTAATGCCTACACCTGCCATTTGCATCAGAAGGGACTGCTATTCCCGGTTGGGCAAATATGATGAAACATTGTTATGCGAGGATCCGGATATGTTTCTTAGAATATCCTGCGCTTTTGAAATCGGCTGCCTGAATGAAGTTCTTGTATTGCACAGGATACACGGCAGCAACTCCGGAAGGAACTCGGACATCATAGTAAAAACTGTAGAAGCAATGATAAAGAAATATTCAAACAGTGATTTATATGAACCTGAGCAGAGAAAAGTTCTCCTAAAAACATTAAAGAGGGCTATAGGCAGGGTGGATTATTCAATAGTATTTGACGAAATGAAGGATAAGCTGTTAATCGGATGGGGAACGGGAGATTCATACAGAAAATCACAGTATGAGTATGAGTTTGATTTAAAATATCTGGTTGATTCTAATCCGAATAAACAGGGAAATGAGCTGGACGGTAAAATGATATTTGCTCCCCAAAAGCTGCTTGATGAGAATAAGGATCAGATTTATATACTGGTTTTCAGCCAGTTTTATAAAGAAATTTATGAATGGCTGAATGAGAATGGATTTGAATATATAGAGAATTATTATTGACGGGGGTAGGTCCAATGCAGCTGGTATCGGTAATTGTTCCGGTCTATAATAATAAAGACTATTTAAAGGAAGCAATGGATAGTGTTGTGAATATGAACTATAAAGAAATAGAGTTTATTGTTGTAGATGACGGCAGTACGGACGGCTCTTCAGAAATAGTAAGTGATTACATGAGTCTGGATAGCCGGATAAGGTTGTTTAAACATATACATAATAGGGGAACAAATTATGCCATTAAGACAGCTATCCGGAATTCAAGAGGCAGATACATTTTTATAGCCGCTGCTGATGATATATCACTGCCGGACAGAATAGAAAAGTGCCTTGATGTATTTGCTTCGGACCCTTCAGTGGGTATTGTTGCATCAAATGCCGTAATAATAGACAGGGGTGGCAATGAAACAGGAGAAGCATTCGAGGTTGACAGCTATATCACTAATGACAATATAGCTATAAACCAATTCAAGAGGAATTACTGCCTTGGGGCAGCAATGGCCATGATTAACAACAAGGATATTTTGCTTAAGGATGATATGCTTAGGTATACCGACGATTATGAAATTGCCCTTGAATACCTGATGAATGATTACAAGATTTGCATATTAAGGGAGAATACCGTAAAATACAGGATTCATGAGGGCAATTTTTCCAATAACAAGAGGCTGCTGAATGAGAAGATGATAAAGGTACTGCAGAAGTATGATTTGAAGGATATATACGAAAACCTGAGAAGCAAGTCTTTTAATGAGAAAGAAATTCTTGTTGCTTTAGGTATAATCGAGCTCATGAAGAAAGAATACCTTTCAGGCTGCAAGCTTCTGGCAAAGGCAGATGAAATGAAGACTGCTGACATAAGGATTGAATTTGAAAACAAATTCTATCTTGGAGTTGCAGGTTATAAGCTGGACAACCTCAGGCTAAGCTATGAAAACTTCGGCTTGGCTTATGAATTGAACAGTTCTGAGCCGACGGTGCTTAATAATTTTGGCATTCTTCATCATATTCTGGGAATTGACAAAGCCCTGGGAAGAGATATGCTGACCAGAAGCATGGATATCAAACCCGATTACATAGATGCAAGGGTAAACCGGGAATCCATGGACAAGAAGGCCGGACAATACAGGATAACAGAAAGAATACTTGATACCTGCAGGGTATCAAGAAGCAAATATTGCATATAGGCGGGTGATTCAGAGTTGCATACTTATTTGGTGACAGGAGGAGCGGGATTCATAGGGGCAAATTTCATAAAATATATTTTCAGGAAGCACGGCAGGAATATAAGTATTGTAAATCTGGACAAACTGACCTACGCGGGCAATTTAGCAAGCTTGGCCGATATGGAAGGGGAAAAGGGTTACCATTTTATAAAAGGGGATATATGCGACAGAAAATTGGTAAAAGAGGTATTTGCATCTTATGATATAGACTATGTAGTCAATTTTGCTGCGGAAAGTCATGTAGACAGAAGTATAACAGAGCCGGATGTCTTTATTAGGACTAATATCATGGGGACCCAGGTACTGCTGGATGAAGCCAGGCTTGCATGGGAGACCGGGTATGGATATCCGGTAAACAGGAAGTTTCTTCAGGTATCTACTGATGAAGTATATGGTTCCCTGGGGAGTGAGGGGTACTTCTCCGAAAACACTCCGGTCAATCCTCATAGCCCTTATTCGGCGAGCAAGGCAGGTGCAGATATGATTGTACAGGCATACTATGATACCTATGGACTGCCTGTGAATATTACAAGGTGCTCCAATAATTACGGGCCCTATCAATTCCCGGAAAAGCTTATTCCCTTATTAATAAGGAACTGCCTCAGAGGTATCAGCCTTCCTGTATACGGAGACGGAAGGAATGTGAGGGATTGGCTGTACGTTGAAGACCATTGTGCAGCCATAGACCTGGTACTGAGAGCCGGAAAAGCAGGGCAGGTATACAATATTGGCGGGAATAATGAAAGGCAGAATATAGAAATTGTAAATACAGTAATAAATATGCTCAATGTATTATTGGAGGACAGCGACAGAAGAAAAAGCAAAATCAATGCTTCGCTGATTAAGTATGTGGAGGATAGGAAAGGCCATGACAGGAGGTATGCCATAGATGCCGGAAAGATAATGGATGAACTGGGATGGAAGCCTGCTAAAGGATTTGATGACGGAATAAAAGAAACTGTACAATGGTATTTAAATAATGAAGCATGGCTGGAAAATGTGCAGCGGGAAATATTCGGATAAGAGAGGGGTACTCAAATGAAGGGTGTTATATTGGCGGGCGGAATAGGGACAAGACTGTTCCCTTTGACCAAGGTGACTAACAAGCATTTGCTGCCTGTAGGCAAGGAGCCCATGATATATAATCCTATAAGGCAGTTAATATCAGCAGGTATCAAGGAAATTTTGGTTGTAACCAGCAAAGACCATATGGGAGAAGTCGTAAGGCTTCTGGGAAGCGGCAAGGAATTTGGCTGTGATTTTACCTTTAAGGTTCAGGAAGAAGCCAGGGGTATAGCCCATGCGCTGCTGTTGGCGGAAAGCTTTGCCAATGGCGAGAGGATAACTGTAATACTGGGGGACAATATATCAACCCATAGTATTAGGAAATATGTCTCTGATTTTAAGAATCAGCCTTCGGGAGCCAAGGTGCTCCTGAGAAAGGTGACTGATCCTGAAAGGTATGGGGTGGCAGCCCTGGATGAGATGAAGGTTGTTGAGATCCAGGAGAAGCCGGAAAAGCCAAAAAGCAATTATGCAGTAATAGGTATATATATGTACGATAACAAGGTTTTTGATATTATAAGGACCATTACGCCTTCCCCTCGGGGTGAATATGAGATTACTTCAGTGAATAACAAATATGTTGAGATGAAGGAGCTTACCTATGATATTCTTGAAGGCGAATGGACCGATGCGGGCACCTTTGAATCACTGGAATATGCGAATAGGATGCTTTTTAGATATGGTAACGAGGTAGTAGAAAGCGATGAAGAATTGTTGGATAGTTGAATTTGATAAAATAGGCAGTCATAGCGATGGTTTCCTGACAGCCCTGGAGGAGCTTCACAATATACCCTTTGATATAAGACGGGTTTATTATATTTACGATGTTCCAACTGGTACGGTCAGAGGTCTTCATGCTCACAGGGCCCTTGAACAGGTTCTTGTATGCATGCACGGAAGCTGCAGGATCAAAGCCGATAACGGAACTGAAAAAGAGGAATTTCTCCTGGACGACCCCTCAAAAGGCTTGTATATTGCTCCGGGCATCTGGAGGGAGATGTATGACTTCAGGGATGGTGCTGTATTGGCCGTGCTGGCCTCCCAATACTATGATGAGGACGATTATATAAGGGATTATGAAAAGTTTCTTTATTGGGTGAATAATAAGTGATAAGAGGTTTTACTATGAAGATACCCTTTGTTGATTTGGAACCGATGCACAGTGAAATCAGGGACGAAATGGCGGATGCATTTAAAAAGGTATATGATAATAACAGGTTTATTTCCGGAGAAGAGTGCAGCAGTTTTGAAAAAGAGTTTGCCGGATACTGCGGGGCAAAGCATTGTGCCGGATGCGGAAATGGTATGGACGCCCTGTATTTGATTCTTAGAGGATACGGAATCGGCCCGGGGGATGAGGTCATAGTGCCTTCCCATACCTTTATTGCTACTGCCTTGGCTGTTTCATATGCAGGAGCACACCCGGTATTTGTTGAAGTAGATGACAGGACATACAACATAGACCCTGTGCTTATCGGGAAGGCTGTCACAGGCAAAACAAAAGCGATAATTGCCGTACATTTATATGGACAGCCCGCGGATATGGATGCAATAAATGAAATTGCAAAGAAGCATGGACTAAAAGTCATTGAGGATTCTGCCCAAGCCCACGGCGCTGCATACTATGGGAGAAAAACCGGTACCCTTGGTGATGCCGCAGGCTTCAGCTTTTATCCCGGAAAAAATCTTGGGGCGCTGGGGGACGGCGGTGCGGTTGTATCGGATGATGCGCAGCTGATGGATAGGATAAGGGCGCTGGCTAATTACGGCTCAACCGTAAAATATACTCACATATACAAGGGTATCAATTCAAGGCTTGACGAACTGCAGGCAGCATTATTGAGGGTCAAACTCAGACACCTGGACCACTGGAATGATTACCGGAGAAGGATTGCGGCTAAATACCTGAAGGGTATACATAATAAACAGATAATTTTGCCTGAGGTAAAGGACAACTTCAATCATGTATGGCATATTTTTGCCGTCAGAACGGAAGACAGGAATGATTTTCAGAAGTACCTGGCTTCACATGATGTCGGAACGCTTATACATTATCCGATTCCCATGCATCTGCAGGAGGCTTACGGGGCACTAGGTTATGCAAAAGGCAGCTTTCCCATTGCGGAGATGATATCTTCCCAGGTTATAAGCCTTCCGTTATATTACGGGATGAGTGATGAAGATACAGATTATGTAATAGATTTAATCAATGATTATTGACGGGAGAGAATGGCAATGAAGCTTTGTATCGCAGGTAAGAACAGTATTGCAATTGAGGCTGCAAAATATGCACTTGACTTTTTTGACAAGGAAAGCATATATATTATCACTAACAAAACAGACAGAGGGGAAGATACATTTCAGCCTTCATTACTGAAATTTGCAAGGACGGATAAGTATAATGCAATAAGTTTGGAAGATGCTTATGATTTTGATGATATGCTTTTTTTGTCCCTTGAATATGACAGGCTCCTAAAGCCGGAATTGTTCAGGAGCAGGAATTTATTCAATATTCATTTTTCCCTGCTTCCAAAATATAAGGGAATGTACACATCTTACTGGCCTTTGATAAATGGTGAAAAGGAATCGGGAGTGACGCTGCACAGAATTGAATCCGGAATAGATACGGGTAATATTATTTCACAAATATCTTTTGCAATTGATGAAAGAATGACAGCCAAGCAGTTGTACCTGAAGTATATGGAAAAGGGTATTCAGCTTATAAAAAGCAATTTTGCGAACCTTATAAACTCAAACTACACTGAGACAGAGCAGGGTTATAAGGAATCCAGCTATTATTCAAAGCAGAGTATTGACTACGGCAATATTAAGATAGATTTGAACCAAACAGCCGTAAACATCAAAAATCAGGTAAGGGCATTGAATTTTAGGGATTATCAGCTGGCAAAAATAAACGGCAAGCCGGTTGTGCATGTGAATATTTTAAATGAAAAATCCGTGATGAAACCCGGTATCTTGCTGATGGAAGATGAATGGAGCTTCAAGTATTCGACTGTGGATTATAATGTTGTAATAGTCAAAGACCTCCTGGACAAAGTCCTGGAATACTGTGAAACGGGGAATCATTTGGGATTGGAAAAAATCATCAGCTTTGGCTATGATATGAATGATCAGGACACCAAGGGACGGACCCCCTTAATAGCGGCCTGCTGCAATGGAAATGTGGAAACAGCGGCATTTCTGGTGGAAAGCGGTGCTGATGTAAATAAGAGTGATTACACGGGAATTACACCGTTAATTTATGCTGAAGATTACTGCATCAGGAGCCATAGACAGGACAAGCTGGCTGAATTCAGGTCAATACTGGGTAAAGAGATTTAATGGTTAATGGGGGAGTAATTGTTATTATGGATAACGAATATAAGTTATTAAACATCCAAAACAAGAATTTGAAAAGGGAAAAAGAAGAAATTAAAAGACAATATGATTTTCTTGTTGTTCTTCAAAAAGCCGTTTTCAATAATGATATCACTGTGCTTGACGGCTATACATACGGAGATTTATATTCATTATTGGCAAATCCTTTAGTGGGTAATACCGAGGCATATAAAATCATGTTTGAGCAAATTGCTCAATTGAACATAAAGAGAATCATAAATAGCAATGATAAAATCAAAGCAGCTTTTTTGCCAAGCAGAGTAGAATTCTGGGCTTTTGACAGGTTGTACAGGCTGCTGGAAAGTGATGGCAGGTTTGACCCCCGCATCATCCTTACCCGTACGGAATTATTTGATGACAGTGAAGATGAGCTTGCCGGCATATATAATGGCTTCCAAAAATTTTTCGATGCTAAAGGATTCAAATATATGGATGGGTATGATGAGGCGGCAAATTCATACAAACCATGGGATAAACTATTCAATCCGGATATCATTGTACACATAATGCCTCATAAAGAGCGGGTGCCCGGGGAATATTGGATAATGAACATGCCATTGTCTGTTTTGAACATATATATTCCATACGGCATTATGGCTGCCAACTATCAGCAAGCCCAGTTCAACCGGGAATTCCACCACGTATGCTGGAGGATTTTCTGCGAGACCCCTTTTCATCGTGATTTGGCAGAGAAGTATTCAAAGGTTGGCTCCTTTAATGTATGCTGCAGCGGCTATATTAAAATGGATACCTTTTTTGAGTCCGACGCAGAGATTGATATTAGCCATATATGGAAGGCAGCAGACGGTGCTGATTTGAAAAACATCAAAAAAATAATCTGGGCTCCTCATCATTGGTTTGGCGATAATGACGAGGAGGTGTCTTTTGCAACCTTCGAAAAAAACAATATGTTCATGTATGATTATGCCAGGTCCCATTCTGATACGTCATGGATATTGAAGCCCCATCCCCTCCTTAAGGCAAACGGAATAAGAGCCGGAGTTTTTAAGAGCGGCTCCGAATATGATGATTATATGCACAAGTGGGACAACCTTCCTAATGCCAAAGTAGTTGAAAAGGATGTGTATTTTGAAATATTCAAGACTTCGGATGCAATGATACTGGACAGTGTTTCATTTCTAAGCGAATATCTTTATGTGAATAAGCCTATGCTGAGGCTGACCAAGCCTCTGAAGTGCAATCCATTTAATGAGTTTGGGGATATAATCCGCAGTGCGCTGTATGAAGTTCCCGGGGATGATTTTGAAGGTATTGCTGATTTTATTGGCAATATTGTCGGAGGAAATGATTATTTGAAAGGAAAGCGTGAAGAAATATTTGATAAATATCTCAACTACCCGAAAAGGAATAATGGGCTGTTGGCAAGTGATTATGTCTATGAGTATTTAAGAGATATATTTCTGTTATAGAATAGCTTTTTGAAGAGCCACACGGAGTGAAAAAGGATGTGAGCCGATAATGACAAGAAATAAGAAGTCCGGTGAGGTCATGTTTTTATTTGATTTGGACGGAACGGTTACAAGAAAGGAAATACTGCCTGAGATTGCAAAAGAAGTGGGCATATATAATGAAATAAAGCTTCTCACAGATAAGACCATTAGCGGGAAAATACCCTTTTATGAAAGCTTTTTGCACAGGGTGAAGCTTTTTAAAGATATACCCGTAAGCAGAGTAAGAAATATAATAGCGGAGATTCCGCTGCATGAGGAAATTGTAAGATTCATCAGGGAATATAAGGAACGCTGCTGCATTGTAACAGGCAATCTGGATGTCTGGGTTGATGAGCTCTGTGACAGGATAGGGGTAGACAGGCTGACTTCAAAAGCGGTTTGCCGTAATGACAAGATTGTTGAAATAACTCATGTCCTGGATAAGGGAGAAGCCGTTACCAGGCATTTCGGCGATAATTTCGTAGCTGTCGGAGAGGGAAATAATGATGCAGAGATGATAAAGAATGCCGGAATAGGTATTGCATTTGGGGGGGTACACCAGCCTGCCAAGTCGGTATTATCCTGTGCAACACATGCAGTATTTGAGGAGGAGATTCTATGCAGATTCCTAAGACAGTTGTTATAAGCTGTGCAGGTATTGGCTCCCGTTTAGGAATGGGTACGACCAAGGCATTGATTGAATTGGGCGGCAAGCCCCTTATCATATGGCAGCTGGAAATGCTTGAAGAAGTAGAGGATATCAGGATTGTAGTAGGTTTTCAGGCCGAAGATGTAATTAAAACAGTTTTGCCCTTCAGGCGTGATGTGATATTCGTATTCAATCATAATTACTTGTCTACCCGAACGGCTGCAAGCCTTTCTCTCGGATCAAGGCATACAAAAAATATGGTTGTATCTTTAGACGGAGACCTGCTGATACATCCGGAGGATTTTAAGAAATTCTTATCTTTGGATTATGAATGTATTGGTTACGGAATTCCTTCTACCGAAGAACCGGTATATGTTGAAATCTTCAAGGGGGAAGATGGCGAATGGGCCAAATCATTTACAAGGGAAGCGGGAGGCAGGTATGAATGGACGGGGCTTGTTCAATTATGGCCGGACAATATTGTAAATACGACAGGCCACGTATATCAGATCCTTGAGCCCCAGCTTCCTATCAGGGCAATGCAGATAAGATCACAGGAAGTTGATACAAATGCAGATTATATAAAAGCGCTGGAATGGGTTAAAAATCTTTAATGTGAGGGATTTGCCGATATGGATAAGACAAAGGTTGACAGGTTCTGGGAAAGGCAGAGCAAGCTGGAGGACCCGGATTTAGCGGCCCGCTTCAGCAAGAATAATAAGATAAAATATGACATTGAATTGATAAGGAAATATATGCCGGAGAACCCCAGAGTACTTGATTTGGGCTGCGGATCATGCATTATTACAAATAAATTGGAACCTTATGCTTCATATATTTGTGCAGTTGACAAGCAAGCGGAGTTATTCCGTTTTTGTGTCAGCTCGGAAAAAATCCGCAAAGTAAAAGCTGATATTGTAGAATATACAGATGAGGATAAATACGATATTATAATAATATTTGGCGTTTTCAACTATACTACGGCAGAAGAAATGAAAACGGTATGCAATAACTGCCGCAGCATGCTGAAGGACAAAGGATACCTTATTATAAAGCATGCCTGCGGGGTTTGCGAAGATGTGTATGTGGACAAATTTTCAGAGCAGCTTGGATATTGGTATTGTGCCGAGTACCGGCATGTTGCAAAGGAAGAGGAATTAATAAAGGCACAAGGGTTCAGCGTTGAAGTGATTGATATATATCCGGCTGAGTTGAATCCTTGGGATAACACCCATTATTATGCTTTTGCAGCAAAAAAACATTCGGAGGCAGAATTTTATGAAGATGCTAATAACCGCAATCGGAAAACGGGTTCAGTTGATTAAATATCTTAAGTCCTCCTTTGAGATTGTAGGAACGGACTGTTCTGCCCTGGCCCCGGCAATCCACTTTACGGGTAAATTCTATCAGGTTTCAAGGTGTGATTCGGCCGGATACTCGGCAGAGCTCTTGGGCATTTGCCGGAAAGAAAAGATAGGTGCCCTGCTGCCGTTATTTGAGAAGGAATTTGAAGTGCTGGATTCAATCAGAGGACGGCTTGGGGATATGGGAACATTTTTGCTGCTTCCGGAGAAAAATGTGCTGTCTCTGTGTAATGACAAGTGGCTGACTTATAGATTTTTCGCGGACAACAACATCAACACTCCCGCGAGCTTTCTGCATCCGGCAGAATGCCCCGGATGCTTTCCTCTTTTTATAAAACCCAGGGTCGGTATGGGCAGCAGTAATTCTATAAAAGTGAACAATCGGGAAGAGCTTGTGTTTTATTATAAAAGGATTGAAAATCCGATAATACAGGAATTTGTAAATGGCATTGAGTATACTGTTGATTGTTTTTGCGACGCCTGCGGAAGGCCTGTATCGGTAGTGCCCAGAGAGCGGCTTGAGGTAAGAGCCGGAGAGGTATCAAAATCAAGAACAGTCAAGAATGAAGAACTGATTCGTGCAGCCATGAATGTGTGCAGCCGGTTAAAAGGCATGGGGCCAATTACTGTACAGTGCATAAAAACACCGGAAGGAGAGCTGAAATTCACTGAGATAAATCCAAGACTGGCAGGAGGAGTGCCTTTGTCAATTGCGGCAGGTGCGGATTATTGCCGGTACTTCAGGGACTTGGCCGCCGGAAGGGAATTATGCTCTGACATTGGTAATTTTAGAGAGCTTACAATGCTTAGGTATGATGAGGCGGTATTCTTATGAAGGCATTAGTATTTGACCTGGATGACACCCT
>ENA-UOYA01004344-UOYA01004344.1-activated-sludge-metagenome-genome-assembly--contig:-NODE-4344-length-11952-cov-6.406573_pt1 | contig 11952 bp, 10 predicted proteins | sample MGYA00238163_ERZ764804 | MGnify/ENA primary metagenome ERZ764804 (study PRJEB28919, sample SAMN05720223) | activated sludge metagenome | isolation source: Anaerobic digester | place: Hong Kong...
GGTTCGGCATGCGTCACGTTGGTGATGATCTCAAGCGTCTGGGCATCGCTGCCAATTTGTGCCGCACCCAGCGTAAAGTCCGCGCCTTCATTGAGCGTCACGTTCAGCTCGATGCGGCCATAATCGCCACCGATGTTGAGGATGTGGAGCGCGGCGCGCGCGCCCTTGCCAAGGCTTAGCTCGATCTGATGGATGCCGCCTGCATCCTGCACGATGGCGCGCGAAAAGCTGCCGCCTGCGGGCACGATGACATGTTCCGCCTCGGGCAGCGGCCACAAGCGCGCGAGCGCTTCCATGTCGCTATATCGCCAAGCTTCATCGCGGCGTGTGGGCATGGCGACGGACGTCATAGCCGATACCCCTCCGCGTCTCCGCGTCTCCGCGCGAACAAATATGCCTCACGCGGAGCCGCGGAGGCGCGGAGAAAAAAGAGTGCACTATTGGCGCGGGAGCGTGTCACGCCGCAATCTCCGCATAGCCTTCGCGTTCGAGTTCGAGCGCGAGGTCTGGCCCGCCCGATTTCACGATCCGCCCAGCGGCCAGCACATGGACGAAATCGGGCTGCACATAGTCCAGCAGGCGCTGATAATGGGTGATGAGCAGTACGGCCTTGTCGGGCTTGCGCATGATGCGGTTGATGCCTTCGCCCACCACGCGCAGCGCGTCGATATCGAGCCCGCTATCGGTTTCATCGAGAATGGCGAGCTTGGGGTCAAGAATGCCCATCTGCACCATTTCGTTGCGCTTCTTTTCGCCGCCCGAGAAGCCGACATTCACGGGGCGCTTGAGCATGTCCATGTCCATGCCCATTGCATCGGCCTGCGCGCGCGCGACCTTCAGGAATTCACCGCCCGACAGCGGGGCTTCGCCGCGCAGCTTGCGCTGGGCGTTCAAACATTCGCGCAGGAACTGTACGTTCGACACGCCGGGGATTTCAACGGGATATTGAAAGCCGAGGAAGAGGCCTGCCGCCGCGCGCTCATGCGGCGCCAGCGCCAGCAGATCCTGCCCGTCAAAGGTCGCCGAGCCACCCGTCACTTCATAGCCCGGACGACCCGACAGCGTGTAGCCCAGCGTCGATTTGCCCGCGCCATTGGGACCCATGATCGCATGGATTTCACCCTCGTTGATCGTGAGCGACAGGCCCTTGAGGATCGGCTTGTCGGCAACATTGGCGTGAAGATTATTTATTGAGAGCATTTACGGATCCTTGCGCGCAGCTTGTCAGATAATGCTGGCGGAGAAAGTCGAGGGCTTCGCGATACACGGCGTCCACCGCGCGGCGGTCATTGAGGGCCTGTTGCCGGTCATCGAGTTCAAGCGCCGACGCGGTGATGGCGTCTGCAGTATCGCTGCCACCCGTCGCCGTGCGCAGCTTGCGGCGGCGCTCGGCAAGGGCAAGGCGGCCTGCGGCGATGTCCTGCTGCTCCTTTACCGAGTCCACGAGGAAGCCAGCGCGGCGCTGCGGTTCTTCGGAGAACACCCTAGAGACAGCCGCGCGCTCGCACTTGGCGACATTGCCGCGCAGCACATCAAGATCAGGCAGCGCCATGGCCGCCGCGAGGAAGCTAAGGGCGATCATCATTGAAGCCCCTCACCTTCAGGGGAGGGGTTGGGTGTTATTCCCAATCGTTGTTGAGCTACTTGCCGTGCCGCCTGCTGTGCGCTGTCCATTGCAGACAAGGCTTGTTCACATTGGTCAGCGGATTGTTCGGCCTTTCTCACGCTTCTGCGGAAAATGAACGGAAAAGCCCCATCGACCAGCAAGCTAGCAATAGCTTCGTGGCATAGGTCTCCCTGCTCTCGTGACTTGGTAGCAATTTCTTCAAGAAAAGCGGGCGCATCACCGATTGGCATTCCGGCTCTGCGTGCAAAGTCCAGATCGTCCAACTGAACACTAGATCTGCGTTCAATTGAATCAAATCTGTCGCACAAAATGCCAAGACGCGAAGCTAAATCGGCGCGGGATTTTTCGAACATTATCCCACACTCCCCTCAAGCGAGATCCCCAGCAGCTTCTGCGCTTCCACCGCGAATTCCATCGGCAGTTGCTGAAGCACTTCCTTGGCGAAGCCGTTGACGATCAGCGCCACGGCCTCTTCCTGCCCTAGCCCACGCTGCATGGCGTAGAAGAGCTGGTCGTCGGAAATCTTGCTGGTCGTCGCTTCATGCTCGACCGTCGCGGTCGGGTTGCGGACTTCGATATAGGGCACGGTGTGTGCGCCGCAGCGGTCGCCCAGCAACAGGCTGTCGCACTGGGTGAAGTTGCGCACGCCATCGGCATTGGCGCCCACCTTCACAAGGCCGCGATAGGTGCCGCTGGAGCGCCCGGCGCTGATGCCCTTTGAGACGATGGTGGAGCGGCTGCCCTTGCCATTGTGGATCATCTTGGTGCCGGTATCGGCCTGCTGGTAATTATTGGTGACGGCAACCGAATAGAATTCACCCACCGAGTTTTCACCATTCAGCACGCAGCTGGGATATTTCCAGGTGATGGCAGACCCCGTCTCGACCTGCGTCCAGCTGACCTTGGAGTTGCGGCCCTGGCACAAGGCACGCTTGGTGACGAAATTATAGATGCCGCCCAGCCCTTCCGCATTGCCGGGATACCAGTTCTGCACGGTTGAATATTTGATTTCGGCATCATCCAGCGCGACCAGTTCAACCACGGCGGCGTGAAGCTGGTTCTCATCGCGCATCGGCGCGGTGCAGCCTTCCAGATAGGACACATAGCTGCCCTTGTCGGCAACGATCAGCGTGCGCTCAAACTGGCCGGTGTTTTCCGCGTTGATGCGGAAATAGGTGGAAAGCTCCATCGGGCAGCGGACGCCTTCGGGAATGTAGACGAATGTCCCGTCCGAAAAGACTGCGCAATTCAGGGCCGCGAAGTAATTGTCGTGCATCGGCACCACGCGGCCGAGCCACTTCTTCACCTGCTCGGGATATTCGCGGATCGCTTCCGAGATCGAGAGGAAGATCACGCCTGCCTTTTTCAGCTCCTCGCGGAAGGTGGTGGCGACCGAAACGCTGTCGAACACGGCATCAACCGCAACCTTGCGCGCGCCTTCGACGCCCGCGAGCACCTTTTGCTCCTCAATCGGGATGCCCAGCTTTTCGTAAACCTTGAGGATTTCGGGATCGACCTCGTCAAGGCTTTCAAGCGTCTTCTTCGCCTTGGGGGCGGCGTAATAATAGGCGTCCTGATAATCGATGGGCGGCACGTTGAGCTTGGCCCAGTCCGGCGTCTCCATCGTCAGCCAGTGACGATAGGCCTTCAGGCGCCAGTCAAGCATCCACTCGGGCTCATTCTTCTTGGCAGAGATGAAGCGGACAGTGTCTTCGCTCAGGCCCTTGGGCGCGAATTCGGTGTCGATGTCCGCAGACCAGCCATGCTCGTAATCGGCGACCTTTTCCGCCGCATCGCGCGCAGCCTGATCCTTGATGGGCGTGTCGCTCATGCGCGTGCCTCCACAAGGCGGGTCAGCGGAACACCGGCAAGCGCGCCGCGCACGGCCTGATTGACGACGGGCCAATGCGCCTGAACGTTGCACGCGCCTTCCAGCCCGCAATCATGGCGGCCCTGTTCCACGCACGACGTCATCGCGATCGGGCCTTCGATTGCCTCGATGATTTCAGCAAGGCTGATGGCGGCGGCCGGGCGCGCCAGCTTGAAGCCGCCGCCTGCCCCGCGCGCGGAGCGCAGCAGGCCTGCGGAAGAAAGTTTGCTCACCAGCTTTTGCACGGTGGGCAGGGGGATGCCGGTTTCCTCGGCAAGCTGGCCGGCATTGATCCGCGTGCCGCCGCAATGGCGGGCACATGCGGACATCATGACGACGGCATAGTCGGCGAGACTCGATAAGCGCATGGCCGGCTAATTGGACCGCGTTAGTCCGAATTTCAACCCCGATCTTCCAGCTCGCGGAAATTGGCGGGATGCAGCGATGCGCGCATGATGAAATTGCCCAATGTCTTGAGCTGGCGGGGCGTTTGCCCGGTCACGCGACGAACTTCGCGAATGAGGTGCGAGCGATCCGCATAATGCGCAACGGCATCCGCATTGGGCTCGCCGCCATGTGCGACAAGCCATGACGCGGTCCTGAGCGCTGCATATTTGCGCGCGAGCGCCTTTGGGGGAGCGCCCCAATAGCGGTTTGAAATGCGGGCGACCTGCCGTTCGGACAGCGCGAGCTGCGCATAGAGCGTGGCAACGTCAGGCGCGAGTTCTGCCGCAAGCCAGGCGCGGATCGCCGCGATGACGCGCCGATGTCCGCTCGGGATTGGCCGCAGGCGGCGCAGGAGAAACGCATCGGCAAGCGCCTTGAGCGGACCGATGTCATCGCATTCGCGCATCCGCAGATACGCATTCTCGACGGGTGGCCCGATAAGGTGCGCCGCATCGCACGCGCCATCCGCCAGATCGCTGGCAGCGGCAGGAAACAGCCCGCCCCAGGCCGCAGGCAGCAGGCTGACGCCGAAAAGGCGGGCCGGGCCGGAAATCGAATAGCTATGGCATTGGCTGGTCGGGCCGATGAGCGCGGCGGGCGGTGCGTGGATGCGCGTTCCCGAAGCGAAATCCTGATAGCCTGACCCTTCGAAGAACATCCGGAAATGGCCTGAGTCGGCCCGCTGGATGTCGTCGATGGTCGAGCGGTCCGACACCGCGAAATAATAGGTGCCGACATAGCGGGCGAGTTCCGGAGCCGGGGCTGCGAAACTCCACTGCATCAGATTTCAGTCGTCAGTTTGGAGATGCGCCCTTTCAGCTTGCGCCGCTCGAACGTGGCCTTGGTCAGCCTTGGGGTGCGTTTGATCGCGGCAGGCGTGACGCCTGCAAACGCCTTGACCTCGCGTATGCAGTGCGACTGGTCATAATAGGCCTCGCCAATATAATCCTGCCAGTCGCCCTCGGCATTGGCGATGCGGACAGCAGTGCGCAGCGCGCGATATTTGCGCGCCAGCAGCTTGGGCGGCGCGCCATAAATAGCCTTCAACTGGCGCTGGGCCTGCGCATTCGACAGGCCGGTCTTTTCGAGCAACTCGGAGACATCGGGCGCTAGGCTCGTTTCCAGCCATTCATCAACGGCGTGGATAAGCCACAAGGGCGGCTTTTCCGCCGTTGCGATAGCTGCAAGGACATAGCTTTCAGCGATGGCGACCATCTCTTCGAACGAAGGCGCCGCAGTGATTGCGGCCTGTGCCGCCTCAATGGGGCCGGCAAGATGCGTCAGGCCATCGACCAGACGGTCCGCAAGCTGATGCGCGGGTGTGCGCGTGACGGCGAGCCAGCCTGCCGGCAGTAGCCCAAGGCCAAAGGTTCTTGCCGGGCCTTGGGCCATGATGCGTGACGCCTTGTTGCGCGGGCCGACAAGCGAGACCGGGCAAATCGGGTCGCTGCGACCGGGGCCAAAAACCAGATCCCCGGAACCTGACAGCGTGAAGCGCAACTGGGCAACGTCTGCCCGCTCTATCTCTTCGAAGGCGGCTTCGTCGCTTTCGAACAAGTAGAAGGCTGAAATATACTCAGCCAGCATTGGGCTGGGTGCTGCATATTTCAGATCAATCATATGTATCGCGCCCCTGTTTCATTGCCCCGTAACGTCATCGGTCTGCAAAACTCTTACTCATTTGGCGAGCAAAAAAAAGGCCGACGCGCGAAGCGTCGGCCGTGGAGTTTTGTAAAGGATCCTAAAAGAAGGAGTCCTTCGGGTCGCAAGACATGCCTAGGCCAGCAGATTGCGGTCGAATTGGAGGAAATCGACAAAATAGAAAAAAAACGACATCAGTAACCGTGTTTCATTGGATTTCGGGCAAATTATGCAGCCCGTCGCAGCATGGCGGTGCTCGAAAATTGCGCGACATGCCGCCATTTCGGTATGATTGTAAGGCGGTGGTTCCGTCTGCGACTCGGAGTCGCTAAGGCGAGTCGCATGAGCATCTACTCCTTTGTCCGCCCCTTCATCTTCCTTCTCGATGGCGAGCGCGCCCATAAGCTGAGCCTTGCGGGCATGAAGCTGATGCCGGGCGGCGCAAGCGCCAAGGCTGACCCGATCCTCGCAACGCGCGTTGCCGGGCTCGACTTTGCAAACCCCGTCGGCCTCGCGGCAGGCTATGACAAGGATGCCGAGGTTCCGGTTGAAATGCTCGGCATGGGCTTTGGTTTTGTCGAGGTCGGTACGCTCACGCCGCTGCCGCAGGAGGGCAATCCCAAGCCGCGCCTGTTCCGCCTGGTTGAGGATCGCGCCGTCATCAACCGCATGGGTTTCAACAATGGCGGGGAACAGGCCGCCCTTCCGCGCCTCAAGGCCGTGCAGGGCAAGGGGATAATCGGCGTCAACATCGGCGCCAACAAGGACGCGGTGGATCGCATTGCCGATTATGCAACCGGCGTGCGCCAGATGGCGCCGGTCGCCTCCTATCTCACGGTCAATATCAGCTCGCCCAATACGCCGGGGCTGCGGCTGTTGCAGGATGAATCGGCGCTTTCGGAATTGCTGGCGGCGGTGAAGGATGCCCTGCCGGCAGGCGGCCCGCCCGTCTTCCTGAAGGTCGCGCCAGACCTTGAGCCTGCGGACATTGAGGCGATTGCGCGGCTGTCGGTCGGCATGGTCGATGCGCTCATCGTCTCCAACACCACGATTTCGCGGCCCACTTTGGCTTCGTCCCATTCGGGGGAAGCGGGCGGCCTTTCCGGCGCGCCGCTCAAAAGCCTCGCGCAACAGCGGATTATTGATTTTGCCAAGGCAACCGGCGGCACACTGCCGCTGATCGGTGCGGGCGGGATTGCGAGCGCGGAAGATGCCTATGCCCGCATCCGCGCCGGTGCATCGCTCGTCCAGCTTTATTCGGCGCTCGTCTATGAAGGGCCGGGCCTTGCGCGCCGGATCAATGCCGGGCTGGCCGCGCTGTTGCGCCGTGATGGCTTTGCCAATGTGGCCGATGCTGTCGGGGTCGACGTCCGCTAGAGGGCTTGCCCCGGCATCAAAGCTGGCTAGTTTGCGGGGATGAAAAAGATCATCCTTTCGCTTCTCGTCGTTTTTTCCCTTCCCACTGCCGCCATCGCCCAGAAGGGCGCGGTTTCCGCGGCTGATCCGCGGGCGGCGGCGGCCGGGCAGGAGATGTTGCGCGCAGGCGGCAGCGCGGCCGATGCAGCACTTGCCATGATGCTCACGCTCTCGGTCGTCGAGCCGCAATCCTCGGGCATCGGTGGTGGGGGTTTCTTTGTCTATGGCGATGCAAAGACCGGGCTTCCCGCGACGATCGACGGGCGCGAAAAGGCACCTGCCGCCACGCGCGAAGACCGCTTCATGATGGCCAACGGCCAACCCATGGCCTTCCGCGATGCGTTTCATGGCGGGCATTCGGTCGGCGTGCCGGGCAATATCTCGCTTGCCGCCAAGGTGCATCGCAAATGGGGCAAGCTCAAATGGGCGCAGATCTTCCAGCCCGCCATCCGTCTGGCGGACGAGGGCTATGTCGTGACGCCGCGCCTTGCCGGCGTCATCAAGCAGATGTCGCCGCTGTGGGACGGGTTTGACGCGACCAAGGCGATCTACTGGCAGGATGGCCGCCCGAAACAGGCAGGCGAAACCGTCCGCAATCCGCAAATCGCCAAGCTCTTGCGCGCAATTGCCGCCAAGGGCCCGCGCGCTTTCTATGCTGGCGAAAATGCCCGCGCGATTGCCGCCGCCGTCAGCAAGGCGCCGAAAAACCCGGCTCCGATGACGCTGAAGGATATCGCGGCCTATGACGCCAAGGAGCGCGCTGCCGTCTGCACCAGCTACCGTATCTACAAGCTGTGCGGCATGGGGCCGCCTTCCTCCGGCGCGACGACGGTGTTCCAGATATTGGGGATGCTCGAACGCTTCGACATGACGGCGCTCGGCAAGGACAATCCGGAAAGCTGGCACCTGATCGCAGAAGCCATGCAACTCGCTTATGCCGACCGCGAGAAATATCTGGGCGATCCCGATTTCGTGTCGGTTCCCGTCGCGGGGCTGCTCGACAAGACCTATATTGCCAGCCGCTCGGCGCTGATTTCCGAAACCGGCTCGCTGCCAAAATATGAGGCGGGAACCCCGCCGGGCGCTGAACCGCGCACCGCCGCGATTTCGGGCGAAGTGATGGGGACGACGCATTTCGTGGCGGCAGACCGCTTCGGCAATGTCGCCAGCATGACCTCCACTGTCGAAGGGCCATTCGGCAGCCAGCTTGTCGCCAATGGCATGGTCCTCAACAATGAGCTGACCGACTTCACCTTCGCGCCGATGAAGGATGGCGCGCCGGTGGCGAACCGCCCGCAGCCGGGCAAGCGTCCGCTCTCCTCCATGTCGCCGACCATTGTTTACGGGCCCGATGGCAAGCCCGTCTTCATCGTTGGCGCGGCGGGCGGCAAGACGATCATCATGCAGGTCGCCAAGACGCTGATCGCGCATCTCGATTGGGGGCTTCCCGTCCAGCAGGCGATTGCCGCGCCCAACATCTATTTCGGCGGGGAGGCGGTTGTCGTCGAAGCGAACACGCCGCTGGCCGACATGGCGAATGATCTGGCGCGCTTTGGCCGGACTGTCGTGACGAATGGCCGCTTGCCATCCAAGGCGAACGCGGCTGAACGGTCTGAAAATGGCTGGATTGCAGCAGGTGATCCGCGCAGCGACGGCGTGGGCTTGAGCGAATGAGCCGAAGCGTCCATTATCCGGCATAACAATAAGAAACTGGTCGGGGACGTACAGGAGATGGGCCGCATGAGGGAATTTGAGCATTTCCCGAACCTTGTGACGATGTTCTTCACGCGGGCGCGCGAGCAGGGCGATGCGCCCTTCCTTTGGGCAAAGCGTGGCGGCGAATGGACGTCGATCAGTTGGACTCAGGCCGCACAACAGGTCGCGTCGCTGGCGGCCTCGCTGAAGGCGCTGGGGCTGGAACCCGGAGACCGGGTGATGCTCGTGTCTGAAAACCGGCCCGAATGGTGCCTGGCAGACCTTGGCATCATGGCGGCGGGCTGTGTGACCGTACCCACCTATACAACCAATACCGAGCGCGACCATCAGCACATCATTGAAGATTCGGGGGCGAGCGCGATCATCGTCTCGACGCCCAAGCTGGCACAGACGGTGATGCCCGCGGCGATCCGCGCGACGCGCACGCACCATCTGATCGGCATTGAGGAACTGCGCGTCGGCCAGTCGACCGGCGTTGCGATCCACAGTTGGGAGGCACTCGTGTCTGCGCCAGCCGATGTGGGCGCGTGCGAAGTGCAGGCCGAAAGCTTCCGCCGCGAAGACCTTGCCTGCCTCATCTACACGAGCGGCACGGGCGGATCGCCGCGCGGCGTGCGCCAGCATCATGGCGCGATCCTGTGTAATGTCGAAGGCTGCGTTGAAGTCATCTCCGAGGATTTTGGCTGGGAGGAGGAAGTATTCCTCTCCTTCCTGCCGCTTTCGCACGCTTATGAGCATACCGGCGGGCAGTTCCTCCCCATCGGGCTTGGCGGGCAGATCTACTATGCCGAAGGGCTGGAAAAGCTCGCCTCGAATATCGAGGAAACGCGGCCCACCATCATGGTCGTGGTGCCGCGCCTGTTCGAGGTGCTGCGCGCGCGCATCCTCAAGCAGATCGAAAAACAGGGCAAGGTGCCCCAAGCCTTGCTGCGCCGCGCGCTCGCATTGGGTGCAAAGGATCTGGCGGGCGGCATTCCGGTCTGGGATCTGCCGATGAACGCGCTCATCAACCACACGCTGCGCCCCAAAATCCAGCAGCGCTTTGGCGGGCGGCTGAAGGCGATGGTCTCGGGCGGCGCGCCGCTCAATCCCGACATCGGCGTCTTCTTCCACGCAATGGGCCTCACCATGCTGCAAGGCTATGGCCAGACCGAGTCCGCGCCCGTCATCTCGTGCAACCGCCCCAAGGCGGGGCTGAAGATGGACACGGTCGGCCCGCCGCTCAAGGGCGTCGAGGTGCGCATTGCCGATGATGGCGAAATCCTCGTGCGCGGCGAACTGGTGATGCACGGCTATTGGCGCAACGAGGCAGAAACCGCGCGCGCCATTCAGGATGGCTGGCTGCATACCGGCGACATTGGCGAGATCGACCCGCAGGGCCGCATCCGCATTACCGACCGCAAGAAGGACATCATCGTCAACGACAAGGGCGAGAATGTCAGCCCGCAGAAGATCGAGGGGATGCTGACGCTCCAGCCCGAAATCTTCCAGGCGATGGTCTCCGGCGACAAACGCCCGCATCTGGTTGGGCTGATCGTGCCGGACCCCGAATGGGCGATTGAATGGGCGCAGGCCAATGACGAGCATTATGACATGAAGACGCTGTGCGATCTGCCTGCCTTCCGCTCGGCGATCATGGCCGCAGTCGACCGCGTCAACGCGCATGTCGCGACGACCGAAAAGGTCCGCAAGATCACGCTCACGCCCGATGGCTTCACCATCGACAACGAGATGCTGACCCCCAGCCTCAAAATCCGCCGCCACGTCATCCGCGCGCATTATGGCGAGCGCCTCGACGCGCTTTACGGGGGGTAGGCTGGCCCCTCCGTCAGCCCTGCGGGCTGCCACCTCCCCAATGCAAGTCATTGGGGAGATAAAGCGCTCCACCCGTTCTCCCCATCGACTTGCGATGGGGAGGTGGCAGTTGCGAAGCAACTGACGGAGGGGCCAAATCCGCGCAGACAGCGACACGCCAACGCCAAAATCCGTAGGACATTCCGCGCTCGCCCCGACTCGACGCAAATCCGCCAATCTCCGTTCCCTGAAGCTGTGGAAGTGGAGGAAGTTGAGGGCACGTCCCCCCTCAAAAATCCCGCGCCTGTAGGACTTGAATTGGTGGGCGGTTCCGGTCCGGATGGCGCCGTGTGTCATGGGTATCGGGCTGGCACAGCATAGGGGCTGTAGGACAGCGGAAAATGGTGGGGCTTATGGCGGGGCGAACGCACAGGCGGCGCGCTCCTGCCATCCCAATTCACGTCACCCCAGCGCAGGCTGGGGTCTTGCCGGGTGGAGGGATTATTTCTTCCGGTAAGGCACAAACTCCCCGAAGGAGCAGACGCCGGACTGGAAGCCGGTGGTCAGGTCTGCGGTGCGGGCAATGTCGCCCTTGCACAGGCGGCTGCCCCATTGGCGGGTGATGAGTGCTTCGCCGCGGCCGATGCCGCTGCACGAACCGCTGGTGTCGGTGCGGTAGATGAGCTTGCTGCCGGTGCGGAAGAGGATGATGTTGTCGCCATAGCTTTCCGGGCTGCGCAGATCGCGGTTGTCGACGCAATCAACGGCCTTGCCGGGGGTGAAGCCTGCCAGGGCCTCATCGAGCTTGGCGGCCTCGCGCGCCTGCGCCTTCAACTGTGCGTCGGTCTTGGGGGTGCTGGCGCAGCCTGTGGCGAACGCCAGAAGCGGAAGAGCAATTAGAATGGCCCGCATGGTCATACTCCCGTTGGTATCGTTATCGGCGCAGTCTGCGCGTGCTTATCTGAACGCATCCTTAGCCGCGCGGCGTTCGGCGAGTTCGGCGGCTGATTGCGCGCGCATGAAGGGGTTGGTCGCACGTTCGAGCGCGATGGTGGTCGGCACGGTCGGCTCGCCCTTTTCGCGTGCGGCTTCCACCTGCTTCATCCGGGCGGCCAGCGCGGCATTGTCGGGTTCAGCCACCACAGCGTAGCGCCCGTTGGAGAGCGTATATTCATGCGCGCAATAGACCTGCGTTTCGCCGGGAAGCGCTGCCAGTGTCTGCATATTGGCGAACATCTGTTCCGCCGTGCCTTCAAACAGCCGCCCGCAGCCCATGGCGAACAGCGTATCGCCGACGAACACCGTCAGTTCATCGGGCAAGTGGAAGGCGATATGCCCGGAACTGACGGTGTTCGTCGGCGATACCGTCAGTTCATCGGGCAAGTGGAAGGCGATATGCCCGGCCGTGTGCGCAGGCACATCCATCACGCGCGCTTCGATG
>ENA-UOYA01004345-UOYA01004345.1-activated-sludge-metagenome-genome-assembly--contig:-NODE-4345-length-11949-cov-9.723726_pt1 | contig 11949 bp, 33 predicted proteins | sample MGYA00238163_ERZ764804 | MGnify/ENA primary metagenome ERZ764804 (study PRJEB28919, sample SAMN05720223) | activated sludge metagenome | isolation source: Anaerobic digester | place: Hong Kong...
GTGCGCAAGTATGACCCAACTGCCCGAACACCTAAATGGCGGAACTCACGTCTGAAGTGTTGGTGTTCCGGTTATTGGTTCCCGCATCGGAAAGGGGGAGGAGCTTGCGATTTCTCCCCTCGTCAGGACTATTACCTCGCCCTTCGATCAGGATGTTCGAAGGCCGACGCAATGGCCTTGTTGTCTGCAGATCAACTGGAGCGAATGTTTCCAGACCTCACCTCTATTTGACCATCAAGAGCCATCTAGATTACCTTTAGGGACCTTCGCTATAATAGAGGTATCGCAGCAAGTGGTTTGCTGGGATGTAACCAAGGAGCCCAATAGTGAACATTTTCAACTTGGCCTTTCCGCTGACGACGGAGCGGGGCGTCACGACGCACCCGCAAGGCCTGCGCTACCACCTGAGGGACGCCAACGGCAAGGTGCTCGGCACCTTCTACGGCATGCACTCCGCGCTGGTGCTGACGATCGTGCAGCAGCTGAACAGGCTCGGCAAGCGGATCTCGGAGCGCGCTACTTCCACGCCGTCGGAAGCCTGGCCGAAGAAGGCGACTTCCACCGCAGATGCGGCGGACACGTTCGAGGAAGCGAAGTTCCCGGCCTGGATGGGCGAGACGCCGCGCTACGGTGCGCAGTGGAGCGCACAGGAAGATGCCGTGCTGAAGGCGCGCTGGAACGAAGGCATGCCCCTGATCAAGATCGCCGCCGCGCATGGCCGCGACGGCGCCGGCATCAAGTGCCGCCTGATGCGCCTCTACGGTGACAACTACCTGGAGCACCACGATGTGGCCTCGAAGCGCCTGCAGCGCATCGAAGAGCTCGGTGACGAACTGCTGAAGCTGATGAGCGAGCACCTCAAGGCCGAGGACTGCTGAACGGCGGCCAAGATGGGAAGTCCGCTGCTGACCGTCGCGTGTGGCATCTGTCACGCAAAGATCGGTCAGCAGTGTACTTACCCAAACGGTAAAGAACGGCCATCGCACTCGTGGCGATGGATCCGTTGGAAGCAAGTCAAGGAGCTTTGCATGAATGCATCCTGGTACCACGGCCAAACCCAGATCGAGATGGGCGGGCAAGAGCTGACGGTGGACTACAACTACCTCATCGCTCCCGGTGACAATGAGCCCCAAGAATGGCACGGTCGCAAGATCACCATGATGGTGGGCATCTCGGTCACTGGCTCGTCCGGCTCGATCGCCAAGTACCAAATCGACGTGACCGATCTCATGCTGGAGTCCGCCATCTCAGGAGAGGACCTCTGGGATCGCGTCCGAGAAGTCATGGAATCGAACTATGACGAGGATTACTATCCCTGCCAAGATCACCCCAACCGGACTCGTGAGTATGTCGAAACTCCGGAGTCGGCGGGATGACCATTCTCACGGTGCCCAGGCTGGCCGAGTTCTACAACCGGCTGAAGCGACTGCCCACATTGCAGAAGTGCAGTATCGTCTTTGCAGGTGGCTGTGTGCGGGACATCCTCTGCCAGAAGCCTGTCAAGGATCTTGACCTCTTCATCCAAGTGCCAGCAGATTGGACCACGGAGACGGTCGAAGCGATCGAGCTCATGGACGAGTGCGTCGGAGCCCTGAACAAGTACTTCTACGAGTCGGGTGTTTCGAAGTCCAACCTCGTCGTGGAGGGGAACACTCGCTCCGGCGGTGCTAAGGTCTATCACGTCTGGGCGTGGTCCCATACGTTCGCAGACCTGCCGATGGATCTGATCTTTGTCAACGACGATCCTCACACATACGTCAAGACCGAGTTCGACTTCGGCATCTGCCAAGCGTGGTATGGCTATGGAGGGTTGCACACAACTTCGGCCTATCGCACCGACTATCTCAACAAGACCATCACCTTCATCGGCGATCCGACGATGAAGGAGTTCTGCGCCAACCACGCAATGCGGTTGGCTGCCAAGTTCCCCAATTGGGGATTCCGCAATTTCGCTCGTCCCAAGGAGACATGATGTCCCGTACCTTCGAAGAGTCCGACTTCTCTGGTGTCCGCGGTTCGTACCGCGACCACGCGGCGCGTGAGCGTCTGCGCACGGCCCGCATCGAACAGTCGATGCTGCTCAAGAAGCGCCGGCTGCTGATGCAGCAGATCGCCAAGCTCGAGGCGCAGAAGCTCATCGAGGAGCAGCGCATTCGCAGTCGCCGTCGTCCCCTGAAGGTCGGCTAACCCAATGCTGGCTGGCTTCGTCACCGCCACCGCGAAGATTCGCGCCGCTATGGCGCAATTGGTGGCTGCCTTGGATGCGCTTGCGGCCGAGTCGGCTGCGGCGAACTCGGGCGTAGACGAAGTTGTCTGCATCGCCGCTCGCATTATGAAGGTGCGTGATGGCGTTCCGCGGCTGGCAATCCTTCTCAAGGAACGTCAGCCGGGTAGACCTGCTTCGCGGTTACCGCCCATGCCGCGTTACCAATGGGGCCGCAAGTGCAGTTGGCGAACGTGACCGCCGATGGGCGTATCCCAGGCCGGCTAGTGTCCTGAGCCGCCACCCCGGGGATCGAGGTTAAGCGGGCTAACTTCTCGATCCCCACCTTCAACCTAACCACTGCTGAATATGTCGAACTCATCCGAAAGACCATCCTTTGCATACACCCGGCAGCAATGTCGGGAGGCTTTCGAATGGCTTCGTGCCGTTCCAGTGGAAGACAAGAACTTTTTCCACAGCGTCGTCGCACTATATGCCTGGCACGATACGGTGCAGTTGCTCCAGCAATTGCATCAGGGCAACATCTCGTTCGATGCGGCTCGGCTGCGTGCGGCCAATCTGCTCGATTCGACGATCCCAACAACGCCTTGGCAAGGTGGGTTGACGAACACCCAGTTAGAAGCGGCGCTGCGGAGCAAGCTGTCGTACGACACCAAGATCACCGACAAGGAGCTCTCTGCATTCGCGCTGGGCATCGAATGGGGGTACGATAATGTTCGTTGACGGGCATCTCGACCCCATGTTCAAGCGGCCACTGGGGAAGTATAAGGCCGCCAAGCAGATCGCGTCCTACAAGACGGATTGGGCCCGCAAGCGCCCTGAGAAGCGTCGCGTCCTCGTTCGGCGCAAGGTGCTGGTCACTGCGACCGTGATTGCGGGGATTCCTCGCAACCCAGTTTTCCGCATCAAGCTGCACTTGATCTGTCATGGCGAGACTGGTCGCGGAGCGGCTTACCGCCGTGGCATTCGTTTTGCCAAGCAGCATCTGCTGACTGGCGAATTCGCCCGAGAGCGTCGTCTCTCGCTCATCCGCCGTAGGCTGCAGGAGCTCGCTCTTCAGCCTCATCCGCTGCAGGAGCTCGTTCTGTGAATTGGCAATTCCTCTTCTCCATGTGCGCGGGAAACGAATCCCGCAAATGTCTGTTCATCGCTGCCTGGTGGATGGCGCTGGCAGAATGTCAAGATTGGCAGCGCCAACAAATCCTCAATCAGATAGCATGCCAGGATATGGAGTCCTGGATGCGTGCTGCGGATTCCAATTCCATGCCGATCAACGCGCTCGCTAGGCTGATCGCCCAACCGTACTAACCCAAGGAACTGTCCATGAACAACCGCAATGTCATCGTCGTCACCCTCATCGCCCTCGCGCTGCTCGCCGGCTGTGCCGCAATGCCCAAGTTCGACAACCGCCTCGTCGTCACGCCGAGCTGTGACAAGGGTTACCTCGTCGTGCTGATGGGCTGGTTCGGCGTCGCGCTCCAGGTGGACGAGAAGGACACCGCCGAGCTCTGCAAGAAGTAAGGCCGGAGATCATCATGCTCGAAGGCCTAGTTCTGGGGGCGCATCTGTTCACAACCCATGTGGGTTGCGCCTCGAATTGCCGGTACAACACCCCGGGAATCTACCTCAAGCAGGAAAACGGCATGACGTTGGGGGTGTACAACAACACCTTCGGACGGACGAGCGCCTACGCTGCTTGGACCTTCGAGACCGCTGATGGTCGTTTTGCCCTGACTGCTGGCGGCGTCACGGGCTACCTCACGGCCAAGGTCATGCCCTTGATCTCTCCCAGTGTCAAGTTCGACCTGGGGAACCGGGTCTCTTTGCGCCTAGTCTTCCTCCCTCGCGCTCCCATCCACGGAGGCGTGAACGGCCTCCACATGGCGTTGGAACACTCGTTCTAAGGAACGGAATCTCATTATACCATCATTTGCATCTTGCTATGCACTTGGGACCTAAGGTATAATAGAGATATCTGCAGCGAGGTGCTGCGGATCATTGACAACAGGAGCATGTATGTCACGTAAGACGAAGGCTGTCGTTCATCCCCGACCCTTCCTGCTGTTCTACGGCGAGTCGCGCAAGCAGCGCGTCGACGAGAGCAACTACCATCTGCGCTCGCGCTGCAGCACCATCACCGGTGCGATGCGCGCAGCCATCTCCAGGCTGCATCAGCGCGGTGACGCTCAGCGCGTCGACATCTACGACATCGCCAACATGTACTACGGCTACGTTCGTTGCACCGAACACGGCTACGAAGTGCACCTGCTGGCGTACGCGTGGCAGATGCACAACGAGGAACTCAAGCGGAACGACGGCGTCGTCGATCGGTTCTAGGCCATGGGCGACGACAACTTCGAGGAGAGCAGCATATGAACGAGTACGATGGAGGGCCGGCGTTCCCGGTGATACCGCCACTCGATGTGGGTGGTGGATCGGCCAACGGGTATCCATTCCCGCACAGTGGCATGTCGTTGCGCATCTACTTGGTCGCGGAGATCGTGAAGGGGTTCCTGTCGAACTACCATCAAGACTACGCTCCGCTGGTCGACGGCAAGGCGGAGATCATCGTAGACGATGCCTTCAAGCTCGCCGACGTGATCATCAAGAAGGGCAACGTATGACCACCACCTACCCCAAGTTCGCGGGCAAGTGGAAGGTCCACCCCAAGAAGCTGGTCGCGAAGGCTGCGACGGCTGTCGTCACTGGGGTGCCGCTGCCTGATCGGGATCCGAAGCCTATGACGGGCAAGTTCGAGAAGGGCTTCGCGCCGAAGATCGCGTCAGGCACGTACACCGGTACCGAGATGATCGGCATCGGCGTCGCCCACAAGTCGGGTCTTCAGCCTGTGTTCTCCCAGGAACAGGCGGAAGATCTGGCCAAGATGCGGAGGGGCTGATCATGGGGCGTAAGATCGTGCCCTTCAAGATCGGGAACCTGGATTCGTGCCCAGAGTGCGGTGCCACCGGGGACTATGAGCTGCTCAAGCACGCAGCTCTCGTTGTCGTCGCCAAGCTGCGCGAGGCCAAGATCAAGGATCCCGTGGCCTTCGCCCCCATCCGTGGTCCGATCGCTGACCTGAAGGCGGCGATTGGCGTTCTCAACTCGGTCATCGACAAGGACCAAACACCATGAAACTGTTCGAAGAATCCTTCTACGGCTATCGGTTCAACGCCGAAGGCTTTCACGACGGCATCAACGCCACGTTCCGGAATGACCATCAGCTGCTCAACTGGGTGCATAAGAACGTGGATGCGTATCCGGAGCTGCGCATCACGGATGGCGGCGACTGCCTCGTCATGCACTTCGTGAACAAGGAGTGCGTGTTCCCGCCACGTACGGATGGCCAGCGGATCATGTGGGACACCTCCATCGGCAACTTCCGCTTCGTGAACCCGCAGATGCCGGCGGCGCCGGAAGTCCCGAATCCACCGTCGGGGGGCTGCATCCGCTGCAAGAAGCCGTTCTCCGACGAGAACGTGAAGACTGCCGCCGGCTGGGCCGAGACCAAGATCAGCCAGATGTGCGAACTGTGCTTCGACGCGATCACGGCCGAACACGAAGACCCCAACACCCCCTTCGACGTCGACAACCAGGAGCCCTTCTGATGCCACACTTCTTCACCGCTGCGGAGGTCAACGAGACCTCCAACCGTCAACTGCTCAACAGCCATGTGGATGTCACTGGCGCGGAAGTCGTCGAGGTTTCGTACTCGCGTGACGCTGCGGGCCGCTCGGTGCTGTGGCTCAACGTGAACGGTATCTGCCTCGTCCGCGTGTGCCGCATCAACACCCTCATGATCAACGGAGATCAGGTGTAACATCATGAGCATAAAAGTGACTGACGAAATGGTTAACCGCTTTCTGACGTGGAAGCTGCCGAACGACTTCTGCCCGGACGGCGGTATTTCGTTCACGCCGGTTAATCATCCAACGGCTTGGCCGGCTGGCACAAACCTTCTGACGGCAACACAAGCGCGAGCGATGCTGATGCATGTGCTATCGGAACCATCCGTGCAGCCGCACGTCAAAACCGCGGCGGAGATGCGATACGACGCCAAACACGACACAAGTTGCGTGGGCGCCTTCGCCCGTGCGCGGCCCGGTAAGGCCTAACGTTGCCATTAAGCTGTGCTCGCAAGGCAGCACTGCGAAGATTTGTTTGGGTGGCGACCATCATTTGCCTCTTGATGACCTCGAGGGACCTCTGATATAATTATAAATCAGCTGGAGGTTACCGAGATGTCGAAGAAGGTGCGCCGAGTTCGCTCCGTAGCGATCTACCGCGTCATTGAAAGATTCCGTCCGTTGTCAGGAGACAGTATCGGCACTTACCTACAAGTCGCCGTTCCGAATTTGGCAGCTCATACGATGTCAGGGAAAGCGATCCCGTCGTATGAGAAGCCGTACAAGCTCGAAAAGGATTCGCTCATTGTCACTGACAAAGACAAGGCACGAGTCCTGCATTACCTCAGCCAGAAGTACATCCTCAAGGACATGACCAAATGAAACAACAGCCTGCTCTCCATCCCGTCGACCTGCTCAAGGAGATGACTTCGATCCGAGTCGAGACGCCGACCGTCAGCCTCAAGGCGTCGGCGCACTTGGTGGTCGAAGACTATACCGTCGAGATGACGTTGGCCGACAACGACAAAGGCTTCCAGCTCCAGTTGCTGTCGAAGGAACGCGTCCAGGAGTTCTCGACAGCTTTGAAGCGGCTGCTCAACGTCTGGGACATCACGGCTCCCCGGTGGCTGTGGCAGATGGATGCCATCCTCGACGAAGCGTCCCGCAACATCGCGCTGGCCGAAAGGAAGAACCGCCGTGGCGAAGACCGCTAACGCCGGAGTTGATTACGTCATCGGCCAGAGTCGCATTGCGCCGAACACCTTCACGGTGTCCAAGTTCGGCGATGGCGATGTTCCGCTGGTGACGTACAACGTCATCTACAACCCCAACACTGGCTACGGCAAGTGCGACTGCCCAGCGGCGCGCTATCGTTCCACGGCCAGTGGGGACAAGCATGTGCTGATGGTCAAGGCCTGGCTCAATCAGCGCAACAAGGAGACCACATGACTGCGATCCTTCATCTCCTCGGCGGCAATGGCGTCGGCAAGACCACGCTCATGAACACGATGAAGAACACGTACAAGGATGTGCACGGCTTCAGCACCGGGCAGATCCTCCGCAAGCGGTATTCGCCGGAGTACTTCCAAGGGCAAGCGGCGCCGGAGTCGACGGAAGCTGAAGCCCTGGAGATCTACAAGGAACAGATCCGCGACGCGACTTTCCTCAACCCCGAGACCAAGCTGATCATCTCCGACGGGCAGCCGCGCAAGGCCAGTCAAGTCAACATCGTCACCGGCATCTTCCCGATGCATCAGCGGGACTTCCTGTTGATGCACCTACCGCACGAAATGCGGAAGCATCGGCTCTCAGTGCGAGACCAGCACGATGATGCTGCGCTGGATCTGGCGATGGAGCGCCTCAACGGCGACTACCGCAACACGTACGAGTGCATGATCGAGCTGGCACGGTTGCGGTTCCATCTCGACATCGTCGACCTCAGCATCATGTCGCTGGGTACGCTGATGTACAACCTGGAGAAGCAGTATGGACTCGAACTCAAGGATTAAGACCTTCCACGGCGACTTGCTCGACGTGACGAAGGGCTACATCGTCCATGGCGTCAATGCTGCGGGTCGGTTCAACGCGGGGATTGCCAAGCAAATCCGTCTTCGCTGGCCGTCGGTGTACCACGACTACATGAAGGCCTACCACAACAGGCGGCTCGAGCTGGGCCATATCTCGGGTCAACGGGTGGGTGCGGAGTTGGCAGTGATCAACGGCGTGACGCAACGGCTCTATGGTCGTGATCCCACGATCTGCTACGTCAGCTACCCGTCGATCGAGTACGTGTTCGGGAACGTGGTGCTGCTGGCCGATCTGGCGCAATTCCAAGGCATCCCCAAGATCATTTCCTTTCCCATGATCGGCTGCGGCCTCGGGGGTGGGACGTGGGAGAAGGTGGCCGCCGAGATCCCCAAGCGAGTGCCGAACGACTGGAAGCTGCACCTGTACATTAAGGACTGAGGGCCAAAGAACATGTCTGACGATGACGATTCGATCTGGGGCGCGTTCAAGATCCGCTCCCAAGAGAACGCTCAGAAGCGGGCGAAGAACCGACAGTCGTCGGCTGAGCTGCTGAAGGCGAAGGAAGTTCCGTACAACGTACACAACAACGGGGCGCACCTCGTCATCCGGTTCGGGATTTTCTGGATCGACTTCTGGCCTGGCACGGGGCTGTGGCACGCTCGCATCCCTGTCGATCACCACGGGCGTGGCGTCTTCAACCTGATCGCGTTCTTGGACAAGCACGAGTATCGCCAACATCTTCCCGTACCCTCCGCCTCCGCGCCCCGTTCTGTGGAACCTGCACCCGACGCTCACGGAGAGGAACCGCAAACCAGCAACGACAACCAACCTCCCTGGGACTAAGCCATGTTCAACCTGATCAAGAAGTACCCGTTCTCGTCCTTCGTCCTGGGGCTGTGGGTCTTCATGGGTTTCATCCTCACCGCTGCTTTCGGTTAACCAGTCTCGCGCCTGGCGGCGGAGTAATGGAGGCAGCCTTTTTGGCAGGGAGCGGAGGATGGGCCAAGTAGTCGACAAGGTGATATTGCAGCGTAGAGATGGCACGGAGCAAGTGCTCCCCATCTCGACGGTTACTGGGAACCCACCTTTATCCATAGTCGTACTCTACAAGATGCAGCAGGGACTGCTAGTCCAAGACCTCTGGGCAACCTGCTTCTACACACACACGGGTACCAACGGTATCCCTCACTACCGAACAAAGGACGTGTGATGGCGAGGAGTAAAGGGCCTGATGGCCACCTGTTCGCATACAAGTACATTGCAGCCACCATGTGGTGCTTAGGACGCTCAGCGGAGGGTCTGACGCGGAGGGAGTTGGGGGATGCCCATGGCTTCACCAAAACGCAATCCGGGATTTTGATCCGGATGCTGGTCGCCCTGAAGATCATTGAGTTCCGGCACTTCAAGCGGGAATCACCCAACGGGATAGAATCCGAGGTATATTACCCGGTTCGGACCTTAGCAACGATAGAGGACTTGGAATGAGGACCTTCCCTGAGATGCACGCCATGGCTCAGCGCCAGCTGGACGGCATGACCGTGAATCGGGACTTGATGGCACGAGATGTGCTGCAGCTCCTCACACTCATCACCCGCTACCAGGAAGCGCTGAAGGCGGAACGGATCCAGCGTGAGGCCGCAGAGGACGCCCTGAGGGACTTCGGACGCGCACCTTCCAAGGTCGAGGACTTCGCAGACAAGTTCGACGACATCTTCAAGGACATCTTCAAGGACTACAAGCCGAAGGGCTGAAAGGGATTACATGTCACTAGACAACCATGGAATGGAGATTCGACACCGAGCCCCTCGGAAGTCGCGCCTTCGTGCTAAGACGGATGGGGAGCCGACACCTCTGTCGCTGCTCGTGGTCTCTCACCGCAACGCAGTCAACATGGCCCAGAAGGATCTGGCGGCGGCTTGGGGGAGAACGCAACCGTTTGTCTCGTGTGTCGAGAACGGGAGCGTTTGGAATTTGTCCTACATGGACGCTCACGCTCTCGCCCACGCACTAGGTGTGGACCTCACCAAGGTCATCGAGGCGATGGAGGCGACACGAGTCAAGCTGCACTCCCTCAAGCCCGGTGAAGTCGATCAGGCCCAGATTCCGGAAGAGGGTTCTGGGGAGGCGATGCAAATCCGGAATGGGAATTTGACTCGCGTGGAGTCAAGGGTGGTGGAGTCCGGCTTGAAGGATACCGGCACCAAACCCAACTTCCGATGGGCCGGAGTCGGCCTCCAGCCGATTGACACATCCATAATCCCCATTGCGGATGACATGGAACCATCTGGCTAATCACCCCAGCACCTGGAGAGGCAGCTGCAGCCCTTGGGTATCGCCCAGGGGCTGTTTGCTTTTGATGTGTGATGGGAAACACTATGACGTTGGCCCCTGCATCCGTCGACGTCTCGGGGAACGTTGATAGTAATTCAACGGATGACCATTTTTAACTTGTTGATTTTATTGGAGTTCTTAGTAAGTAGTTACTTACCTATTATTATTTAATGGTTGAGAGTTGAGATACAATGTTAACTAGGACATATGTCCTATCTAGTCTATAAAACTTTTAGGACAGGTATAGGACAGGTATATGACATGTAGGTATGATATATGTCATATATTTATGTTCAAATATTTAACATAGTATATCAATATAGTAAGTAAGTAAAACCGAAGTAACTAACTAAGGAAGTAAGGAAGTCTAATAAAATCAACAAGTTAACCTAGGGGTCCTCCGTAGAATTACTAAAGGGACTCCCCGAGAGATTTAGGAAGTTCATATGGGAAACCATAGGTCGAACCTCCCACATGTGACTTTCTAGTGGCCTTATAGTGTACTTGTGGGATTTGTTGTGCCGGGCTCATGGCGGGGTTTACGACCAGGATCGGGCATTTGTAGGGCAAAGGAAAGCCCTCCTAAGAGGGCTTTGCTCCCTGGTCTTGCTGTTGGGTGCTACGTCAGTACCACCAGCCCTCCATGCTCGGGAATTGGTAGTCCCCGACGTGCTCGTCGAACTTGAAGAGGTCCCCATTGGGGAGGATCACCTCGCCCACGTTCGGCAAGTAGCCCACCTCTCGGCCGTCGAAGAGGGCTCGCGCCAACTTCCCGCGGCACTCCTTCACGTCGAGGTTGAGGTCTGCGGCCTTGAAGGTGTCGATGTCACCTGCCGGGTAGTGCAGGATGACCATCGGGGCGCCTGCCGACGTCGGGTAGCACAGGCTCCCGTGCTCGTTGACCGTCAGCTGCTGGGCTTCGGTCTTGCTGGTGATGTTCGTATCCATGGTTGGATTACTCCTTGATGTGGTCGCCGAGACCTTCAGCGATCATGTAGTCGTGGAAGATGGCCCACTGGGGCGTGTGACGGATGAGCTTGGCGAAGTCCGCCAGAGGCATGTCGGGTTCCCCGCCGATCGGTTGCTCGTTGAATGCCCGAGCCTTGCGGCTGGCGTACATGTAGTAGCCCACGGTAGGACCCTTGGGTTCCCGGTTTCGGTAAACCGTCCAAGAGTACCACCGGGAGTCCGATTCTGACATCGTGACTCCCATGTTCGCTACTCCTTCTCGCCGGTGATCGTGACGGTGATCATCTGCGGGGGCTTCGAGCCGCCGAAGACGCGCTTCTTGACGTAGATCGTCGGGAAGGTCTGCTTGGCGCTCCGCAGCTCGCACTCCTGGTAGACGTACGTGCCATAGGTCTCGCGCTGCAGTGCGAGCGTGACGGTCTTCGTGATGGTGGTCGACATGTGTTGCTCCTTGATCATGTCAGTTCGCTCCTTCATCGTCGATCAGGTCGACGATTACGTTCCAGGTGTAGCAGCGGTACTCTTGGAGGTACCACCACTGCTTGAGCCACTCGGCGTTCTGGTAGTCCACCAGATCGAGGGCCTGCCAAAGAGGCGTCACTTGGTTTCGCCGCAAGACGCGGCGCTGCAGATCCTCGTACCCAGAACCGGGTACGGATGGAACTCGATGCCGCCGTGGTAGGCGTACACCTTGCCATGGTAGCGGATCGCGAGCTTCACAGCCCACGCAGGGATCAGAATGGTCTTCATAGGACCTCCTTGTACGGGTTC
>ENA-UOYA01004349-UOYA01004349.1-activated-sludge-metagenome-genome-assembly--contig:-NODE-4349-length-11944-cov-7.294053_pt1 | contig 11944 bp, 11 predicted proteins | sample MGYA00238163_ERZ764804 | MGnify/ENA primary metagenome ERZ764804 (study PRJEB28919, sample SAMN05720223) | activated sludge metagenome | isolation source: Anaerobic digester | place: Hong Kong...
ATGTGCTAATGTGCTAATGTGCTAATGTGCTAATGTGCTAATGGAGCGAAGCTCGGGTGGTTTGAGAGATAATTTAAGAGTATTAATGCTGAATTATTAATTTAGATGAAAGAAATTTTGCATCTGCACTTTTTATTTGTAAGAAGTAAATTCCATTAGCGAAATGCGAGCAATCTAAGTCGATCTTTTTGCCATTGATGTTGGATAAGGAATAGAATGCTTGTCCGAGGTTATTATAGATAACAAGCGAGGCATTAATTAAATCGTTTTGTAATTCTAGTATTGCGTTAGAGGAAGTGGGGTTTGGGTAGATGGAGATTGCTTCACTATGTAATGCACTATTTTCAGGAAGAGAAACGCTGGAAGCACTTGCATCATAAAAAAGAACAGAGCCATTTTCGCCGGCTATCCAAATATTATTTTGTCCGATGTTACAGATCGAATTTATTACTCGAATATAAGGAGCGCAATTATCGGCATACCATGTATTACCACCATCATTTGTTATAAGTAATGATGGCACGAATCCCGTTACATACCCTTTTAATGAATCAGTAAAAACGATCGCATTTAATCCGAATAAATCACCGGTGAGATTAACAGGTTGTTGGTACCAATTTTGACCTCCGTCTATTGTATGCAAAATCAAAGTATTATCACCAACTATCCAACCGCTTGTTGGAGAAACAAAGAAAACATCATTTAAATAATTTAAATATCCGCTGTTTTGAATATTCCATGTTTGACCTCCATCAATGGTATTGAGTACAATTCCGCTATCACCAACTATCCATCCTTCACTTGCATTAACAAAAAAGATGGAATTCAAATTAGGAGAAATATTTGCATTTGATACTGACCAAGTATTTCCACCATTTGTCGTTCTAACTACAGTACCACTATTACCAACCGCCCAACCTAATTGAGAATTTAGGAAGAATAATTTATTTAAACTCTGGGTAGTCCCAGTAGAAAAAACTTGCCATGACAAACCTGCATCGACAGTATGCAAAAGAGAATCGGATAAATTCCCTGCAATCCATGCTTCATTAGAATTGATAGTAAAAACAGACTTTAAATCGGAACTTGTTATTACATTCTGTTGAATCCAAACAGCACCACTAGAAGTGGTATGCAAAATAGCTCCGCTATCACCTACTGTCCAACCGTTTAAAGAATCAGCAAAATGAATTGAATTCAAAGAATTATAAGTAACCGCATCGAAGACATTATTTACCGAGGCGGCAGTATTTGAAGTAGTGCATAAATAATCGCCAGCGATTACTCCAATTAATGAATCAGCGCAATAAACTAGTTCACCTTTCACGGGATGTACTTGCCAAGATAATCCGCCGTTAGTAGTAGACAAAAGCGACTCATAAATAGGACTTATAGCCCAACCGGTAGAAGCATCACTAAAATGACAATCAGTAAAGAATGGAAGTGTAGAACCAATTGCTAATCGGCAAGGAATATTAACGATCCAATTCGTACCTGCATTTACGGTATGAATTAATCCGCTGACACCACACATCCATACTTCATTAGAATCAATGATATTAATTGATAAAATATTTTCGGACACACCACTCACTTGAGTTGACCAAGTGGATCCTCCATCAGTCGAATATTTCACTCCACCGAATGGAGTAATTTGCCAACCTTTACGAGTATTCGCAAATTTGAACAAGCTAGAAACGGATACATTTTTTAATGTCCATGAAAGACCAGCATCATTAGTATATAACAATCCTCCTTCAGTACGAACCCAACCTTCAACAGAAGAAATAAAATCGACATAAGAAACAACATTATACGACAACACTGGAAAGTTAATCCAGCTATTACCTCCATCAATCGTGTGATACAACTTATTTCCAGCAACAGTCCAACCTTCTGTAGACGAAACAAACTGAATTTGCATAACATTATCACAAGTACCCAAAGAATGTTTATTCCAAGTTAATCCACCATCTGTTGTATTCAACAAAGTGCCGACATCTCCTCCTGCCCATCCTAGTAAAGGTGAAAAAAAGTGAAGAGCATGAAAACGCTCTCCTGTAGTAATAGGGTTTTGCCAAACAAACTGAGCATTTGATATTGAACAAACAAACAGCAAAAAACATAAAAGTAATTTTCTCATATAACGGACTTGAAATTATAATTAATGAAACAATCGAAGAGGATTTAAAAGTAGAGAATAAAAAACACTCAAGATAAAAACCGACATAATAATATCGACGAAGGAAGGAAATAATGCAAATCTGTGACAATTATTTAATTGAGCAGTAACAATAATTATTCTCCAACGATATCCAAAACATCAAATCAGTAAAAAACAATCCACAAAACACATACTTATGCCTATTGTACCATTTTAGATCAAAACAATAAAACTTGCATTAATAAATTAAAGGCGATCAAGAATAAAATCCTGATCGCCTCTATAAATTCAACAGCTAACTAAAGCAACTACTCTTTCAGAAACTTCTTTGTCACTAACGATCCATTATAATTTAAAATTAAATGGTACAAACCATTCGACAGTTGGTCGGTTGGAATGTTAATAGGCAAAGTAGACTTACCGGAAACGTAAACAACTTTTCCATTGATATCAACAATTTTAATACTCGTAAATTCGTTAAGACCCATTGAATTTACATTTATATTATTGCTACAAGGATTAGGATATAAATTAAAATCAATGTTTGAATTTTCCAGGTTACTTCGCGATTCAAGGTTTGAAGGTGGCAAAATTGAAGTTGGCGCATATTTAGTGATTGTCATAGAGCCAATAAAACTCATAGTAACATTCATAGTACCTGCAACATATAGCGTTTGTGACGAAGGAATATAGGTTGCTTTAACTGCTTTAAAAGATTGGAATCCAGAGAACGAGCTTGCATTTCGTAAATCAGACCAATTAAGGACACCAGCTGAAGAATATTTCAACACTAAATGATTTGCTTCATTATAAGTAGGAGTTTGAATATATGTTGTACCCAAAACATAAACATTTTCATTTGGAGTAACAAATAACGATGAAGCATAAGCACCGGAAGAAGAAGCATTAGGCGTTGCTGTAATACCAGTATAAGTTTTTGACCAAACTGATGACCCATCAGAGGGCAATAACTTTTTCAATACAACACTTGGTAATGACACTCCAGCAGATGTAGATTTAAAATTTCCTACTACATAAAGTGCCGAAGAACTATAATAAGAAATATCCATTCCTGCATCATCATTATTGTTAAGTCCGGAAAAACGTTTTGACCACGCTTTTGTGCCATCAATTCCATTAAACTTAGCAACTACCCAATCATAATTAGTTCCATAGTACCCCTTCCCCGTAACAAAAACATCACCGGTTGAAGGATCATAAGATATTGAGGTCCCTATATCATCGGCTGCTGCTGATAGATTTGCATCGTGGTATCTTGTCCATAACGAAATACCATTCCCCCAATACTTCATGGCCAACAAACGATTTCCCAAAGTTGAACTATATGCTGATCCAGTAATATCACATACACCGGTAGGTTCAACTTTCATTGCTGTAGCAACATCATTAGCTACACCTGTTGATGAAAAGTACTTTACAAACATCGATACCAAATTAGGATCATACTTCAACAATAAAATATCGCCACCGGTAGCAGTACGAGAAGTATTTCCAACAACATAAACATTACCATACATGTCAATTCCCATATCAACTGGAATATCGTTTACATTGCCAGTACCATTAAAATAATTACTAGAGATCACAGTTAAATTTGTATCCATTTTAAACAACTGGATATCGTAATCATAAGTGGGAGCTACGTTGAAATGCCCCTTAATTAATGCATATAGGTAGTTGCCTTTTGCAACAATTTTAACAACCTTATCAAATCCATGGGTCGAATTATAATCAAAATAAAAAGTATTCATCAACACACCTGAAGATGAATATTTCAAAATACAGGCATCGGTTTCACCGGTTGAAGCCCCTAACAAATCTAATGTTGCACCGGCGACAATGGCACTTCCATTTTCGGTATAAGTTATATCGGTTGACTCGACATACGGACCAGTTGCGGAGACCCCTGGGCGACTAAAATTATTTTGCCAAACGAACGGCCCTTGTCCATAGCTAAACGAATGAACACTCAGCAATAAAACAAACAACAAACTGCAAGTTAAAAACTTGAAACTTCGAATACATAATAGTGGTTTCATGGTTAATATTTTATAAGTTAGAAATACTAAATTAAATAATTTCAAAAAAGCCCAATACCATTTCGTATTTATTTATTAATATAAACAAAGCGAACTATAATTCACATTCACAAAACTCCCATTTGGCACAAATTTTGATCCTATTAATTGTTTCAACAATAATACAAGGTTGCGTAACAATAGAACAGCTGATTTAAATCCACATTTACTCAACTCGAAAAACTCGCAATAACATCTATATCCTAAAGTAATTTTATCATTTGTTCCAATCGATCAAAATTTTCTTCATTTTTCGGAACAACGAATGGTTTCATTTTATTACACAATTCGGGCGATTCAAAAATCATGCGGAAAGAAATTTGGGAATGAGCTTCATCAATCGATTTAAATCCGACTTCCATATCAAATAAAGGTTGAGATAGGCGTTTCCAACGAATTAATTCCATTGGATTGACGATTTCAAATATGGAAGAGTTTTCGTAATTCCCTTTATCGGGACCATGCATTGTAAGTAACCATTCCCCTCCGGGTTTTAAATCGAATTTATGTATTGTATTGGTAAACCCCTCTGGGCCCCACCAAATTTTCAATTTATCGGGATCAGCAAATGCATTATAAAGATTTTCGATTGAAACTTCTAAAACACGTGAGCTAACTATTTCAAAGTTGGAATTCATAATCGTAAATTAAATAAGGAAATTTAAATAGTTTTACATCAAGTTGAAATATTGTAGTTTTTAAATCAATTACCCGCAAATTAATTGCTTTTCGTTGATTCTTTTAACCCTAAGCGGATAGCCTCTTCAAGAACATTCTGATCAATATCTTTCAACGACTTAAATTTAATACAATAACCAGTAACCGAAGCCTTACCAATACTTGATGCAAAGTTTTCTACCAGCAATTTCCTATCGTTTATTCCCATAATATAAACCGAAATACCGGTAGTATTTGCACTAAGTCCGATTTGATAGAACTCCTTTGATTTCCTATCTGCATAATGAATAGTATAAGACCCAAAACCAATATTTGGATTCGACACCACCTTACCTGATTCATCGCGACCGTCGAGAAACCATAATTTACTGTTAGGCATTATACTTATTATTAAATCGTACAAAGCATGCATATCCGTTTGCTTAGCAGCTGGAAGTGTTGCTATGTAATTTGAAATTTCAGTATCTACTTTCATCAAATAATATTTCAGACTTTAAATAACGTGAAATTCGATGAGATTAAAAAACTTAGATGGCATAAACACAATATCCAATTATCCAATTGACAGTAACATTTTCCTCCTACTCTGATTTAAAACATCAAATAGACAATGTATTCTAATTAAGCAATGGCAATTACTTCGTCATAAACTTCCCAATTGAAATAAATAAATCAGACCATTCTACATTGCTATGTGTTTTTCCCATGCGGACAATTATAAGATTCTTTGCAGGATCGACATAAACAAATTGTCCTAAAATTCCTTCTGCCATAAAATCTCCATTATTTGAAGGCAGCCACCATTGGTACTGGTAGTAATCGGCACTACCATCAGTTGTATCAACTTTAGTAGATTGCTCAACCCAACTCTTCGAAACAATTTGTTTTCCGTTCCAATTTCCTTTATTTAGATATAGACGTCCGATTTTTGCGAAATCTCGAGCTCTTGCATTCACACAACAAAACGTTTTCTCCAGACCATCTTTCTTTTTATCAATGCTCCATGAACCATCATATTCCATTTCGAGAGGTGTCCACAATTTATCTTGAAAGTATTGAGTAACGGTTTTACCTTTCAAAGAACGCTCAAGAATTAATCCGAGCAATTGAGTATTTCCACTAACATATTCAAAACTTTTACCCGGCTCACATTTCAACTTCAATTTCGCGGTAGCACGACGCAAATTTCTACCATAATAAAAAGAAGCAGCATGACCGAAAGGGTTAAAATAACTTTCATTAAAATTCAATGCAGAAGTCATTTGCAAGACATTTTTGATAGTCACTTTCTCAAAACCATTCTTACTCAATTCAGGAATATAATTGGTAATAGGTTCTTCGACGGATTTAATTAATCCATCATCAATAGCGCATCCAATAAGAATCGAAGTAATTGACTTTGCCATCGAGAAAGAAGGCACAATACTTTCCTTCGTATATCCGGCAAAATATTTTTCATACTGAATAGTATCATTACGAATAATTAAAAACGCAACCGTTTTATGATCATCCAAAAATTCAGGAAAAGAAACCTTCTTTCCTCCGGCGCTTAATGAATCAGGGAACTTTCCGTTCTCGGCAGAAGCAAAATTAAACTTAGTTGGTCCGCTTGTAAGAGGTCGAGAAGGGAACTTTTTATAGTCCTTAATATCAGCAAAATTATAAATTACAAATCGTCCTATTTTACATGATGATAAAAGTGAAAGAAAAATCACGAAGAGAAGATTACGAAGTACTGGGGAACGTTTCATTATAAATGTTAGCGAAAACTAATTGGAGAGATCTATTTATTTCTGAAGCCAATATTAAACAAAAATAATTTGTCGTACAAGAAACTCAAGACACCATAATCAAACTACTATTAAAATACTCTCAAATTAATTTCGAATCAACAAATCATCATGAGTCTTACTTCACCTTTCTTTTCTAAAGGAGCTCGGTGAACACATGGAAGACAAGCGCTATCGGGAGAATCGCAAGCTAATCGCCAAAGATGTCCGTTTCCTAAATTTGTAATTTGAGCATCAGAGATTGCACGATAATGCAAATCATAGAAATTCTCTTCTAAAAAAGCATCGAAATCGGTATCGTTTCCTCCGAATAATTTGCGTAATTCAATGCGAATATCAGGGACAAGAATTTTTTGCTCGACGTGAGCGTTCGGAATTATTTCACTCGCTGGACCATAATACGTACAAAGAAAAGTACTGGATACAAAAGGAGCTCGATCTACATGCCAAGAATATACATCGGTTGGAAATCCGGGATTATCAACATCTTGCTCGTAATGCCGTATTAAATTCAACACAGGATCAGCACCAAAATCACTCAACGAATTAAAATCAGAAATAATCTGTTGAACAGCTAATTTCCCATCCTCGCAAAGCGGAAGTTTTAACAAATCATCGATTTCGATAACATTAATATTTTGCTTAAGATGCGTCAAATTCGCTACCACCTCATGAAAATCACCTTTCATAGACCTAACTAAACAAGCTGCATTGACATCAGCAACAAAAGGAACTTGTATTAAATCCTCGAAGCTATGTACTGAAATTACATGTGGATTAGAACTTAAACAATTATTCATGTAAAAATAAAAATAAGAAATTTTAGACAAGATCAAATACAATTATTTGTTGTTTACGAACCAACAAAAGCATCGCATTACTTTTTAATAAGAGCATATTTCAAATGCACAGTAAAATCTGAAGGAATATATTCTAACAACTTAACATCATAGACATTCTTATCGATGCCATCAAACAAGCGAATGCCGCTACCTAAAAACACTGGAGCCACATGAATTAAAAACTCATCAATTAGTCCCGCGTTTAAAAATTGCTGTATTGTATTTGCTCCACCTTGAATTCGGACATCTTTATCTTTTGCCGAAACTTTAGCCTTGGCCAATGCACTTTCAATCCCATCATTCTCGAAAAAGAAACGAGTAGTTCCATCTTGTATCCAAGGATCACGCTTTTCATGGGTTAATACAAAGACATCAGCTTTATAAAGATCATTGGGCCAACTCACCTCCCCCTCTTCAAACATTCTTTTACCCATAATGAAAGCACCGGTTCTATCGATCGTTTCACGAATTAACTTTCCATCATTATCATCAGAACTTCCTCCATCCATTCCTAGATAATTCCAAAAAGCCTTCTGATTAAACATCCATGAATGAATTTGGCCTGATACACCTCCCATGGGATTTTCAGGACCTCTATTATCACCAGCGAAGTATCCATCGAGGGATATTGCGCTATCAAATATCACTTTACTCATTATTTAACTGGTTTTATGATAATTTAAGATCAAATTTATTACGAAACATTAATTAAATCAAAATAGAGTATAAAGACAGCTATTGTAAGGGTATAGACTCAACCAAAATTTCATCTCCATCAATGTCAAAGTATGTACAAGTCCTTTTACCGATATTTATCTCCCATTTTTCAATTCCTGTTTCCGCACACATTTTTATAAAAGTAAGATAATCAGTCTTACCTTGTTTATGCGCCAAAAGTTCAGCTTTAAACTTTTCAGATTGAGGTTTAGCAGCAACAATTACAGAATCGTACTTCGCGGGAACAGTTACTGTATGATCGGAATCACCATGATAGTCAGTGTGACCATCGGTAACGTAAGCTTCATAATGCGTAACTCCCAATGACATTATTTCACGAATGTAAGCGGGGAAGTCGGCACCGGATTTCACCTTGCTATGTGCTGTTTGAATTTGTTCTAATGTAAACATGAATTCTGTTTAGGTTAATCTTTAGAAATATTTTAGCTTTACTAATGCTATGTCACGATTAGTTGCAGATGCAATAAATTCAGGGTTTACTACTCTACTTCTTAAGTGAATCAAACTTTTGTTTTAACAACTGGGATAAATTGTCCTTTTCATACTTTATCTCCTTAGAATCTTGACAAAAAGACAACGCACTTGGTCCGATCCACTGCTCATAATCACTATTTTTAATTGTAGCAAACTGAATTTCACTTTTATCACTTGTAGCAAACTGTCCGCAAAGAATATACAATTCTTCACCATTTGGTTTCTTAAGATACTTAAGTTTAACGTTAACAAAGTTTACTGGCTCTGGTTTCTGATTTTTATAAAAATCATTTGCGGAAATATCGATGATCAATTTTACAATACTGTCAACTTTTTCGCTTGGCAATGAAATCATAGCAGAGCTGTCGACGGCGGCAATTTTAGTTTGCGAACTGTCAACATCGTTCTTCATATTATTACAAGAAGTTGCGCTAAAACATAGCACCAAATAGAAAATAATTTTCAAATACTTTTTCATTTTACAATTTCAATTTAAAGAGTGTGAACTGATTGAAAATACATCCACATTTACAAGTCTAACGAATATAGATTTAGCAATTGCGATATAATTTGATGTTAAAGATAAAATTTCTTGCGAATCGTGAACATGAACTTACCACAAAATTCGCCATTTTGTGAAACCGCTGTTGCACTAAACCACGCTTCGCGTGGTAGCTTTCTTTCGTGTGTTTTATTTGATATTATTAATACTTATTCAAAGATAACAAATTATTGTTTGCTGCTGTAAAGGTGGCATGAAAACAACAATTAATCCAGCTACCGATCTACAGCCATTGGTAGCTAGAGCCTGTGCCGAGGTGCCAGGCTTTGAGGCGATGTATCGCCGTTTAGAACGTCGTATGAATACGCAACGACGAAGCGATAGCACCAAACTTAATTATGCCCGTCATTTGGCACAGTTAACTCTTCATTATAAATGCCTGCCAACGGTATTGTCGGATGATCAAATCGAAGATTATTTAGAGGGACTCATTTTGAAAGGCAGTCCAAGTGAGTCGTATTTTAAACATACCGTTGATGGATTGCGATATCTGTTTCGCCTAGAAGGATTAAACGATAAGCGTATTCAACTTCCAAGTATCAAACATGATAAAAAGCTTCCTATTGTACTAGGACGTGATGAGATTAAAGCTTTGATTAAACAGGCCGTTTATTTGAAGCATAAATTACTTATAGGATTACTTTATGGATGCGGTTTACGTTGCGGCGAAGTTCGAACTATCCGTTTACGAGATATTGATTTAAGTAGAGGAATGCTACTAGTAAGAAAAACAAAAGGTAATTACGATCGATATGTTCCTTTAGGAAAACTTTTGGTTAAAGGCATAGAACAGTTTATTGAAAGCACCGGCGCTACGGACTTTTTATTTACCGGTACAGATTTCGACAATCAATATTCGCAACGAGGTGTGCAATGGGTAATAAAATCATTGTGCCAAAAAGCAGGTATTCGTAAAGAAGTTAATACGCATACTTTACGTCATACCTACGCTACGCATTTATTAGAGGACGGACTCGATATTGTGTCTATTAAAGAACTTTTAGGGCATGCAAACATTGAGACAACTATGATCTATCTGCATATCGCTAAAATGGGGCGAAAGGCTCCTTTTTGTCCTTTAGATCATCTTTATAATGTGAGCTAATTTGTATGACTCCACGATTTGAAGTTGCAGACGTTTTACGTTTGCAGTGGAATGCTATTGAGAAAAATGTAAATGATAAAACATTAAATACTTGGCAAATTCGAACGCTATCGGCTTTGAAAAAATGTCGCACTTCTGCATTGGGAGGACATATTGATGGTTGTACCCAATGCGGAAAAGTTCGAATAAGTTATAATAGTTGCCGCAATAGACATTGTCCAAAATGTCAAGGAAATGAGCGTGAAGAATGGATAAATGCGAGAGAAAAAGAACTCTTGCCAGTGGCATATTTCCATGTTGTCTTCACTATGCCAAGTGAGCTAAACGGGTTTTGCATGCAATATCCTCGCATAATGTATGCTACGCTGTTTGATGCAGCATGGGATACTATCAACTCCTTTGCAAAAGACGATAAACACTTAGGAGCAACAACTGGAATGGTAAGTATATTGCATACATGGGGACAACAACTCACGTTGCATCCGCATTTACATTGCATAATTCCTGCAGGAGGTTTAACAAAGCAAAGAAAATGGAAGTATAGCAAAACAAAAGGCCATTATTTGTTTCCTGTTAAAGCTCTTAGCGTGGTATTCCGTGCAAAGTATATTTATCATCTAAGAAAAAACATAGCACAATACAACTCTTGCGCAGACCACAAGATAATATTACCCGGAGCGATAATAGAATCTTGCTTTAAAAAGCAATGGGTAATATACGCTAAACAACCATTCTCAGGAGTCAATAGTGTTATTGAATATTTAGGACGATACACTCATAAAATCGCAATAAGTAATCATCGAATCACCAATATAGACAAGAAAAGCGCAACAATAACATTCAATTACAAAGACTATAAAGCCAATGGTATAAATAAATCTCTAACACTGAATGCTGAAGAATTTATTCGCAGATTTAGTCTGCACATTTTGCCAAAGTCGTTTGTAAGAATTCGTCACTATGGAATTTTAAGCAGTACGGCAAAAGGAAAAGCAATTGAAGAAATAAGATTGCAAATTCCAACTAAAACGACAGAATCGACTAGAACTAAGACCGAGAAATACAATCCATTGATTTGCACTTGTTGCAAAAAAGAATCGATGCTACGCATTATCATATTTGATAAGCGAGGCCCACCGATTTGTTGGCGTGAGTATGTTCAATACAGATTAAAAAGAATCAAGAATAATTAAACTTAGCTCCTAATACGAGCAGGCCGCGCATTGAACTAATATTAAAACACCACACAATTTGCTATCCAATTCCGTTGTGTTTATAGCAAAATACATCAATGAAATAAAAGTAAAGTAATTCTTCCTTTTTTGTTTCGCTTTTTTAACAAGATGATTTTTAACGAAAACCCCATAATATTAATCCCCCCCCCCAGTGGTTCCGTGCAACATTGACTTCATTGTTCGCCCTTCGGGCGCAACGAAGCCTTAGCTGTTACCAGCTGGCGTTCAGTCCACCGTGTCTACAAACCATTGTCAAT
>ENA-UOYA01004353-UOYA01004353.1-activated-sludge-metagenome-genome-assembly--contig:-NODE-4353-length-11936-cov-7.642118_pt1 | contig 11936 bp, 11 predicted proteins | sample MGYA00238163_ERZ764804 | MGnify/ENA primary metagenome ERZ764804 (study PRJEB28919, sample SAMN05720223) | activated sludge metagenome | isolation source: Anaerobic digester | place: Hong Kong...
CAACCTACCAGAATCGTCGCCTTACACCTCAAACGCTAATTTGGACAAGCCTGACTCCAAACAGAGCCCATCCCCAGGGCCCGCGCAGCGTCACGAGCGTGAACGGCGTGTAGGTGCCTGCGATGAGCACGCAAATGGAACAGTGGTCCAGGATTCGAAATACGCGTTTTGCGCGTTCGTTCGTCAACGCGTGATAGAGGGTCGAGCACATGAAGAGGAGCACAAGGCTGGCGCCGTAGACGGCGCCGGCCACCACCTGGTAACTTGTCCCTCCCTGAGCGGCGAGCACCACCAGGAGCACCAAGGCGGCCAGACTCAAGATCGCACCCACACCATGGGAGATGCTGTTGGCCACTTCTTCGCCGGGACACGCTTGGGGGCAATTGGTTGTTGTCGACATGGATTTCATTTCGAGGGCGCGGGTTTTAGGCGGGGCGGAAGTGCAAGGGGTCCCTCAAGTTTTGCAGCTCCCTGTAATAGTAAATGGGTGTCGGTTTCCGATTCTTGAATCGCAAGCTTTTGAGAAACTCGATCTCCTCGGCGGTGGCGTCCCCACTCAACGAAGCATTCTGCAGAAACTCTTCCAGACCCGGCTCAAGGCTGGGTGGAGCTTTCATTTCCCGCTCCATGAACTCAAACCTCTTTACGTGGCCCGGAATCAAACTGCGATTCAGGACGATCTCCACGCCGAAGGTCTCGATGTCGACGTCCCAGGACTCGATCAGCGGGTCCAGAAAAGTGACGCAGTGCTCTACGGAAGCGTTGAACACATCGGTTTCCAGGAACTCGATGATCACCACTCGCATCTGTTCGTAACTTCGACCGCTGAATTCGGCCATTTTGCGGAGCCAGTCCTCTCTGTCGAGTTCCAGCCTTACGACTTTCTTGGTCACGTCCAGAAGCTTTTGTGAGACCAGGCGCTCAAGCTCGCCGAAGGGCTCCTTTTCGAATATCCTCCGGACCTGCCATAGCCGTGCTGGTTCGCACTTGCGGAGAATCAGCTCCCGGAATTCCTTGAAGAGAGGCCGGGAAGGTTCCAAAACCCGCTTTTTCAATTCCTCCCGGCGCTGTACGCACGCCAGCCTGGCAAGCTCACCAGATGGCAGTCCGAGGCACATCTCCATCTTGTTGTAAATGTCCGTGCGGGCCGGAGCGGGTGGGGTCTTCTTGCCTGCCAGCAATTGCGAGATGTAGGATTCTGTCACCTCGACTGCGACTGCCAGGTCCTTCTGTTCCAGCCCGAGTTCCTTGAGGCGACGCCGGATTACGAGAGATACTTCCACAAGAACTCCGTTGAATGATCGCTTAACTAAATTCAGTAAACAGCCCGCCCGTATTATGCCATGCAAATCCTTGACATGTAAACAAAATTAACTTAGTATAGTTAATGAACGAGCGCTTCTGCTCACTCGCGGGTAATCCGGACTAAGTCGGATCGCCCGATTCCCTCCTCTTAGACCATCCGTACAATCTGGGAGGTTGCTGTGTCGGATTCCCAACTGAGACCTACCGGTCGCGATTACACGCCGACGATCTGTCTGCTGGTTCTGGCTTTCATCTTCATCCCGGCGGTGCTCGTGGCCTACGGGTCGGTGAACTATCTGTCAATTTCGCTGGCCACCGTCTGTAGCGTCATGTGCGCCGCTTTGGCCTGGAGGCGTTGGACGAGGTCTTCGCAACTTACCATTCCCTCGATCTCCAGAGGCAACGGCGAATAGAAGGGATTTGAGGCCAAGTTCACACGCGGGCGAGTGGACTTGCATCGGTCGCAAGGAGAAGGCTCCAGCCGCGGTGTTGGGGCACCCGGGAGGTCAGGATATGTCGATCATGGACCGGCAGTCCAGAGGATTCATCTCCGGGATGTGCGATCCGGCCCATCGGCCGGGCCGCCTCGTGGCAGGCTATCGCGGCACCTGCAATCGCTTCGCGGAAGGGAACATGTGTTGAAGAGCAACAAAATGCAATATATTCTCATAGGGTTCAGTCACGACGAGAGCTTCCGCATCTTCGTGTTTGAAGGCATCGCTGACGACCACACCCGGACCCGGTTTGCGGTGCGGGCAGACCTCGCGCTCATCGGCAGTTACGGCATTCGCGTGCAGGAACTTCCCATGTTGTGCCGCAGGTTCCTGGAGGAACGCGAAGAAGGCCGGCCGGGACGCGCCCTGACCTTCGGTGAAGACGAAATGCGCCTCTACGCTTCCAATTGCGCCGCGGAGCGTGAAGCGGCCCAAAGGAGAAAGCCCTCGCGCCGGCCGTTTTTCGGCGTCAGTGCTCCTCGATGAACTGCCCTACTGGGACTACAATCAAGGCGAGGGCCACCTGCATGGGGCCAGTCCAGAACGCGATTCGCGAAACGGTTCACGAGGGGGACGTGATGTACACGCCGAGCGCTTCACAGCCCTTCCGCGTAAGCCGGATTAACATGGAAGGCGTTATGCTGGAACTTGGCCGGCATGGGGTGCCGACGCTATTGCCTTGGTATTGCCTTGAGGGCGTGCCTGGGTTCCTTCGCGGGCATGGGGATGTCAGGATCGGTGGATCCGGCAAGGCCATACGCACTGCCCCGAACACGTTCGACGGGTACCTCAAGGAGTACATGGGCCGACTGACTGCGGGTTGGGTGGCGGCAGTACTGGAGAAGGCCGGCGTGGTTGAAATCCAGCGGACCAGGCCCGCCAGCATCCGCCTCTCGGCCCGGTTCAGCGAGAACGACTGCGCCCAGCTGACATGACCGGCATTACGCCGTTCGTCCCAGGCGAGCGGCGTCACCCATGGTACTGCCCCGGCATCAATCAGACCCGATTCCGTACAAGCCGGGCGGCTGGTTTCCCTGCGAGCGCGCCAGTTGTTCGATAGTCTCGTGGGCGTGCTTGGCGACAAGCCTCGGCATGCGCGCACTGGCATCCGTTCCGTTTCCGCTCCGGTCCCACTTGAGATACAAGTGTGGTGAGAGTTTCTGCTCGGAGACTCCCGCAAAGCGCATAGCCGGGTACTTGAACTGCGGCCCATGGGTCCAGCGTCCCCGTCCATAGTAAAAACAGTACATTCCGAGCTTCCATGCCAGGTTCGAGCGCTTTCGCACCACAGCAAAATCGAGGCTCTGCCGCCAAGCGGTCAGGATGAACTCCCACTGCAGTTTTGTAAGCTCGCGGGTTTTCAATGCGTGCCCATTCGCCATGCGCGTGTCGTCGAGCGGTGTAAAAATCGAGGGTACGTATAGCACCTTGTTGTGCTGGAGCCGGTGCAACAGGTCAAGAGACTGCTTCATGTCGTCGTCGTTCTCGTCCGGAAGACCGACAATGAACGTGCAGACGGGGAACCAGTTGTTCCGGTTGAGGATCTGAATGCCCTCAACCACAACGTCCTGCCAGTCGTCAATCTGGAACGGCAGCGCTTTGCCGGGCATCGTGCGCGCAGCCAAGCGCGCGGACCCGGTCTCGATGCCGATGAGCGGGGAAAGGAATGTCTTGTCGGGGTGACTGGAGGCAGGATTGCGCAGAATGCTCTTTCCAAGCAGAATCCTAGACAGCTCCTTGATCAAGTGCGGGTTCACGAGTGCCGGCGCGAGGGTTGCATGAGAGAGTGGCACACATTCTACGCCCTCGATGCCGGCCACCGACTCATAGAAGCTGACCAGGGCATCGGCGTTCGGCACATAAAATGGGGCGCCGGCCCGGTACACGAAGAAGTCTTCCGACACAGGAAAGATCACGCGGCCGCCCTGCCTGACGTTCGCTCTCGCTGCTTCCAACAACTGTTCCGGTGGGACCGAGAAACGCGTTTCCAGCGTGGGCGTGCAGAATGCGCACTGTCGTCCACATCCCCGGGTCATCTCCACGATGCCGAACGTCGACCGTTTGTGAGGGATCACCAGCTGTTGATACGTGGGCTCCGGCGCGTGCACCACGCGTGGAAGGCTCTTGCCTTCATCGGCCGATCGGAAAAGCTCGAGAATAACCGACTCGCCCCGGCCGATCACCACGCAGTCGATGCCGAGCCGGCCGAAGGCGTCTGTTTTCTCGATCTGCCAGGCGCCGGCTCCGCCGGCGATGATCTTGGGCCGGTACTTTCGCAAAGCCGGGTGGAAAAGCACGCGCTCGGTTTCGTACGCATTGATCGGCCGGGCCGTACTACCGAAGATGTTGCTGTAAACGCCGGTCGAGAAGGCCGCGCCGATCGGGTTGTGAGTGCTCACGCCAACCGCACGCGTCCGAGGACCCACGAAAAGATGAAGCTGATCGGGGTGGCACACTGCCACATCCTCCGGCGGATAATGCCGCAGCAGGATGGCTTCGGCGACGCGGGCTCCGTATGGGATAACCACCGCCGTCCCATCCGGATTGGTAGGTTGTCTAAGATTCTTCTTGTAGAAGAATCTGGGCGCAAACCGCGCCGGCACGGAAGCATAGACCATCTGCTTCCAGGGGCTGAACTGCTGCTCGGTGCTTTCAGTGTCAGCCGCGGTGAGCACGAACCGGACACCACGGGGATCACGACCCATGTGCAGTCCACCTCAGGAACGCCGATTCATTGTCCTTTGAAGCGCAACCTTAATGCAAGACCGCGGGCTACTTCAGGCGTACGGGCTTACCACTCCTGATGGAGCGCAGGGCGGCGTCGATGATCTCGTTCACGTCCACGGTGTATTTCATCGACACCAATCCTTCCACCGCGCGCTTGTGCCTGAGGCAGTCCACCATGTAGGCCACTGGTTCGGAGTATTGCGCGGCCCGCGGCTTCATAGGAAGCGGCTTGGCGGGATGCCGGCCGATGCGCATCTCGGGCTTGCCTTCCGCCTGCCGTATGTACCCCTTGTAGCCGGCGATTTCGAAGGCGTTCACCCCAGGCGGCAGATCCCAGCTCTGTTCAAGGATGGCCACGGCGTTCGGGTAGGTGAGCACCATGGTGGCACTGTCCTCAACGCGTGGAAAGTCGTTGGGACGCAGATGCAGCGCAGAGGCGTAGACCTTCTCCGGCCGGCCTAGATAGTACAGGGCATAGAGCGCGTTGTAACAGCCGAAATCCATCAGCGCGCCAGCGCCGTTCTGCACCGGATCGATCAGCCACTCGTGGAACAGTTTGCTGCGGCCCGACTTGGGAAAAACGCCGCCGTGGCCGGTGGTGACGCGCAGCCTCCAGGGCGTGCCGAGCGCGCCGGAATCGACGACGGATTTCGCCGCGTAATGGAAAGGGCTCCAGGCGGGGCTGAAATTCGTCAACACTTCGATGTTGTACCTGGCGGCCAAGCGTTCAATGGCCTTGGCCTGTTTGTACGTCGCGGCGAGCGGCTTCTCGAAGATGACATGGACACCGCGCGGGCCGCAGGCTTCCACGATCTCCTGGTGCCGGTTGTTCTCGACGAACGCCCAGACCATGGTGGGCTTCACCTTGTCCAGCATTTCCTTGTAGCCGGTGAAGTAGGCGACCTTGGTGGCGCCCATTTTGCCCGCTTCGGCCACCAGGGCCGGATCGCTTTCGGCGATGGCGACGAACTTGGCGGCCGGCGCTTTCAGCAAGTGCTCCAGGTGGCCCCAGGTGTGGGAATGGCGCAAGCCGATGAGCGCGATGGTGTATTGCTGGGCCGGCAGAGGGAGCACGGCGGCAAGCGTTAGCAGCAGAACCGTTCTATGAAGCATACAGTTCCTATACCATAACGATGTGATGAAGATCGCCCGGGTTTTGCTGCTGGGGGCCGCCTCTCTGACGGCGGCTCCGGAAAACGTGTATCGCGGGGACCTCGTGTCGTTTCCGGCGCAGTGGGCGTTCAATCTGCCGCGCGAGCACATCATTCTGGTCACCGATGAAGAGTTGGAAGCGCTGAGCGATCCGGACCGCGTCATCGAGATGGCGCTGACGCGCAAGTCGCAGCCGGCGAGCCTGCGCCAGATCTGCGAACGGGCCAAAGCCCGTGGCGCGCGCACGCTGGTGCTGGCCTTCGACCATTTCTTCAGCCAGTACCGCCCCGGGCAGGCGGGCAAGCCGCGCCGTCTGATGCCCGACACAGACGAATACATACAGCGCATCGCCGCCATCAGCCGGTTCGCGTCCGGTTACGGCCTGGGACTGGAATTGAGCCTGTTGAGCCCGCTCGAAATCGGCAAGGGATATCGCGCACGCACAGGTGAGACGGGCGTGTGGATGCAGTATCGCGAAGGGGTGCGCGACCCGGCGACGGGCGCCTTCAGCGTGCAACTGTGGCGGCACACAAAGTGGGCCAACAACAAGGGTCCCATCGATATTGAAGACGCCGGCATCCGGGTATTCGCATTTCGCGAAACGCCGCTGCGCGGAACGCTGTACCGGGTGGTGGAACCCGCCTCCATCGTCGAGTTGAAAGGCGACATACAGGTGGAGCCGTTCCCGGGTGTGGAGGCGCGGTCGGGCGATTTCCGCGCTGAACGAATACGGGTTCATGGGTGCATCGCGACTACCGCGGCGGGCCTGAACCGCGTGCTGGCGGTGCAGCAGTATCGCACGCCGGAGATGGACTATTTCAGCCCGCGCGCGCTGCCGTTCCTTAAGGACGTCGTGGACCGCTACGCGGCTGCCGGTGTGAAACTGAACGGCCTGTACGCCGACGAGATGCATATCCAGCAGGACTGGGCCTACTTCGCACACCACGACCACGGCGAGTTCACGCTGCGCTACGTGAGCCCGAACCTGGCGGAAGAATACGCGCGCCGGTATGGAGCCGAGTATAAGGATTTCGCCAGGTACCTGGTCTACTTCACTTACGCGCAGGAAGACTTTGTGAGCGACCTCACGGCCAGGCAGGGCACCATGCACGTGCTGGGATCGTCGCCGGAAGATGTGCGGCGCACGGCGCTCCTGCGCGCGCGCTACTACAAGCTGCTGCAGGACGGTGTGGTAGATCTGTTCACCGCGGCCAAGCGCCACGCGGAGGAGAAGATGGGTCACGCGCTGGAATCGCGCGCCCACGCCACTTGGGCCGAAAGCCCGACCATCGATCACTGGCGCGTCGGCAGGCAGCCGCACGCGCGCAACCAGTACGAGTACACCTCGAACTTCGTCTGGTCGGACACGGTGCATCAGGCGGCGTCGGCCTGTCACGACTACTTCAAATGGGGGGACTTCCTCACCGGCAACGGCAACGACCACGCCGAGGGCGGCTACCTGGACCGCGACTACTTCGCGCTGGCGCTGGCCTGCTCGACCGGGATACTGAACGACGTACCCTATTCCTACGGGGCGCACTGGGGCATGCCCGGAGAGGTCAGCCGCCGGCGCATGGCGGTGGTGGACGTTTACGGCGCATCGGGGGAGCCTCACTTCAACATCGTTGAGGACATGCAACACCGCGATTCAGAAGTGCTGATGCTGTACCCGCTCGACCTGGTGGCCGTGGAAGAACGCTTCGGCAGTTGGATGACACAGTACGGCTATGCGAACTACGTGACGGCGGCGAAACTTCTCGAACGAGGCCGCGTGTCGGGTGCGTCCATCGAGATGGCGGGACGGAGGTTCACAACGCTGGTGGCGCTGTTCGAACCGTTTCCCTCGCGGCGCCTGCTCGAGATGATGCGCGAGTTTGTGGCGAACGGAGGACGCGTGGTGTGGTCCGGGCCGCCGCCGGTGCTGACTGCGGAGGGCGAACCGGCGCTGGCGGCCTGGCAGGAGATTTTCGGCGTGGACTACTCGCCCGAAATCGACGAAGGCCTGATGGCGCCCGGGAAAGTGGTGCGTTTCGAAGGGAGCCTGAAGGGTGTGGCGCCGCAGACGATCCTGAGCGATTTCCTGGTGGACCGCATCTATCCCGTCGCGCCGCGCGCGGGGACCGAGGTGGTAGGCCGCGTGAAGGATTGGGTGGTGGCGTCGCGGCGCGGTTCCGCGACGTTCCTGGGTTATCGCCCGCGCGACGATCAATCCCGGAGCCTGGGCTACGATGCGCGCAACTGGTTCGAGGTGCTGGATGCGCTGGGCGCCTATCCGGGAACCGGCCGGTTCAACGGCGTGAACGATAACCCCGACCGCGTTTCCCGCACTGGCGCATACATGACGGCCCGTTTCCCGAATGGCGCCATCGCCATCGCGCCGCATCTGCGCGAATACGAGGAAGGCTGGCCGGGCGGCTTTGCAAGGGACGAGAAGAAAGACGCCGAATATCTGACCCTGAACCCGCCCCCCGACGAGGTGTTGCGCCTCACGGATTTCAAAGTGCAGGGACATTCCGTGACTTACGAAGGCGAGCATGCGGTGGCTTTCCGCGTGGGCGCGAGCGGCGAACTGGAGGCGCTGGCCGCACACAAGGCGAAGCAGATCACCGTGGATGGCAGGACGACCGTCTTCGCCGACCGCGTCTTCGACGTAGTGGCCTGGGCGCCGGTTGCCGCGGCCCGTCGCGTCCAGGGCGGGGCCGTGCTGCAAGTGCTGGCACGCGGTGAGGGCACCCTGCGGATTCCGGCGCCCGGTCTATCCTCTGGCGCGGCGGTGTACGCCGAAGGCCCCACGCCGGGCAGCCGCGGCGAGCGCGTCCCGGCCCGAATCGAAAACGGCGCGCTGGTGGTCGAAGTCACGCGCTCCACGAGCGGCCGCTGGCTATATGTAATGCGCTAACGTAGCGACCAAGGCGCCACGGTTGAGTCCAGCGCGTAGCAGTACCGGCCCTGCGGATGGTCCCAGAATCGGGGCCTGCCTTCCGGCCGCGCTTCGCTGGCTGTCGCGAACACGGCGCAGAGGTCGTAGCTGGTTTGGCCGCGCTTGTGATACTCGTAGGCGGCCTGCGTCGCCGGATCCTTCAGCCTCAAGCGCACGCCCGGTTGCCCAAAGGCGACCTGATCGAGTTGCTCGGGCAGGCCGGCGCCCCCCGTCCTGCCGCGCTGCAAATGGAGTTCACGCGCAATGGCCTGGAGGTCTTCGACTCGCTGCCGGTCCGCGCTTACGCTGCGCTGTGCGGTGGGAGAGCCCGACATCGCAAATCCGACGGCTACCACGGCCACGACAGCTAACGCCGCCGCCAGTGCAAACGCGTTGTTCGCACGGCCCGCGGTGGGGCTCTCCCGGGGCTTCAAGGATCGGAGATAGTACCAGAAGACTCCGCCAGCGAGAATGCCGGCGGTGGCGACTTTCAGCGCGAATCGCACAGTGAGTTCCCCCCGCAGGAAGTAGGTGAGGAAGGTGATGAGGTCGCCGGCCACGACTCCCGCCGCAATGAAGAGCGCGATGTAGGTGAGCCACTTGCGTACACCCGAATCGTGCTTCTCCGGGTGCGCTCCGAGTTCGCGGACGATGAGCCGCATCGTGATCATGTACAAGGGAAAGCCCACGATCACCATGGCCAGGTTCGCGGAGAGCACGAAGGATGCGTCCGGATAGGTCCGGCCGGACAGGGCGTCGGTGAACCACTTTTCCAGGTAGGCGAACACGAGCGCGCCCAGGGCGATGGTCCACACTCCCAGCATGGAGAACGAAAGCAGGTAGAAGAAAGCGTCGCGTGCCGCCTCGGAGGTTCGCGAGCCGCGCGCGGGAACACTCACGCCGGTGGAGCGTTCGTAGTAGGAAGCGAACGCCTCGTAGATCCGCTTCTCCGACCAACCGCGGTCGCTGAGCAGGCGCAGGAGAAACTCATCGGAAGCGCCTTTGTTCCTGGCCGCCTCGATGAACGCCAGCAGCGCCTCAGAATCGTTGGACGAGCTCATGGGATGAATTTACACCTCCATCATGGCGTTCATGCCGCCAAGTCCGGTTCCCTTTCAGGAGAATGCGAGGCTACTCGGCTGCGCCGACCTGTCCGGCGGCGAAGAGACGGGCGTCCATGCGGGCGAGTTTGCGTTCCATGCCGGGGGTGAGCAGGGGGATGTGGGGGATGACCACCAGGTGCTCGGGGATGGCCCAGACATCTTCCTCGGAGGTCATCCAACTAATCGAATCGAAACGCTTGAGGTTGACCGGACGCGAGTAAGCACGAAGGGTCTTCTCGCCTTTCAGGTTGTAGTAATGCTCGAAATAGGAAATGGCCAGCTCACGCAGCGTGCGGTAGACCGGCTCGCGATAACGCAGGCCCGCGAAATTGGACTTGGCGATGGCGCCCCAGTGAGTGCGAACTCGGAACACGGCCAGAACGTGGTCATCGTCGCGCACCGCTTCCAGATCCACCAGTAGCGGGGGATGCCCGAGCAGACGCAAGGCTGCCGCGGCCAGCAGTGCTCCTTCCATGCAGTGCGCGATTCCGTCGCGCAGGACGCGCCGGGGGGACCGGCAGGTTGCGCCGTCCGGCTCCTTGTTATAGCCGATTTCCTCATCGAGAAAGCGCTGAATCCGGTCCGGCGTTTTCAAGCCCGCCAACACCCGGGACTCCGCGCGATCGAATCCGTTGCACCCCGTGCGCTTCACGGTTTCACATTCCTCCCGAGCTTGTCTTCTAACCGCACGCAAACACCGCCTCGCGGCATCCCCTGGTGTCCGGCCAGTTCATAGACCAGCAGCCTTGGTTTCACTCCTTCGCCAGCCGCTGGCTTGGGATAGGAGCCCAGCAAGCGCCAGACGCCGGGGCGGAATTCCACCATCTTCAGCAACAAATCATGATGCTCTCTGGGACGATCCGGTTTGCGCTGCAACACCAGGATACCCACGGGCGCCTCCCTGAGGCGAGCCTCAATCGCATCGACGGTGTGGAAACTCGTGGAGTATCCATAGCCGGACCAGCTGGACTTGCTTAGAAACTTGCTTGCGCGCAGAACGATGTGTGAGGGCCGGCGCTCGGCGAGCGCAACCTCGGAGATGAACATTCCCTCGTCAGCCGGATCGCCCGAGACCAGAAATACGGAGTTCCGGTACTGCGGCGCCGGCGCCAGGGCGGCGGCCTGCGCGTATCCGGCGGGGACCTTGCGCGGCATATTGGGAGCGTTGACGGCAGTCCAGGCGATCAGAACCACGAGGACGGTTGCCCTGCGCCAATGGGGGAGGAATCCGGCCAGGCGAACGATTCCCTCCACGGCGAACAGTAGGAACGGGGGCACCAGCAAAGCCATGTTTCGCGCTTCGTCCGCCGAGCGCGCAACGGCGAGGAACACTAACGCCGAGCACGCACACGCGACCCCGGACACCCACCGGGCGTCGTCGCGGGTTTCGAGCCGGAACGCGCGTCTGTTCGCGGCGATGCCGATCCCGGCGAGGACCAGGATGGGCACGCCCATCCTGCCGGCCCAAGTCCAGAACATGCTCCAGACGCCTACCGGGTCAAAAGAAGGCGCGCCGAGAAATCCGCTTCGCTGCTGCAACGCCTCCGGCGACAGGAGATACCATGGACCGCAGGCCACCGCTACCAGGAAGGCAGGGAGCCAAAACGAAAGCCGCGCGACGAGCTTGCCGCGCCGGGCGAGCACGAGGCAGACGATAGGGAGGAATGCCAGGAGTACCCCGGTTCCTTTCGTCAGAATAGCCAGGGAAGCCCACGCTCCGAACCAGACCGCCGGGCGCCAGCCCGGTGCGTGCAGGTAGTCGCCGTAAGCCAAGGCGGCTGCGAGCACAAACAGAGCGACGGCGATATCCAGCATCACCGTGCTGTTGAGCCACTGAATCAGCGGGACGGAAAGCAGCCAGAAGCCGGCGGCCAAAGCAATAAGAGAGCCGAATCGCCGGTGCGCCCAATGAAACAGCAATGACGCCAGCAGAGCGGTGAACAAGGCATGGCACGCGAGAATGGAGGCGCGTGTAGGGGAAAAGACGAGGTTCCAGGCTGCCTGCAGTACGTAGTAGACGGGCGGCCAATGGCCCAGGGCGACCTTCGGATAATGCGCGTAGTAGCTTTCCGCGAAGCGCATCGGCGACTGGGGGAATCCGCCGGCGAGATAGTCGCGGACGAGGAGGCTTGTGACGACGTGCGAAGGCTCGTCCGGGTGTGCGCCGAATTCGCTTCGATAGGCACCGCTTGCGAACTGCATCATGACGGCCGCGGTGTAAAACACAACGAGCGC
>ENA-UOYA01004355-UOYA01004355.1-activated-sludge-metagenome-genome-assembly--contig:-NODE-4355-length-11934-cov-6.874400_pt1 | contig 11934 bp, 9 predicted proteins | sample MGYA00238163_ERZ764804 | MGnify/ENA primary metagenome ERZ764804 (study PRJEB28919, sample SAMN05720223) | activated sludge metagenome | isolation source: Anaerobic digester | place: Hong Kong...
CATCTTCTTCGCCTTTTATGGGAAATGGCCCCATGCCCAACATTCCATTTTCGGATTGGAAGGTAACATTCATTCCTTCGGGAACATAGTTTGCGACCAAAGTAGGGATGCCTATTCCAAGGTTTACATAAAATCCATCTTGTAATTCTTTGGCAATCCGTTTGGCAATTCCGTTTTTATCTAACATGGTTTATAAGTTATAAGTTAATAGTTGAGATTTATCATTACGCATTATTAGTAGTATAGTTAGGCAAAAGGCAAAAGTTGAGGTGTTTTCATTCGTTTCTTATTACTTGATACTTACTACTTTCTACTAAACAATATTCATTCATCTTTCCCGCACCGTTACTTTTTCTATTCTTTTTTCAAAATGCTCTCCTTGAAAAATTCGTTTTACAAAAATTCCGGGAGTATGTATTTGGTCAGGATCTAACTCGCCCGCAGGTACTAAATGTTCTACTTCGGCAATTGTTATTTTTCCGGCTCCCGCCATCGGTAAATTAAAATTTCGTGTTGCAGCTCTGTAGATAAGGTTGCCGTTGGTATCTCCCTTCCACGCTTTTACTATTGCAAAATCAGCATAAAAGCGATGTTCTAAAATATGCATCTTGCCGTCAAACTCCCGCACTTCTTTGCCTTCGGCTACTTCTGTGCCGTAACCTGCCGGAGTGAAAAATGCCGGAATGCCCGCCGCCGTAGCTCTACATCGCTCTGCTAAAGTTCCTTGTGGAATTAATTCTACTTCTAATTCTCCGTGTAGTAGTTGCCGTTCAAATTCAGCATTTTCTCCTACATAAGAGGCTATCATCTTTTTTATCTGATGATTTTTTAGGAGTAGTCCCAATCCAAAATCATCTATGCCGGCATTGTTGGAAATACAAGTAAGTCCTTTAGTATTTTTTTTCACTAAGGCTGCAATACTATTTTCAGGAATACCACATAAGCCAAAACCGCCAAAGATGATTGTCATGTTGTCCGTTACATCGTGCAATGCTTCTGTTGCATTTTTATATACTTTCCGCATAATTTAGGTTGTTTTATTCAGCTTTATTGCTCTTTTACTTGGTATATAGGTTTGTTTTTTCAATTCACTTTCTGTAAATACTTCCGGGTGTACGCCATTTTCAATATTTCTATCTTCTTTTGCTTTTACAAATTCTTCAGATAGTTCTGCAAATTTTTGTTGCAGTGCATTTAAACTCCATTGCCCAAAAACGTTGTGTCCTGCTTCGTACATTTGTAGTTGATATTCTTCAGTTGTCGTAATATACCCATTGTATTCATTAGAATACGGCGCCAATATAACAAACGCTATTCCTTTGGGTTTTAAGGCGTCTTCTAACGTTTTTTTCAAACGCCAACTGGCTACTGTAGTTATCTCAAATGGAAATGCACAAATACCGATACTTCCAACTTGTAAAATTTGTAAAGTTAGTACTTGTGGTGTCCAAGGGTTGGGTGATTCGAAAGCACCTTGTTTGGATAATTTTTTAATATTCAATATAGTTTCATCAACGAAGCCGGGCAACGGAATTTTTTCGGGAGCTAAGTTTCCCAGAAATTTTCTTTCTCCACTGTCTACGCCAATATCTTTTACGGCTTGTGCTTTGTTTTTTCGGAGAATGAATTGCTCATATTCACCTCCATTTTTTGTGGCAAGTTTTAATTCGCTATTTCTGGCATGTTGGGCTAATTTTCTGGCAAATTTTCCTAAAAACAAAGGTAGTCCGGGGCCATCCATTATAGAACCTTCTAAAAAGGCTACTCCCATGCACGATGGACTGGTAACACAGCCTGCGGTTCCATTAGTGAATTTTGTAGAAATATCGATATTGCTAAAATCTATATAAACAGAAATACTGTCTATGGTTTCACTTGTTATAGGGGTATTTTTTTGAGTAATTATTTCCTTGGCTTTTTCGAATTGCAAGTTGCCGTTGAATTTTGAACTTTTTAAATCGTCGGGGAAATAACCTTCCCATTTTCCGCGCTGTGCTGGTAGTTTTTTATTGTATTTCACTCGTGCCGACACGTCTCCACAGGCGCCTTGCGCAAAAGCTGCAATGTAATTAGGGTTTTCCTTTTTAAAATTTTCTTCTAAATAAGTGGCCGCAAATCCTTTATTGTCGGAGCATATTTTGTAAAAATTATTAGGCAAATTGGAGGTATGCACCGCAAACCAATTTATGCTTCCCAACGGTTGTCCATTTTCTGCTATAAAATGCAGTAAGGTCATTTCTCTGTCCACTCCTAAATGACGAGTTTCATAAGAAAGCTTGGTTGTAACCTCCGGATTGGTATTGTACGCCTCAATGGTTCGGTTGAAACTGACAGGAATATCCGGAGCAAATGTGCTCTTACCAAGTTGGATATTGGCTTTTTGCTTGTTTTTTTCTGCTTCTACAATCGATTCAACAATTCCATTTACAATTTTATCATATATTCCTTGATGAAATCCGGGGGTGGACATATTGAATAACACATGATAAGAATATCCACTTGGGCCACAATGCGTATGCTGTGCCGATAGCAATAAATTGCTGGTATTGTATTGTAAATCAGCGTGGTGCTTTTTAAGGTAATCTAAAACGCCCTGCTTTAATGACGGCGTAATAAACCCTAATTCGCAATTTACCAAACAGACCTTTTGGCTTTTGTCTAATTGCTCAAAAATATATGCTCTTGAATAAAGTGGGGTAGCAATATCCTCCATATAATGCTGAGGGAGCCCGTACCCTAAAAGTCCGCCCCCTTTAAAAAATGCAGTAATATCACCTTTTCCTGTTCCTATGAATAACATTTTGTAATTTTACGACAAAATACAAAATTCGTATTCAATAAAAAAATGATAATTGTAAGATTAAAAGGTGGATTAGGGAATCAATTATTCCAATATGCTGCCGCCAGACATTTAGCACATCTGAATAATACCGAATTATTTTTAGATACTTCCTATTTCGATTTTAAACAGGATCGGCCTGCATGGAAGTATGAATTAAATGCATTTAATATTAAAGCAGAAATTGCAGAGGAACATTTGCTCAAAGAGTTTCATGCCGGCAAATATTCCAGCTCAGAGAAATTAATTTCCAAAATTATTCCTTTTCACAAATACAAAAAATATAAGTTTGAAGGATTTGGCTTTAATGAGCAAGTATTGGAATTGAGAGGGAATTATTATTTGAGTGGGTATTTTCAATCACATAAATATTTTAAACCCATTGCAGATATTTTAATAGAAGAGCTAACCATGAAAGAGGAATTTATTCCAAAAACAAATGAATGGTTAGAGGATATGAAAAACAAACTATCCGTGGCAGTGCATATCCGCCGCTGTGATTATATCCGCAATTTGTCATCTATGGAAGCACATGGGTTGTGCTCAAAAGATTATTATGCTAAAACAATTGAATTTGTAAAACGGGAACTGGGAGAAGAGGTGCATTTCTTTTTATTTACAGATGATGCAGAATGGGTGAAACGGGAAATGGAATGGGATGCAAACAGCACGATGGTACAAGGAAAATCTATTTTGAGTGATTTTTATATGATGAGTAATTGCAAACACAATATCATTGCTAATAGCACATTTAGCTGGTGGGCTGCATGGTTAAATCCCAACCCAGACAAAAGGATTATAATTCCAAAGCATTGGGATAATAATGTAAAAACAGAAGAAATCGACTTATGTCCTGCTACATGGATTATTAAATAAAGCAAGCACCCCTTAATGTAAAATACGTATTTTGAAAAAAGTAATCAAACATATCCGGCAGCTTTCATTTTATGATACGTTGAGACATGGTTCTGTGTATTTATTGTCGTTAGCCTTGACGCAAGTAATCACAGTGCTATCAATTCCTGTTTTTACAAAATTATTAGCTCCGGATGATTTTGGCGTGTATGAGGTGTATAATAATACGATTCGCTTTTTATCTGTTTTAATATCGTTGAATTTATATGCCGGTTTTTATAGATATTATTTTGAACAAAAATTAAACAAGCAACCTTTGATGCAGTTTTTACTGCGAATGTCCTTTTTTTCGTTTATTATCGGAGTAGTTTTATTGTTGGTTTTTAAAAATATTTTACTTAAAACGGTAAACCTGCCCGGCGATGTATTTATTTGGATTCCGATAGGCATTTTCTCTACTATTATTTTGAATTTTTTTGTAACCTACAATAATGCACAACAGCTAAGTATTCGCACCGGAGTGTGGCAGTTAATTATGCAGTTTCTGCGCGTAGGAGCATCTATTCTTTTTATCTGGTATTTTAGCAAAAATTATTTAGGACGTATTGCCGGAGAATATACAGCCATGTTGCTTGTATCGGTGCTATTGCTTCTGTTGTATTTTAGAAAATATATCGGATTTAGTGAAGTGCTTCCGAACAAATTGGAAATTATAAAATACGCTACCGCCTTTATACCCATTGGGCTTAGCAGTTATATCATCAGTTATATCGATTTAGTTTTGATAAATAATATACAAGGCAATGCCGCCTCCGGTGTATATAGTTATGCCTATAAATTTGCTGTTATTTATTCAGGATTTTCACAGTCATTTGTTACGGCAAATCGGCCTACTTTATTTAATTTATTAAAAGAAAATAAGAACGAAGAAGTTGTAGAGCAAATCCGAAGCATGTTTAAATTGATAACGGTGTTGGCAAGTATTTTTATTTTTTTTGGTGGAGATGCAGGGTGTATTTTATCTTTTAAACCCGAGTTTAATGAGGCATTACATCTATTGCCAATTTTGATTATGGGATACGTTCTTTCTGATATTGCTGAAATTTACAATTTCTTTTTATACTATTCCAAAAAAGTAAAATTATTCTACATTAGTTTTTTGACAACGGCAATTGTAAACTTTATTTTGAACTTACTCCTTATTCCAAAGTATGGCTACCAAGTGGCGGCATATACTACTTTAACTTCTTATACCGTTTTGTTTTCTGCTACCTACTTAGTTTGTAAGTTTTATACAGATTTGTCGGTGCCCCGCTGGACCGTACTGACGGATTATATAGTTATCCTATTTGCCGTTTTGGGTGCAGGGCAGTTGCTTGCCTATTTTATTTCTAATATTTGGATATTGATAGCGGTAAAAATGCTTTTGTTTGTTCTGTTGGTTTTTACATTGTTTTTTAAACAGCTGAAAACTGCTTTAGCAACGATAAAAAGCAATTAATTTATTTTTTGTAATCTCGAATTGCGCACTTTATATCCTCTGATAAATTTGAATTGTAATTTATTATTTTCCAATCTTTAAGAGGAGGATGCCAAAATGGTTCATAAATAATGAGCCCTTCAGAAAGTAATGCCGCACAATAACTGTAAGAACTTTTTGCCATAAATAAAATATCGGCTTTAGTCAGATACATAAAATCTTCAAATATATTTCCATTTAGATGAATGGACGCATACGGCTTAAATTCTAAAAAATCTTCTTCCTTGCCTTGCGAGAAAATATGAATTTTAAATGATACCGATGAATTAATTGAAAGTTGTTGCAGTTGCTGTAATAATTGAATGATTTTATTGTTGTCTGTAAACCTTGTTGTATATGTTTTGTTCACATCACCGCGTCTAAGATGTACTGCAATATTTATTTCATTAGCATTATAAACAGCGGTTTCAGGTTTGGCATATTTATAAAATTTTCTTCTTAGCTCTTTCTGAATTATTGGATATTCAGCAGCATGTCGGTTTATGTAATTATGAAAATGAGAGCGTGAAAATATATACTTGCAATTAGTAGAAAATAGGTAATTAAATAGGATAAAAATTGTTTTTAAAGTACTATTGTCTAAGTCTATTATTTCCAGGTCAGCTACTACCTCTTTTATTGCTGTCTCTCCATCACTAAAATTGAAAAATTGTTCAACATCGTTGGCAAAATCGGGGTTGTTATCGGTGTTGTGTGCAATGCTTTTTAAGGGGCTATGGCAATATGTGATTTTATTCAATTTACAATATAACATTGCCGAATAAATTGCTTGCGCTTGTGCGCCCATGCCATCTTTTTTACCGGTACAAGTAATATAACAATTCCTTTTAAATGGAATTATATAAAATAGCATTACCCGAGCTATTATTAATGTGTATATATTTTTTATCTTTGAAATCAATTAGTTGTTTTAACCATACAAAGGTAACATTATTTTTTTCTATGGATATACAACTCAAAATTTGAACGCATGATCGTAGTACAATTAAGAGGTGGCTTAGGAAATCAACTATTTCAATACGCATTGGGTAAAAATCTTGCAGATGCCAATAAAACAACACTAACCTTAGATACATCTTATTTGCAAAGTAAATTGCCGTTGAAAAAAATAGCAACCTCCATGCAATATGAACTTTCTATTTTTAATATAAGAGCAGCCATATCTTCGAATTTTATAAAAAGTAGCCCATGGCTATATCCTTTTGCAAAAGCAGAATATATAGTAAGAGAATTATGGAATAAAAATCGGTATCATATAGTGCAAGAAACCCAATTTAATTTTGACCAAACAATACTTAAGAGCAGCGACAATAGTTTTTTAATTGGCAACTTTCAAAGCGAAAGTTATTTTAAAAATATTACCCAAGACCTTAGAAAAGATTTTACCTTTTTGCCGGCATTAGATAAAGATAATCAAGAATGGATGGCGAAAATAAAACAGAAAAATTCTGTATCCATTCATATTCGTCGCGGCGATTACCTTTCTATTGCTAAAAATGCTCAAAAATTTACCTCCTTATCTTTAGAATATTACAAAAATGCTATTTCAGTGATTGCCGCTCAAATTTCTAACCCGGAATTTTTTGTTTTTTCAGATGATGTACAATGGGTGCAGCAAAACCTAAAATTAGATTTTCCTACATTTTTTGTAACAAATAATCATACACCGACGACCGCCTATTTGGATATGCAATTGATGAGTGCATGCAAACATCATATTATAGCGAATAGTACTTTTAGCTGGTGGGGAGCATGGCTAAATCCTAATTCAGATAAAATAGTGATTGCGCCTAAGCAATGGTTCACAGATACCTCCATTAATTCAAAAGATATCTGCCCTATAGAATGGATAAAATTGTAATTTAGCCCAATAAATAATTTCCAATGGCAAAAAAACAACCGATAACACCAGCCTCAGCTACAACAAAATCGCCACGAAGCGCTAGTAATCAAAAGGTATCCAATACAAATTCAGGAATACAACTTTCCAATAAGGTATTAATTCCGGCAATCATTGCCTTCTTTTTGGCATTAGCATTTTTATATAATATGCCATTGATGCAGGGAATGAAACTTTCTGCTCACGATAGCACACAATATATCGCACTTAATAAAGAAAGTGCCGACTATAAAGCAGCCACCGGACATGCCGCCATGTGGTCGTCTCGCATGTTTAGTGGTATGCCGGCATTTTTAATGGGTGGATATGATTTTCCTAAAGCTATAGAATATGCTCCACGTACAATTTTAGCTAAAATACTTTTTGAAATCCCTGCACCGGCATTAGAAATGTTCTTTTTAATGATTTGTGCATTTATCGGACTGTATGTTTTAACGCGCAAAGTATCTTATTCTGTATTAGGCGCAATCGGCGTAGGATTTTGTACCTCTAATATTGTAAGTTTAGATGCAGGACACATCACTAAAGTAAATACCATTGCCATGTTTTTACCATTACTTGCCGGTGCTTGGCTGGTAATGCATAAAAAATATATTTGGGGAGCCATTTTATTCTTCATTTTTGCAAATGAGATAGTAGCAGAACGACACGTGCAAATAGCCTATTACAGCTTTATTCTAATCGGTATATACGTGGCTGTTGAGTTGGTAAAAGCATTGTCTCGCAAAGAGGTTAAGCATTCCGTTATTTCAGGGCTAATATTAGTTGTAGCTATCGCTGTTTCTGGTATGATGAATTTTGATAATTATTTTATTAACGATTTTTCTAAAGAGACCACTCGCGGTGGCGATATCTTGAACCGCGCAAAAATGAACCCGAACGAAACAGTAAAAACAGCAAGTACTGCAAAAGAAAAAGGCGTCGGGTTTGATTATGCAACAAATTGGAGCTTTGGAATTGAAGAATTAGGAAGTTTGGTAGTACCTAATTTTGTAGGTGGATCATCGTCAGCCTCGTTAGACGAAAATTCTAAAGTGTATAAAACGCTTACTTCCAAAGGAGTTTCTCCACAACAAGCAGAACAATTTGCGCAGCACATGCCGCTATACTGGGGAAGTGAACCGTTTGTACAAGGCCCTATTTATTTAGGTGCGATAATTATTTTCTTATTTTTCTTTGGAGCTTTTGCCTATAAAGGAGATTTGAAAAAATGGATAATCGGATGTGTTATTTTTACCATTTTGATAGCTTTAGGGAAGAACTTTGAACTGTTTTATCGTTTATTGTATGATTATTTACCGGGCTTCAATAAATTTAGAGCTCCAACAATGATACTTGCTTTAACAGAAGTATTAATGGTTGTTTTAGGGGTTTTAGGACTAAAAGATTTCTTTGATGATACTATTTCTACCAAAGAAGATAGAATAAAAACACTTAAACTATCGGCAGCAATAACCGGAGGTTTGTTGGTATTCTTTATTGTGATGAGCGCAGTTTTTTCTTTTCAATCCAAAGCCGTGCAAGACGGAAAATCTACGGATGACCAATTTAAGGCACAACTAACGCAAATGACGGGCGACCAAAATTTTTCCAATGCTATTTATACTTCTTTAAAAGACGACAGAGCTTCTGCCATGCGTAGCGATGCTATACGTTCCTTATTTTTCGTTGCATTAGCAGTTATTGTATTGGCAAGCTTTGCTACACAAAAATTCCGTCAACCGTCTTCGATAGTTGCAGTATTAACCTTGTTAATACTGTTAGATTTCTGGATGATAGACAAACGGTATTTGAACTCCAATGATTTTGAAGATACTGCTTCTTTAGAAATGAGCGCATTCCCGGAAACACCGGCAGATGCTGCTATCTTGGCGGATAATAAAACCGGCGCACGCATGGTTGATTTTACCGGAGATGTGTTTAATAGCGCAAGTCCTGCCTACTACCATAGAACAATCGGCGGCTATAGCCCTGCAAAATTACGCCGCTATCAAGACGTAATTGAATATGGATTAAGTTATGATTTTCAACTACTGAATAAAGGAGGGTTTGCGAAAACCAATTTTTTAAATATGCTGAATACTAAATATTTAAAACAAACTCCCGAAGCGAATGGTGTAATTCACAATCCGAACGCTTTAGGAAATGCTTGGTTTGTAAATAATTTAGAAATTGTAAATACACCGGAAGAGGAAATATTGAAAGTGCGAAATAGTAATCCGGCGCAAACAGCAATTGTAAATAATGAATTTGCAAAATACATCAATGGATTTACTCCCAACATAGATTCTTCTGCACAAAATGACACACGTTTTATTCGAGAAATAGACACTAAAAATCCAATGAAATTGGAATATACTTTTAAATCGCCAAAAGATGAGTTTGTTGTGTTCTCCGAAGTTATCTATCGCCCAAACGAAGATTGGATTTCTTATATTGACGGAAAACCGGCAGACCATATTCGGGTGAATTATATTTTGCGAGGCATGAAAGTAAATGCCGGCGAACATAAAATCACTTTCGAGTTTAGGCCAAAATTATATGCAATGACCAATAATGTATTATTGTTAGGCAACGCTATTTTTTATATTGTAATCATTGGGTTATGCATTCTTTATTTCAGAAAGGAAAGAAGTGAAATAACGACAGAGTAACATGGATGCAATTTTTTCGTTTGTAATAATTAGTTATAATAGAGCAGCAGATACTATTGATGCTGTGAAAAATGTGTTGCTATTAGACGAAGTACAAGGTTGGACTAAAGAAATTGTTGTTTTAAATAACGGCTCTACACAAGAATATAAAATTTTTGAAAATTATTTAAACACCTTACCCAAAGGTGACAGAGATAAAATCAACTACATCAATTCAAATGAAAACTTAGGTGTTGCAGGTGGTCGCAATTTATGTATCAAAGAAGCTACCGGAAAATATTTGTTATTTATGGATGATGATTCAGAAATTGCCAACACAAACGTTATCCAACAAATTCTTGATTTATACAAAAAATATGAAAATAGAAAATTAGCAATAATAGGCTTTTTAGGCAAAAATCCATTTTCTGGAAAATATGATATGCCTCTGAAAAATCCTAAATTGATAGAAGGTAAGCAAGAAGTTTTTTATAATCTTTTCTTTGGCTATGGACATGTTTTTCCTAAATCATTAATAGAACAAACAGGTTACTATCAAGAAGATTTTTTCTATGGTATGGAGGAATACGATTTAAGTTACGCTACTATAAAAGCAGGCTATTCAATTTTGTTTACAAAAGAATTATTAATGATTCATAAGCAAAATCCGGATGGGAGAGAGCCAAGTAAAGTAACTTATGCCAGAATGTTTGAAAATAAAATGATTGTAGTGTACAAACACCTTCCAATGTTATATGTTTGCAGTCATTTTATATTATGGAGTGCTTTTTTTCTTTATAAATCAAAAGGTGCTTTGGGAATGTATATAAAAAGTATTAGAAGTCTTTTTAAGCGAATGGGTGTTGCTAAGCGAGAGGTTATGAATGCTGCCGGAATGCAATATCTGCATCAAGTAAAAGCACGCTTGTGGTATTAGAGTATTCCCTTTTTCCAAATCGGAATCTCCATAGGTTGTGCTCCAAAGCCTACAAAATAATTGGCAATATTTTTATTACTGCTTCCGCAAAAATTAAATGTCTTTCCTTTTTCGATTGCTTGCTGTATAATATGATGCAATAAAAATGTAATAGCACCAGAGTTTTTAAAATTTATATTATATCCACTAAACAAATAGTAAATGCAAGCATTGTCTTCTACAAATAGTATCGTAGCCAGTAAATTTTTATCCTTATCTACGCAGTCTAAAATTTGTCCGCAATGATACTTTTGCACTACTGTATTTATTTGCTGATACATGCTGAGCGATAATTTAGGTTTTATATTTTTTCGTAAAAAAGTATCTTCTATTAACTCATAAGAGGCGTTTAGGTTTTTACTTTCCTTTATGTGGTACTGTTGTTTTACTCCTTTTTGCACCTGTCGCTGATGGTGTTTGTTGAGTACATAACTTTTGCTGTTTTGAAGAGCATAAGTAGTATAAATTTCTTTTTTATACCCCAAAGTGGTAAGGTTTATTTTAGTGCATTCGGGAATAAATTTGAAATACGATTTTAAGGTAAATGGAATTTTAGCAAATAAACTTACAGCAATTTGTTGTTGTTGCTGCACGGTTATTTTTTTTATAAAATAAATAGATTGATAAAAGCTTACATCCGGTAAGTAAATTCTTTTCGTAATAATATTACCCTTAATACAATAGGGTAATACGGCAACTATCGTTTCGTTATGCGTACCTTCTACTTCAAGCAAAACATCCCATGCATCAGCTACAGTGTCTAACCAAAACGGTTGCAAGAAAATAGGAATCGTTGTATTTCCTTTGCAAAATTTACGGTATAAATCTTTGTATGTCTTCAATTAATTTTTGTAATTATAAGGAAACGATAACGTTTTTAAACCCATATTCCAAAAGAAAAAACTCCAATGGTCGGTGAGGTCTTCTATGATTTTTGAGGTAGGCTTTCCGTCACCATGTCCTGCATTGGTTTCTATACGAATCAATTCGGGATTGTCTTTAGTAGCATACTCTTGCAGTCTTGCAGCAAATTTAAAACTATGTGCCGGCACTACTCGGTCATCGTGGTCAGCCGTTTGTACCAGCGTAGCAGGATATTTTGTATTCGGCTTTAAGTTGTGATACGGAGAATATCCTTTTAAATATTCAAACATTTCTTTGCTTTGGTCGGAGCTGCCAAATTCAGTAACC
>ENA-UOYA01004356-UOYA01004356.1-activated-sludge-metagenome-genome-assembly--contig:-NODE-4356-length-11934-cov-5.836687_pt1 | contig 11934 bp, 9 predicted proteins | sample MGYA00238163_ERZ764804 | MGnify/ENA primary metagenome ERZ764804 (study PRJEB28919, sample SAMN05720223) | activated sludge metagenome | isolation source: Anaerobic digester | place: Hong Kong...
GTTTCCGATATGCACTTTTAGGCGAACCATTCCCGGAACTTGCCTATTGGTGGGCAATTCTTGTTGTTATTGTGTTGTTTTTTGTAGGTGTTTGGTATTTTATCCAAAAAGAAGACAATATCGTTGACTATGTATAGTTTTTGTATTACTCAGAATCATTTACCGGTAAGCTTAATGGCTAGAAACAATGTCTCAATCCTATGCAAGTAGAATACCAAATCGGAGATCAAACTATCTTCCTAAACCTAAAAGGTGAGGTAGTACAAGGTGAAGAAAAAACTCTTCTTCAGGATGACGATAATTTATTGGCACATACCCCATCGGGAGAAACCGGATTTATTGTCGCTCCTTTTTTAACTGCTAAAGAGTTTGATAGTATTTATTCGGGAATAACGTCAATGGTAAAGGCTTTGATTCGAAAAGTAAAAGGGGAAATAGATGATGATTTTTGTCTTGAACATTATCACCACTATGTAACAGATAGTGAACACTTACAAATAGCAAAACTAATACAGTATGGATGGAATGTAAGTGAATTCCCTATCGATTTTAGAAAAGTGGAGGAGCGAATTTCTACCATTATTGGAATTGATGTTACCGCTGAGGCTCACCACTTAAACCCTGAATCGTTTATATCAGGATTATATGCGAACGACAAAAAAGTACAAATCTTTAACTTAAGGATAGTGAGACCCCAAAAACTACTCGACAGTAATCCGCCACACCGAGATGTATGGATTGATCGATTGAGAAATGCTATAAATATTTATTGCCCTATTTGTGGAAGCACAGCTAAGAGTTCGCTTCCGCTCATTCCTTATAGTCATCATTTCAAAGAATCGGAAATCGAAAGAACTTCTAATGGAGCAACCCTAAACGGCACAAGTTATTCTGTTCCATGTGTTACACTTTTACAAGGTAAGCCGCCACATCTAATACGACCTAATCCAAAACAAAATGAACTATTACTTTTTTCTCCATATCTAATTCATGGAGGTGGTTATAACTTTGAGGAAGAAGTAACCAGAGTTTCGCTTGAGATTAGGTTTTGGCGTTCGCCTGATATCTTACAACCCAAGTGACGCACGCACCTTATATCGGCCTTGATGCAGTAGTTTTCGTTGTGCTTTAAACAAAGAAAAATACAGGTACCCATAGATTACCAATACTACCAATACACTAAAGTTTACCATTGCCAAAAAAAAATTGGTGTAGCAGCTGGAAGTATAATTCACAATATTTATAACTGCGCCAGTAAAGAGTATGAACAGCATAGAAGACGGAAGTACAAATTGCCTTACTTTTTTTGACGAATATGTATATATCAGTTTTAATGCCCAAAGCCCTTGAATAATTAGTTGATGACCGGAAACCCCTGCATATCGGCTATTGTGGGAAACAGAAACCCAATCTGTAGTATTAGCATGTGCATGTGCAATTCCGTCAATAAACACAATAGGGGGAAGAGATGAAGAAGTGTTGAATAACGCTCTTTTAAAAAGTCGAAATGGACTTCCCTGCATTGATGTTCCTAGGCATAAATGAAAGGCATGAAGTGCCATCCGACTGGCTACATTTCGCCAAAAGGAATGCTTTCGGAGGACCGGGGTACCATAAATAATATCAGCATCTTGGAATTGTTGTTTCTCGATAAGCTTAGGGATATCTGAAGGAGAAAACTGAAGATCGTCATCTAATGTAATTATGAACTCCCCTTGTGCATGTTGAATACCACAAAAAATGGCAGTATGTTGACCTACGTTTGTTTGAAGCCGAACTGCTTTTATGTTTCCAATAGTTTTTGAAATGGTTTGAATATTCTCCCATGTATTGTCTGGGCTAGCATCGTCAACGATTATGATTTCAAAAGAATTTGTTGTCCGTGAAAGAACATCATAGACTTGTTGGTAGATACTATTCACAACGCATCCACTTTTGTATGCAGGTATAATTACAGAATATCCAATTATAGAATGGTGAAGCATTGTGTTAAAACACTTGATTTTATATAGCAAAGAATATTTTAGCAGAGTATGCTTTGATAACCATTTAAGATAATAACATCAAGTAATCCTATCCGTATTTACATATCTTTAAGTTTAAAAAGCGAGACGTCACCCTGTCAACTATTTTTATTACCACATTTTCTTTACTTTTATCAAAAGTACATTTAAATGATAATCTTCTCAACTTTTGAAAGTAATTACTTTAAGTTAAACGTAGGAAGAGCTGTTTGTGATGCGCCAACCGATGTACTTGACATCATAAAAGAAGCTAAGAAAAAACAGTTTAATATCGTGCGTATCGAGTCGAAGTATAAAATCGATATGGAAGAATTATTCTACATCAGAACAATTAACGACTACAAACACAGTTACAAAACATCCGATAATCCAATTGGACTGAATGTTAGAAAAATTCAAACAGAAGAAGATGCTATTTTTTTTGAAAAGGAGCTATACAACAATTATTTAGGCGATAGTTTAGGTTACATTAATCACCCTTCAGTGAGAGCCAAATATCCTTATTTAAACAAAGAATTAGAAGCTAAATGTTATGCCTCTTTCTTTCGAACCAACTTTACGCCCTCTAATGACAACAAAGGCACACTTCTCTTTTCACAAAATGAAGACTGTGTTGGCGGGTATATCTACGAAATTGTTGGCGATGGTGTTTATACTTCTGTTGCTTTTGTATTAGAAAAGTATAGAAAATCCGGCTTTTTTAAACAGTTTCATTTATACAGAGAAAACCTCTTTTTCGGAATGGGTATAAAGTACGGCTTTCACGGTGGAAGAAGCGACAATATTTCTGTGAACAACTTTTATCTAGAAGAAGGCTATGAAATTATTGAACAAAGGCATATCTATGTTATGGCTCTCTAAAAAAAATGGCATAAGATTACTATTAACGCTATTATTGATAAACAACATAACTTAGCGCTATTTAGCATAACTAAATTTCAAATGAAATGAATCCAAAAGAACCTTTTTTTTACATTACAAAAAAGTGGTATACCGGCTCTGCACCTGCATTTTACAACAATAGTGAATTCCCTTTGACTAAACTCTTGGAGGATAATGCATCGATAATCATTGAAGAGATTACACATTTTTACCAGACAAAACCTGAGCAATTAACTACTAATTTTGTACCCTACAATGTAGATGTAAAAGGATGGGATACGATGGTATTATACTCGTCAGGCATTCTAAATAAACATTTTTTGCCTTTTTTACCAAAGACATGGGCACTAATAAAAGATTACCCTGGCTTGAGTTTGGCAATGGTATCTGTTCTTAAACCTGGGGTCAGGCTTAAGGCTCATTTTGGAGATACAGATGCGATGGTTCGAAATCATTTGGGTGTTGTAATTCCAGAACCTTACCCTAAAGTTGGAATGCGCATAAAAGCAGAGGAAAGGGCATGGGAAGTGGGTAAAGTATTGTCTTTTTGTGTTGTTAATAGGCATTACGCATGGAATTACTCTGATAAACCTCGTTTAATCTTAATGGTAGACTTTATTAAACCAGAGTTCCTTCACCGTAAAAAAGAAATAGAGGGGAAAATATTAGCTGCCGAAGGCATGAAACTTTTCGCCACCAAATTTCCCATAACAAAAAAGCTACCAAGATGGGTAACCATGTTTCTTTTGAATGTATTGGGGGTAGTCGCAAATTGGTATGTGAAGTTTTTTAAGTAATATGTTATTTTGACTCCTTCGACACCATTATAAACCTGCCAAGTGTATCGAAATGGGTATAAGTATCGGCTAGATATGGTGGGATACAGTAGTCCTTATACAAAGTATCGAGCAATAAATAATTAGGCTGTAGTTTTTGTATCATAGTAAGTACAACCTCCTTTTCGTTTTGCGCATTTTGAAAGCTATTGTAAAGATTACTTCGCTTAAAAAAAGTAAGACGAGGCAAGTCGCCATTTCCTGAAAAAGTATCCAAAGGAATCGTATTTAACCGATGAAATTCTGCGCCTGTTAGATAAGCTCTTAAATACGGTAGATGAGCCATAAAAATAGACTCTTGATACTTAAACTTGCAACTATCCGAAACCACAATACCAATATCGACTATGTCGTTCTTTGATAACAATTGACGCCACTTTATAGCCTCCCCTTTACTCACTTGACTGCGATTTTTCCACTCGTCATCATAGCCTAAACTAAACCGCATAAACCCCTTAATCCCATCATTATTGTTAACTTGTAAATACCTCTCGTATATTGCAACTATACTCATACCTACCAAAAATAATGCTCCGTAACGCATGAAAGATTTCTTGTTAAAAGCAGTAATAAAAAGACCTACGGAGCCAATAGGGGCTAAAAATGCAATCAAATAAATGGCCCAAATCTGCCTGCTATCTCCGCCTAAATGTGAATAAACAAGAGAGAAAACCAAAATTGCACTACACAATAATGCTAATTGTATACACACAAAAAAAGGAGACAACGAGTCTTTCTTCCAGCCATAAAGACCGTATAAAAAAGGGATAAAAAACACTAAGGATGCAGTAGTGAGCAATATCTGTCGCACAACAATCTGCATAAAGGAGTAAGAAAATAAACTATTAGAAACTATTGCGTAGTTCCGTCCGTCTATTTGACTGTATATATATGGACTAATCGAAAAAAACAATGCGAAAAGCAACTGGGGGTACGTTAGTGGAATATAAATAACTAACCCTCTCTTATTACTGGTAATAATTTTGATTCCGATAAGCCCTATCATCATAATGGGCATTATTAATGCAACAGACGGATGCCACACAGAAACCAATCCCAAGCCTACTAAACCGATAAAGTACAGCTCATTCAAAATGATGATATAGAAAAGTAACACGGAAACGGCTAATACTAAAAAAGTCGGGCAGTTAAAAAGAGTATCCTCTACACAAGCAGATTCCATTTTTCCGATACTGCTAAAGGCGGGTATAAACTGAAGACCTGCATACATAAAAACAAATACAGCTAAAGAAAATACCAAACCCGTTCGAGCGCCTAAAGTTGTTGTCGACATGACGCCTATCAATAAAAAAACAAATAATTGATGAAAAATAACTTTATAGACAATCACATAGCTGTAATAGGGCATGACCCCAAAATAATAGCTATATAACCCGGCAAACCAAGCATCTGCAAAATGATGAAACCCTCTATTTTGGTCATTTTGAAACATAAATCGAGAAGTTTCTGCTATCCCTCTTTTATAAAACTCATATCCAAAACCTCCAGAGTTGGCATAATCCCAATTTCCGACTCTTATATTGTTTCCAACACGCAAATCTGCCCAGTTCATCTCAAACACTAATAAGGCTAATGATAAACCTATCGCTACTACCCATTGCATGGTAGGAATAGCTTTAATATCACTCCATATTCCCTTTGGTTTTAACTGCCATAAGAAGGGTAAGAAAAACACAAAAGGAAGCAACATGGTATGCAACCCTGCATGAAAAATAGCCACAAGAGCAGTGCCTACTATGACTCCCATAGCCATACGAGCACTCACATTACCCCAAGGTGTAGAAAGGCGGGGCGTAAAGAAAGAGCCTAGAAGATAAATGAAAGGAAAACTAAAAAATACAGCTAAAAAAATAGTAGGTTGAAAAGGCGAAAATAGGTCTTTCATAGGAGCAAAAATAACAGAGATAATCAAAATCATGCTTACTTCTGCTTTTTTGTTCAGCTGCTTGGCTTAAAAAAATGTTGCTAATAACTATTGTTTACGGGTTACAGAAGTTGCAATTTGAAACTTGCTATTACTTGTAAAAAAATGATAATTTGCAACGCTATGGAACTAAATATTGGCATAAGTTAAGCCGGCTTTTTACTAGCTGCATAGCCTAGTGTTTTTAATTTAAAAACTAGCACAAATAGCATTGCATATCAGTTAAATGAACTAATTATGAATAACCCTATTAAAAAGTCAAAAACAATACTGCTCGTATTTTTTTCAATATTGCTTGTAGTATTTCTGACTGGAGAGATAGGGTTACGGCTAAAGGGATTTAAAATGATGAGACTCACCACCCAACCCAGAAGCCTCTTAACTGCTGATTCTGTTTCTGGATGGAAACTAACTGAAGGAACATACACTATATGTTTTAATGACTCCAATTCTTTTTTTGTTGCCACTGTAAATCAAAAAGGGGATCGAATAACTTCTATGAATGCGCAAAGCTATGATACGGGCAAAGTAACTACTATACAAATTTACGGTTGTTCTTGCACTTTTGGATTCTCGGTACCAGATAGTTCTACGCAAAGTTTTATATTACAAAGTAAACTTCCTAATTGTCGGATCCAAAATAAAGGAGTACCTAGATATGGACTTGCGCAAATGTTTTTGCATTTACAACAAGTGGTATCTAGCGGTGACACTCCGCAAGTAGCCGTTTTTAATTACGCAAATTTTCAAGAAAGACGAACGGCTCTTAGTGCTGAATGGGGCAGTGTTATTTCCCTTTTAGTTGAAGCTGAACCGTCCGATAAAAAAGGCGCCAACAAATCAGGTAGACTTACGCTACCATACTATGATATAAAGCAAGATTCGCTTTGGTTACACTACTCTGATTTTAGTGACTTAGAGCATCTTTGTCCGCTCGTAAATTACTCCTCTTTACTATTGCTTTCAAACATACAATATGTACAATATAAAGACCAAGAAAAAACAAACGCTTTTCATGAAACAGCAACTAAAACAGCTTTTGAAATCATGAAGTATTGTAAAAGCCATAGAATTACACCAATTTTTGCAAGCTTAACAGAATCAGAAGACAGTTCACAAATAGATGATATTTCATTAAAACTCAAGCAATCAGGGTATTTAACGCTTAATTACGGCATTACTTTTGATGACAATAGATATAATAAACCATTATCAAGAGATAAATCACATCCTAATTCAACAGCACACGCAGTTTATGCCGATAAACTATACGCTTACCTAATGGAAAAAAAATTAATCCTTAAATAACACGCACATTTTTTTTGAAAAGATTTTGTTTTAAAAAAAATCCATGTTTACAAATGACCACATTAGCTATTCTTAAAAAAAAAATGGTCCTACATATAAAAAAAATGTGGTGGCTATTTACTTTTTTATGCGTTTGGGTGTGTATAGCTTCTTACCCTACTCAGCTAACGCATAAAGTTAACATAAATCAATCCGATGCTTTAGAATACCAGGTTTGTGCATACAACTTAGTGAAGTATGGAGTATTCCCAAAACTTAAAGTACATGGTCAACTTTCTGACTATGCTATTGATAGCAATACCAATATGCCACTTAGTAGCAGAATCTTTACAACGCTTATTTTAAAACACCCCCCAATAGATGATTTTTCAAAACCCCCTCTCTATTCCTTGCTACTTGCATTGGTCTACTTTCTAGCAGGCACAAATTTTAACAATGCCGTTTTTTTCCAACTGATTTTAGTATCGCTTACTACCGCATTACAACCATATCTAGGTTGGCGCTTAATGGGGAAAAAGGGCGTTGTTATAGGAATCATTTCTGCTTACTTTTATTTTCAAAGTTCCATAGACGAAATCCATCTCCTCTACCCCCACTTTTTAGTGCAACTTATTTTATTAGTAGTTATTATCATTAACGAAAACCAACACCCCAAAAGATGGCAAATACTACTTACTGGATTTCTCTTAGGATGCAGTGTACTAACCAATGGAAATACGATTTTTATTCCATTCATGTATTTTTTATATCAATTGCTCCTTTACATTAAAAAGAAGATTTCAAGTGAATTTTTCCAGGGGTGGTTTGTTTTTTTATGTGTATTAGCGCCCTGGGTAGTTTTCGCCAATTTAGAATTATCAAAAACGAAAAATGAGCGAACGATTTGGAAACAGAATCTGTGGAAGGGTGTAACTATTGAAAAATATAACACTACCTTTTTACTTGATAAAAGCCACCCCACCTTACAAGACAGTATTATTATTTTGAATTGTGTAAGAAACTTGTACAGTAAATTTGGAGAAGATGGATTTGTACTTATTTCAAAACAACCTTTTGGCGATGAAATATTAGGCACCCACAATGAATTTTGTGAAGATGGAAGATACCACCCCGAATGGAGATTCTTATCCAACTCCTACCACAACCGTCAAAACACAGGTCGTTCTACTCTCGTAAAAATTATTCTATTTTATAAGGACAACCCCTCTTTTATTTTAAAAAACATAACCGGTAAATTTTCAGGGACTACCAGTGGGTATTCCTTCTTATATTATCTTTCGGGGATATTTCTCTTACTAATTCCCCTTTACAACAAGCTTCAAAAGTATTCCTTTTTGGGAGTAGCAGCAGTTATTTTGAGCGCTTATTTTTTATTGCCTTTTGAGTATTATATCGTTCTTTTTTTAGTAGGAATAGTGGCAGGGAATCTCTTTGTTTTTAGTGGAAAATACGAAATGGATATATCTCCTATCTGGATTTTTGCAGTTACTAATACTGTATTTATTACTATATTTTTTTTGGGGGAAGCAAGATATGTAGCCATTCTAAATCAATTTATACTTATTATTTTGTTTGCATTAACTGCAATTTTTATACAACCTTTTTTTGTGCATGATTTTAGTTTTTATAAAACAAAAGGGGCTTTGCTTTATAAAAAATACATTCCGAAATTTAGGTTTTTTGAAGTAGTACTTATGTCGGGTTATTTTATAGTAGCCTTTGCATTTGCGAATGATGCAATTGTAGTATCTAAAGTACTTACATCCATGGTTTATTACTTTGCAATCTTGTGCTATATCGCATCGGTATACATGTTAAATTCATTTGCTGATTATGATTTAGATAAAGTTAATCCTCGCTTACAATATTTGAGCAGCTTTAAAAAATCGAGTTATTTGTTGTGGACAGTTATTTTCATATTACTGAGCTTATGTATTACTTTTTTCCTTAACAGAAAAATTGCCGTTTTTTTTTCCTTTTCGTACCTCTTATGGTATTTGTATTATTGCCCCCCTTTCCGGTATAAAAACTCGATATTAATTGGAACAGTTATCCATTTTGTTTCGGGCATATTACATTTTCAAATCGGATTTGAAGTTGCACAAACCGCAGGCTATTTATCCTTTATGATTTCTTTGTTTTTTGCGACACTACTCAGTATGGGGCATTTAAACCACGAGCTGATCGATATAGATGCAGACCAAAAGTTTGGCATTAAAAACACTGCCATTACCTTTGGCAGGAAAAATGTTATTCGCCTTTTCTACGCACTATTTTTTCTTTCGCAAATTTACCTTTTGCTTATGTTCAAATGGAAATTTATTGACAAGTATGAACTAATACCGTTTCTTTATTTGCCGGTTATTGCTACCCTTTTTGTTGTGGGGGAAAAGCAAAAGCTCTTGCAGCCGAAATACATTCAAAAATTATTCAGAATACTTTTGCTCATCAGTTCGATAGTACTCATCGCGCTAAAACTTATTGCTGTTCAATAGGTTTTGTACACTGCAAAACGCAGTAATCAATGATCCCTTTTTCGACAAGTAATTTTAACGACACACAGGCCTTATAATGATTATACAACAGCTCACTTTCTTCCTTTTTGATCTGTTCCATTTTCGTTAATGCACCATAATACGATTTTTCGATACCGGGCATAACAAAATTGAGAATGGAGGTTACTTCGATATTATCGAATCCTGCTTTTAATAATCTTTTCGCAGGCAGATCGATATAATGATTTACCGCCCATCCTTGCTGAAAAGCATTAAGGGCTGACATTGTTTCGGCATCCGTAGGTTTCAAAACTTCTATATAATCGATTATGAGCAACTTCCCTCCTGGTTTTAACACTCTAAACATTTCGACAAGAAATTGTTCCTTCGATTCAGAGTGACACATACTCTCAATCGCATAGGCAACATCGACACTATTGCTTTCCAGCGAAGTACTGGTATAGTCTTCTTCTAAAAAAACAATGTTGTTCAGCGGTTTTGCTTTTTGTTGTGCAAATGCAATTTGACTTCGAGAAATATTGATTCCGATGAGATGATGTTGTGGAAATTGTTCTTTCAAAAAGAACAAAGTTCCACCTATTCCGCAACCTGCATCTACTACAGTTTGTGCATCGCTATTACCTAAGCTCAATTGTGCGGCAATAAAGCTGTTCATTCTTAGCTTTGCTTGGTCATTATCTTCAACTGAATCACTAAAATAACCCATGTGCATAGCTAAAGAATTAGGATTGTGTCCTTGCATAAATCGTTCTAGCCAGCATACATCATAATAGTCTAGAATTTGTTGTGTATATTTTTCTGCTTTGTTCATTTTCGGTTATGATATTGCTGTTTGCTTTGTTGCCGTAAGCGTTAGCGAAATAATTTTTTCCTTATTCTTAACTGGATCATATTCACTTTTCAGCTTCTGCATAAAAGTAAAATTATCGCTTCCCTGTTTTATTTTCTTCGGTTTAAAGAAACGAAGAAGTTTTTCGGAATAAAACCCAAGAATTCCTATTCCTCCAATAAAGTTGAGTTTTACTTCGTGAAAACTTCGTGTATTGTATAATCGCTTAAGAATATATGTCGGGCGTAGATAAAATGAAAATGTCATTTTTCTGTAGAGTTTTTCAACATCTTCAGTGCTTAAGCTATCAATATTAATAATAGGTGTTGATCCATAGTATTTATCCCAATCATAGGTCAAAATTTTGTCTTCTCTAATGGTCTTATTGAATACATCATTCCCCGGGAAAGGTGTAAGTATCGAAACAGAGATGAGATCAGGATCGAGTTTTTTCAATAAGCGAATATTATCATTTACAACTTCATGCGTATCGCCTTCGTTGCCAACAATCATACATACCCTCGACTCGAGTTTTGCTTTTTTTGTCCAAAGCATTGCATTAAATACCTTCTCCACCTCAACTCCTTTTTGAATATTATCGAGAATTTTCTGGTCGAAATTTTCAACCCCATACATGATTCCCCAACACCCTGCTTTCTTCATTAATAAAAGCATTTCTTCATCCACAATATCCACCCGTGCAAAACATTGCCATTGAACGTCTAATGGTTTTTCAATCAGCAAATTGCAAAAATCGGTAACCCGTTGTTTACTCACAGTAAACACATCATCCATTATGGCCACGTCTTTAACACCGTATTTTTCGTTTAAATATTTGAATTCGTTGTATAAACTTTCTGCACTTCGATATGTCCACATTTTCCCAACTGTACGTCTACAAAAGCTGCACGACCAAGGGCATCCTCGACTTGTAACAATCATCATAGCCGGCAAACGCTTAAAATTTCCAATAATTGGGCGATAGGAATTTATATCAATCAAATCATAGGCCGGCATAGGTAGATCGTCTAGCGCTTTATTTCGAGAACGAGACTTGTTTCGAATAAATTCTACAACACCATTGGTATTCTTCTTATATGCTAGTCCATTGATATTCTCGAAGGGTTGTCCCTGAAGAAGTTCAAGCAAAGTATCTTCCCCCTCTCCCATTGCCACACAATCAACCGATTCATTACTAAGTGCTTCATCGGGCACAAATGAAGCGTGTGCCCCCCCTAAAACAAAAACTGTATCAGGATAATAGCGCTTACAAAGGGCCGCCAATCGATACGACACATTTATTGTTGGGGTAGTTGTAGTTACGCCAATCACTTTTATTGAACTAAATTTTTCAACGTAATTTTTTATAAACCAAAGCTCAAACTCTAAATCGGTATCTTTAAAATAATAATTGCAATCCACTATTTGCACTGAAAAACCGTGTTCCCTTACATATGCGGCTAATGCTGTTAACCCCAATGGGACATCTATAGTTCTTTGTCCATAGTAAATACCTTTAGGAAAAAAGAATGGTGGGTTAATCAACAAACAATCCAATATGATTTTATCATTTTCCATAGCTCAACATTTTAAA
>ENA-UOYA01004357-UOYA01004357.1-activated-sludge-metagenome-genome-assembly--contig:-NODE-4357-length-11934-cov-4.646014_pt1 | contig 11934 bp, 8 predicted proteins | sample MGYA00238163_ERZ764804 | MGnify/ENA primary metagenome ERZ764804 (study PRJEB28919, sample SAMN05720223) | activated sludge metagenome | isolation source: Anaerobic digester | place: Hong Kong...
ATCATCATTTTTATTGCGAATATAATCGCAAATGGCGGTCTTTAATTCCTCGCCGCACAAATCGGCGAAATCGTTATCGGCAAGATACTTTAGTTTGACCTCGTTGGGCTGGCCCTCAAGGCCCGCGGTATATGCCGGGGATACGACCGGATCAGCCAGTTCCCATATCTTACCCACAGGGTCCTTGAAAGCGCCGTCGCCATAAACCATGACTTCCACACGTTTTCCTGTTTTTTCAAAAATCTCTTTTTGTATGCTTTCTACAACGGGCATGCAGTTGCGTGGAAAAAGCTTGACGGATTCTTCCGTAGATTTATTGCTGCCAAGCAAACCGTAACACTCGTTGTACCCGCTGCCGCCGACCGGAGCCGTCAGGATCTCGTCAAGACCGAGCACCAGCTTTGCTCCTGCAGCTTTTAACAATCGTTTTGTCCTCGCACGGGTATGGATGTCACAGTTCAGCACATATCCGGTATAATTCAGAATAGCGCGGCAGTCGTTGGCAAGAATGATTTCAACCTCACAGCCGGCGTCCCGGATCAGCTCTTTGTAATATGCGACGTAATCGACGCCGGTAAAAGAGTGTTTCCGGCAGCCGAACAGTTCACGATATCGTTCCTCTGTCAAAATGTCGGTCCAGGGATCCACGCCCTTTTCATCGAGGTCGTCCAGATCAACCAGATGATTTCCCACCTCGTCGGAAGGATAGCTCAGCATAAGAACGATTTTCTTCGCGCCCATCGCGATTCCCTTCAGGCAAATGGAAAACCGGTTGCGGCTTAAGATGGGAAAGATCACGCCGATGGTTTGATTTCCAAATTTATTTCTGATATCAGCGGCGATCTGGTCGATCGTCGCATAATTTCCCTGAGCGCGGGCGACGACAGCTTCTGTAACAGCGATAACATCCTGATCACGCAGTTCAAAGCCCTCACTTTTTGCAGCGTCCAACACACTTGAAACGACAATTTCAGAAATATTGTCTCCCTGACGGATGATCGGCGCGCGAATGCCTCTTGAGACAGTACCTATTAATCTCTCCATATGTGTATTCTCCTTTAACACCCGCGGTAAACGCTTCCGCAGGTTAATTTACCGTCTCATTATAACACACTTATGATTTCAATAAAAAGAACAATTTTCTACCCTGCGAAAGACGTTTCAGATTTCAGACCTGAGAACATGGGAATCAGAGACCGCAAATTCTGTCGTAAAACAACTTGACCCTTGAGGAGAGTCTGGGCTCATTGTTCTTGACGCGGTGCGAAAGCATAATATAAAATAGAATTGGAATTAAGAGATTAGCGATTCATAATGAGGCGCAAAGAGGGGGGGTCTTTGTGATCAGGGGGAAAGCAAAGTATAGTATCGGTGAGGTATCTGAAATCACCGGAATCAGCATTAAATCCTTACGTTATTACGATAAGAAAAATGTATTGACGCCTTCCTTGCGGGACAAATCCAGCCACTATAGAAATTATAGCGAAGACCAGTTATTAGAGGCATTAACCATCCGCGAGATGAAAATCAGGGGATTCACCATCGAGGAAATGAAAGAAGTGATGGCTTCCCGTTCCCTGACCCAGATCGAAGAAAATCTGGACAAAAAAATCAACAGCCTGCAAAGGGAAATCGAAGAATTAAAGAAAAAATTGCTGATGGTAAAAAACAGCCGGGATCTGATCTTGAGAGCAATCCCTGCCCTGGGGGATGATCCCGAAGAATACCAGAAATCGTACAGTGTCTCTTATTTGCCCAAAATGGTCGGCGTCTACACGCGGTATCGAAGCCGAATCTACGTCAAGGAAGTCTTTTGGGACCGGTTTGCGGACATCTATAAAATATGCGATCAGAATAATTATGTTGTATGCGGCCCGTTTTTAGCCATTTTTCATGAGCATTACACCCATCAGTTCTTGTTTGAGGATGGAGATCTGGAAATTATCCTGCCCGTGCTGGACGCCGATTTAAGCAAGCCTTATATAAAAGAATTCGGCGGATTTAACGTCGCCAGTTGTTATTATGTCGGGCACTACTGCGAAATGCTGCCGGAATATGTGGAGCTGATCAAATGGATCGAAAAGAATAATTATGTGATCACCGGCGATCCCATGGAGGAATATCTGGTTGAATTTACCCATGGAGTCGGGCCGGATAAGTATGTTACGAGAATCAGTTTTCCCGTTGAAAAAAAAACGGAGGACTGATCTCAGGTCAGTCAGAAAAATAAAACTCTCCCTCAGTGAAGAGTCTGGACAATATAGATCGGGATTTTCTTAATGAAAACAAACATTCTTTTTCCGGAATGTTTGTTTTTTTTTGTATCAATATTGACTCTCCTCTCGGGCAACGGTTACGCTTGATTTATGAAAATAAAAAACCAGTTTTTTTATTGATTCAGTGGACATGAATTCATAAAAAACGAAATATAATATTTTGGGTTGCCCCGGACAAGGAATTGAATCAAGTCTGGACTCAGGAGATACTCAGTGCACAGAGGCAATAGCGTTTCGCTACCGCCTCTTTTTAAAATCTCGAAAGGAGGTGCTATGTTTTTCAGATTATCCACCTCAGGACAAAGGGCCGGTTACGGCCAAAATCAAATATTCCAGAAAGAAAGAGAGGGGAGATAATGGCTAAGAAAGATTTGTTTTCTGTAAAGGCAGTAGGCATAACCCGTCAGATCAGCCCGCGGGACACGATGGTATACTCGACGGTTAATCCGGGCCTGATGTACGCCCTCGTATACCTCATGTGGGCGCCGTTCCTCTATCCCGGAGGTCACATGGTATGGGCGATTGCCACTGTTTCTCAAATGTTCGTTATTGCGGGCCTGTATTGGCTTTTATCCTGTGCGATGCCGCGGCAGGGCGGCGAATACATATACATCAGCCGCATTTTGCATCCGCTGCTGGGTCTGATATCCAGTTTTATGATTTCCTTCGCCGCCATCTCCTGGACCGGCGTATGTACGGATTGGTGGCTGAAGTATTCTTTGAGCGACTTTTTTGTAGGGTTGGCTGCGATCAATAATTTTGATGAAAAGTGGATCAACCTGGCCAATTTCTTTATGACGACACACGTGCGAGCAGTCATCGGTACGATCGCAATCCTGTTCATCGGCTGGGTATTCTACAGCGGCACAAAGGCGATGGTTAAACTGGCCTGGATCGCGCTAGCCGGCACATTGATGGGTGCGATTGCTTACATCGTGGCTACCTTCATGGTGGACCAGTCTGTCTTTGCGGCAAACTGGACGGAAATCACCGGTCTCAGCTATGACGCCGTGATTCCGGCAGCGACAGAAGGAGGGCATCCGGTAACATTCCTTTTCGGGGCTACGATTATGGCAGGCTCGACCTATATCATTCTGAATACGCTGGGCGCCACATTCGGAGCCAACCTGTGCGGGGAAGTAAGAAATGTCCAGAAATCGCAGCTTCTCGCTCTGTTCGGTTCCCTGACGATCCTGATGACCATATGGGCTATTTTCTACGGCATGAGCTACAAAGCATGGGGGTCTGAGTGGACGAACTGCCTGATGTTCCTGTGCGGTACCGGGAATGAAGCCTACACCTCGCTGCCGATCGGGGATTGGGAGCCTTTTGCAACGATTATGATCGCTATTATGACCAAGAGCGCGATCTTTGTATTTTTGATCGCGCTGGCTTTCTTCATGGCAACCTTTGGCTCCACGGCAGGGATGAGCTTCGGTCCGATACGGAATATCTACGCCTGGTCCTTTGACCGTTTGGCGCCGGAATCGCTGGCAAAGCTGCATCCGAAGACGTCGCAGCCATGGAATGCCAGCATGGTGGCCCTGGTCGGGGCGGAGTTATTCCTGCTGATCGATATCTATTTGCCGGCATGGACAGCCAACATCGCCTACACCATTTTTACCTGGTTCATCGGCTGGATCCTGCTGGGAGTCGCCGGGATTGTATTCCCGTGGCGGTGCAAGGTTCTGTATGAATCCTCCCCGCCGATCGTGAAAAGTAAATTCCTGGGGATACCGGTAGTCAGCATTTTAGGGGTCTTTACGCTGGTCATCAGCGTGCTGATTTGCGTCTACTTGTTGATCCCCTTCTTCCAGGGACTCCTGCCTTATACGATGGTGGTCATGTCGGCGGCGCTGTTCATCATCCCTGCGATCATGTATTTCAATTCCAAAAAATCCTATGCCAAAAAGGGTATCGACATCGATATTCAGTTCCGCGAGATACCGGCAGACTGACGTCGGCGGTATGAACAAGAGCCGGAAATGGGAGAGGGGCGCCATGGCGCCAAACGGAGTAAGTTGAGAAAGGGTGAGATGATGAAAATATTCTACTGTGCCGATATCCACGCCGCAGAGACGACGTTTCGAAAGTTCACCAATGCCGGTAAATTCTACGGAGCCGACCTGGTGATATACGGGGGAGACTTCACCGGCAAGATGGTGGTGCCGATCATCAAGGATTCGAAGGGACATTACCGGTGTACCTATTACGGATCGACGGTGGTAGTGAAGAATGAAAGTGAACTTCCGGACCTGGAGAATACTCTGCGGGAATGCGGGTTTTACCCGGTATTGTTCACGGAAGAGGAATACGACAGGCTGACCGAGAGCGATGCGGACCGCATCATCAAGGAGCAGCAGATCAAGATCATGGATGCGTGGGTCCGGATGGCCGACGAGCGTTTCGGCAAAAGCGGCACGCCATGCGTATTTATTCCCGGAAACGACGATGACTTTTTTATCGACCCGCTTCTGGAAAAAACCGAATTCATGATCAACGGGGACGGCAAAGTGACAGAGGCATGCGGATACGAGATTCTGTCACTGTCCTGCGGGCATCCGACGGTTTTCAAATATCCCCGGGACATCAGCGAAGAAGAGCTGGGCAAGAAAATAGACGATCTGGCAGCACAGGTAAAGGACATGTCGAAGTGCATCTTTAACATCCATGTGCCGCCCTATGATACCAACTGCGATCAGGACGTCCAATACGACGAAAATTTGAATCCGATCCTGGACGGCGGGGATCTGAAGACAGGACCGGTGGGAAGCAAGGCAGTCCGCCAGGCGATCGAAAAGTATCAGCCGTTGTTGTCGCTTCACGGACATATCCACGGGTCGCGCGGCGTAAGCAAGGTCGGGCGCACCTTGGCGGTTAATCCGGGCAGCGACTACGATTCGGGCATGCTGCGCGGTGCGATCATTGAGATTGATGCAAGCGGCGGCATCACTTATTCTCTGACTTCGGGCTGATATGACCGAACTGCCGCCATCTCCCGCGGCGGCGATGGCGGCAGAAAACCTGTTACAAAGCGGCTCTGAGAGCCGGATCAATATCATAAGGAGGGAAAAGTAAAATGGGTAAAATCTCTGGGCATCCGTATATTCCAAACTCTGTCCCGGAAATTAAAGCGCAAATGCTTCAGGAAATAGGGATTGACAGCGTCGAGGATATTTTTAAGGAAATTCCGGACCACTTAAGATTTCATGGGGAAATGAAACTGCCGGAGCCGATCCTGTCCGAATATGCATTAAAGCGGCATGTGGACGGAATTTTGGCAAAAAATAAGGCATGCCACCAATATACCAGCTTTTTGGGGGCGGGAACCTGGCAGCATTATGTTCCCGCAGTTTGCGACACTATCGCTTCGAGAGACGAGTTTTTAACCTGCTATGTCGGGGACGCCTATTCCGATCACGGCAAATTCCAGGCGCTGTTTGAATCGGCGAGCATGATCGGGGAACTCGTCGATATGGACGTTGTCAACACGCCTACCTATGATTGGGCCAATGCGATTGCGATATCCTGCCGCATGGCCGCAAGAATCAACGGAAGAAAAGAGATCCTGGTGCCGAAGGCAATGAGCCCGTCACGTCTGGCGGTGGTGAAAAATTATTGCAAGCCGGAAATCGAAGTCGTGCAGGTTGCCTATGATAGGAACACCGGTTTATTGGATTTGGATGATTTAAAGAAAAAGATTTCTTCAAAGACCAGCGCCGTATATTTTGAAAATCCCACCTATTTAGGAACGATTGAAGTCCAGGGCGGAGAGATTTCCGAAATTGCCCATCAAAACGGCGCGGAAGTGATCGTCGGGGTAGATCCATCTTCTCTTGGCGTACTGGAAGCGCCGGCCGTCTATGGCGCGGACATCGTCTGCGGCGAATTGCAGCCCTTTGGCATGCATATGCAGTGGGGCGGAGGCTTGAGCGGATTCATTGCATCCAGGGACGAAAAAAAATATGTGGCGGAATATCCTTCCCTCTTGTTCGGCCTGACGCCAACCGCAAAAGAAGGGGAATACGGCTTTGGCGAAGTATTCTATGAGAGGACGTCATACGCTTCCAGGGAAAAAGGAAAGGACTTTATCGGCACCTGTACGGCTCTCTATGGAATCACCGCCGGCGTTTATCTCGCTTTGATGGGACCGCAGGGCATGAAAGAACTGGGAGAGGGAATCATGCAGCGGGTCCGGTATGCGATAGACCGGATTTCCAAAATCGAGGGCGTGAAGATCGTGTTCAGCGGCTTCAACTTCAAAGAATTTGTTGTGAATTTTGACGGAACCGGGAAATCTGTCCGTGAAATCAATCAAGCCTTGAAATTGTTAAAGATATTCGGAGGAAAAGATATCAGCGCAGAATTTCCGGAATTGGGTCAAAGTGCATTGTACTGCATCACGGAGGTTCACAACCAGGAAGATATCGATAAGCTTGTCGCCGGATTGGCGGAAGTCTGTCTGATCTGAGATGCCTCTGTCATTTCATCAACATTTGAAAGGAGAATAAAGATGGGAATTGTTAGAATTCGAAGCGATTTTCAACAGGCTCGCTGGAATGAGCCTATTATCTATGAACTCAGCAATCCTGGAGTAAGGGGTATCATTCCGCCGGAAGTTGAGCCCGGAATTCAGGCGCTTGTGGGAGATGTGGCCGGTAAGCTGCCGGATTCGATTCGCAGGAAAAAAGCGCCGGTCCTCCCCGAGGTTTCACAGAAATGTGTTTTGGCCCACTGGCTGCGTCTGTCGCAGGAAACCATGGGCTCGAACATCGGGAATGACATCAGTGAAGGCACCTGCACGATGAAATACAATCCAAGAGTGAATGAAACCATCGTTGCAGAGCCTGAATTCGCCGAATTGCATCCGGACCAGGATATTGACACCGTTCAGGGTATCCTGGAAATCTACTACAAGTTTGAGCAATTTCTGAAAGAGGTTTCCGGCATGGATAAATTTACGTTCCAGCCGGGAGGCGGAAATCACGCGGTCTATACGGCGGCTTCCGTGGTCAGGAAATATTGGGAGGACAGAGGGGAGCTTGACAAAAGAAATGAAGTCATTACGACCATTTTCTCGCACCCCTGTGACGCGGCCACGCCTGCAACCGCCGGATTTAAAATCATAACGCTCTATCCCGATGAAAAAGGCATCCCCGATCTGGAGGCATTGAAGGCGGCGGTATCGGAGCACACGGCGGCGATCTTTATGACAAATCCGGAAGACATCGGAATCTACAACTACAAAGTCGATGAATTTGTAAAGGTGGTGCACGGCGTCGGCGGCCTGTGCTTCTATGACCAGGCCAATGCAAATGCTTTCCTGGGGGTGGCGAGAGCAAAGGAGGCCGGATTTGACTTCTGCCATTTCAACGTACATAAAACGTTCGGAACCCCTCATGGCGGGGAAGGCCCCGCATGCGGAGCTTTTGGCGTGAGGGAAGAGTTTGCGAAGTATTTACCCGTTCCAACTGTTGAATTCGACGGAAGTAAATACTATCTCGACTATGATCGCCCGGACAGCTTCGGGAAGGTAAGAGATTTTTACGGAGTGGCCGGAGTGATCTTAAAGGCCTACGCCTGGACGATGAATCTCGGCGCGGAAGGCCTGAGGGCATGCGCGGATGCTTCCGTCATCAATAACAACTATATGGAGAAAAAGGTGCTTGCGATTCGCGGAATCACGAGCGCGTTCCAGGGAAATGGAATTACCAGGCAGGAGCAGATCCGTTACAGCTTTGAGAACATGAAGCAGGATACCGGCGTCGGCACCGACGACGTCTGCCGAAGGATCGTCGACTATGGAATTCCAAGCTACTGGATGAGCCATCACCCCTGGGTCATTCCGGAGCCGATGACCCTTGAGCCCTGTGAGACTTATTCAAAGGATGATATCGACGAATATGTCGAGGTGCTCAGACAAATTTCCAAGGAAGCATATGAAAATCCGGAACTGGTGAAAACCGCGCCGCACAGATCTTCCTCCCACAGGCGTATCGACGAACCTTCTCTGGACGATCCCGAGAAATGGGCGATGACATGGCGGGCGTATGTGAAGAAGCATCTTTCCCGGAAGTGAATGAAGCAATGAAAAAGAAATTAGGGTTAATCGTAAATCCCGTGGCAGGGATGGGCGGAAAAGTCGGTTTAAAGGGAAGCGACGGATCCGAAATCTTAAAAAAGGCATTGGAACTTGGGGCGACGCCGCAGTCGCCCCAAAGGGCCATCCAGGCGTTGCGGCAAATGGAACGGCTGAAAGACCAGATCGAAATCATAACCTGTCCAGGCGATATGGGCGAGAGCGAGGCAAAAGAGTTGGGATTTGCCGTGAACGTCATCGGAGCGGGGACGATCAATCAGGGGAAGAGTACCGCGGAAGATACCATCAAGGCCGCCGAACAGATGAAAGCGCTGAACGCAGATTTAATCCTTTTTGCCGGGGGTGACGGAACGGCCAGGGATATTTTCAGCGCAATCGGCGATCAGGTTACGGTATTGGGAATCCCGGCCGGAGTAAAGATTCATTCCGCTGTCTATGGGAAGAATCCAACGAGCTCGGGAGAACTTGCCGCTCTGTTTCTGGAGGACAAAATCAAGGAACTGCAGGAAGCGGAAGTCATGGATATCGACGAGGACGCGTTCCGGTCGGGGCGCGTTATGGCAAAGCTCTACGGCTATCTTCGGGTTCCTTACGAGAAAAAATACGTACAGAACCTGAAGTCGGGAGGCGTGGCCGGCGAGCAGGCAACCCTTGAGATGATCGCCAATTATGTTATCGATACGATGGAAGACGATTTTTATTACATCATCGGGCCGGGGACGACAACAAGGCCCATTATGGAGAAATTGGGACTGAACAATACTCTGCTGGGGGTCGATGTTATTTACCGGAAAAAAATTGTGGCAAACGATGTGAATGAGCAGGAGATTTTAAGATTGATCGGCAATCAAAAGGCCAAGCTGATTATTACGACGATCGGCGGCCAGGGGTATATCCTTGGCCGGGGCAATCAGCAGATCAGCCCGGAGGTTCTTAAAATGATCGGGAAGGAAAACATCATCATCGTATCGACCAGAGATAAATTGAATCTGAATTTTGGAAGCCCGTTATTGGTTGATACCGGCGATGAGACCGTCAATCAATGGCTCTGCGGGTATTATCGTGTGATTGTCGGCTACGGGGATGTTATCATGCATCGTGTTTCGACATAGTGAACCTTAGGAAAGGGGTTGGATATATGAGCGGAGAATCAACCGAACTGAAAAAGGCACTGACGCCGCTGCATCTATGGGCGATCGGCGTTGGTCTTGTCATATCGGGAACTTATTTTGGCTGGAACTTCGGATTGGCCGATGGAGGCTACATCGGCATGCTGATTGCCACATTGATCATGGGCTTAATGTATCTGTGCATGGTTCTGTCCATTGCCGAACTATCTGTCATGATGCCCCATGCCGGAGGCCCGTATGCATTCGCAAGGCGTGCTTTCGGTCCTTTGGGAGGATATCTGACCGGCATTGGCGTCATCATGGAATACTTCTTCGCAACACCGGTCGTGGCGATCGGAGTGGGAGGCTACGTCAACTTTCTGTGGCCTTCCATCGACCCCGTCATAAGCGCGCTGGTTATTTACGCATTCTTTCTGGCGCTTCATTTATGGGGCATAAAAGAATATGCGATATTTGAGACGGTCATCGTATTTATCGCCCTTGGTTTGATCGTACTGATGTATATCATCGGCGGCCCGGCGGTGACGAAGGAACATTTATTTCCTTTTGAAAAGCTGATCCCCGCAGGCAATTTTACCGGAATCTGGGCATGCCTGCCGTATGCGATGTGGCTGTTTTTAGCGATTGAGATGATGCCTATGCTGGCCGAAGAGTGCCGGGACGCAAAAAAAGACATGCCGAAGGGTCTTGTTTCCGCCATGATCACGCTGCTTCTGATGTCTACCATAACATTGACGGTAGCGACAGGCATCGGAGGAGCGGATCATATTTCCACTTCCGCCAATGTCCTGCCCGACGCTGTCGCCGTATCCTTCGGAGCGGATCACTGGCTGGTCAGGCTGCTTGCCAGCGTCGGACTGCTGGGACTGCTTGCAAGCTTCTCCGGAGTGATTCTGGCATTCTCGCGGGAGATCTTCTCTATGGCGCGCGCGGGATATTTCCCCCGGTTTTTATCCAATCTTCATCCCAAAAGGCGCACGCCCCATTGGGCGCTCATTCTTCCCTCGATCATCGGTTTTGTCCTTCTCATGATATTCGGCGCGGATCAGCTGATATTGATCGCAACCTTCGGAGCTTTGCTGTCTTACCTCCTGATGTCGTTATCCTGCATTGTCCTGCGCATCAAGGAACCGGACGCCGTACGCGAGTGGAAGGTTCCTCTGTATCCCGTAACTCCCGCCATTGCGGTCATATTATCAGCCATCACCTTGTTCTCAAGCATCTTTGCAGACCTTCCGTTCTTCGGCGTCAATATGGGCATTCTTGCATTGGCGGTCATCTGGTATTTCGCGTATTCGAAGAAGCATATCGATCCGAACGCTCCGGAGGAACGGCTGGCTATGGGGCTGGAGGCGCATGAAAAAGGCGGGGAATAAATCAGTGAAAATATTTCATTTGAATAATGATTTTAAGGAGGATCATCATGGATAGATTAAAAGGGAAGGTTGCCGTTGTATCCGGCAGCGCGTCGGGCATCGGAAGAGCAACCGCCAAGCTGTTTGCGGCGGAGGGGGCAAAGGTCGTCGTAGCCGACATTCAGGAAGAGGCCGGAGCTGCGGTTGTAAAGGAAATCACGGATGCGGGCGGGGATGCTGTCTTTGTCAGATTGGACGTGAGAAAAGAGGACGATTGGAAGAACGTTTTCCAAACTGCTGTCGCAAGGTACGGAAAGGTCAATGTATGCGTAAACAATGCCGGAATATCGGACGCTAAGGACATCGAAGCGACGAGTCTGGCAGATTGGAACCGCGTGATGGACATCAACTCGACCGGCGTGTTTCTTGGAACAAAATACGCCATCGAAGCGATGAAAAATAACGGTGAGAACTGCTCGATCATCAACAGATCCTCGATCGACGGACAAATTGCAGAAGCCGGACTATGTGCCTATTGTGCTTCAAAGGGTTCCGTAAGGATCCTGACCAAGGCGGCCGCCCTGGCATGCGGTGAAAAGCATTATAAGATCCGGGTCAACTCGGTGCATCCGGGCTATATTGCGACTCCGCTGACGGAAGAGGAGGCAAGGGGCTACGGCATAACGCCTGATGAGTATTTCAAAAGAGTCGGAGCCATGCACCCCATCGGATTTATCGGAGAGCCCATCGATATCGCCTACATCGACCTTTACCTGGCGTCGGACGAATCGAGATGGGTGACGGGCGCCGAATTTACCGTCGACGGCGGATTTACGGCGATGTAAAGGTTACATATCAAATCTGAAAAATATATATATTTGGGGTGAAAAATATATATTTGAGGATAGTTGACAATCCTTCCGGCTGGGTGTATAACAATTATATCAAAAAAATAATTTGACAAGCATCGGAATGCATTGCATAAGTGAATATGATGGATGATGGATACGGGAGAGTCCGCACAGGATGCGGCGCCGAAGGAATAAGCTGATGACAGGCCAAATCATCAGCGA
>ENA-UOYA01004358-UOYA01004358.1-activated-sludge-metagenome-genome-assembly--contig:-NODE-4358-length-11932-cov-58.960007_pt1 | contig 11932 bp, 9 predicted proteins | sample MGYA00238163_ERZ764804 | MGnify/ENA primary metagenome ERZ764804 (study PRJEB28919, sample SAMN05720223) | activated sludge metagenome | isolation source: Anaerobic digester | place: Hong Kong...
TCACAGATGAGAAATTTTGGATTTTCAAAAAGTCATGGAAAGGCAATCTTGCACACAGATGGGGATACAGCTTATTCGTATAATTACTTAGAAAAAATGGCAAAACCAATAATTGAAAACAAATATGATGCCACTTTATGTATGATGCTTTACCCTTTCGAGGTTAAATATCCTGTATTACCTGCAAAATACTCACGAAGTTACGCCTTTTTTTTGAAGAATTTACCAGAGATATTCTGGTTAAAGATGCCGATGCGATTTTTCATCTGGATTAAAAGATGGTTTAAAAATATTATAGAAAAAAAAAGGCCTGTCTCGCTTTTTTCAATCCCTGATAGAGTGGAAAGTGCCGCTATAATAGTTAAAAGGGAGATTTCTGAAAAAACCGGTGGTTGGAATAAGCCATTTGGTGCTCATTCAGATACTTCATATACAGAATCTGTCTATGCCTTAACTGATAAAGTAAGATGGATTTTTGGTGTTAAAAAGTACAGTTCAATAAGAAGGCTTATACCAGTTGATAATAGCTGGATTCCAATGAAAATTGTCCCATTTTATGGTTTAATAAAGAAAAAAAAATTGAAAAATAGATCAAAACAGCAGAATGATATCGGATATATTGACCCTAAAGGAAAAAGATAGATCTTTAAAAAATATTTTTTGATATCTTCTCAACTATTTTAAAAGAAGCTTTTCCATCGCCATAGAGATTTTGATCAAAATTAAACTGATCACCGGATAATGCAAAAGAAACAGTCTCCACTATCTTTTTCGTATCAGCACCAACGAGAAAGTTTACTCCGCAATCCAGAAGTTCAGTCCACTCTGTTTCATCTCGCATGGTAACACATGGAACTTTAAAAAAATAGGCTTCTTTTTGAATTCCACCGGAATCTGTAAGTATGACTTTTGCACTTTTTTCAGCTCTTAGCATTTCAAAGTAAGAAAGAGGTTCGATTATATTGATCTTATCAAGTTTGCTTCTCAAATCTTTTCGAAGTAAATCCAATTTCTTCAATGTCCTTGGATGAAGAGGAACCAATATTTTTAAATTTTTTTCTGTCAATTTAATCAAAGATTCAAATATTTGCTCCAATCTATCTAAATCATCTGTATTTTCAGCACGATGGATGGTCACGAGAATATATTCTTTATGATGCACACCAAAATTTTCGAGTTCAATCTTCATATTTTCAGATTCTTTCAAGGCAAACAAAGCAGCATCATACATAACATCACCAACATTATAGATATTCTCTTTTATCGATTCTTTTAAGAGATTTTCGACAGCTTTTTGTGTTGGGCAAAATAAAAGAGTTGAAATATAATCGGAAAGCACTCTATTTATTTCTTCCGGCATTTTTTTGTTGTAACTTCTAAGTCCCGCTTCTATATGAGAAACAGGTATATGAAGCTTAGCTGAAGCAAGCGCACCAGCTAAAGTTGAATTTGTATCCCCATAGACAACTGTCATATCAGGTTTTTCTTTCAAGATAACTTCTTCAATCTTTTCTAGCATCTGTCCGGTTTGTTTTCCGTGAGAAGCGGAACCCACTTCAAGATTATAATCTGGATTCGGGATCTTCAATTGATCAAAAAAAACCTTGCTCATCTTATAATCATAATGCTGCCCTGTATGAACTATGATATGCTGGATCTTTTTATCTAAAGAAGAAGCATTATGTTCATTTATAGCCTGAGCCATTGGTGCAAGTTTTATAAACTGAGGTCTTGCACCAACTATTGTCAAAAGTTTTTTCATAATTTTCCTTTATCTCAGTAAGTATTCTAACGAAAAAATAGTTTTATCGGTTTTTTCAATAAACCATCTAAATAGATCAAAAATATATGCCGATGTTTTATTTAAAATAGCAGAATCTGATGTTATTACAACATTCTGATCATCAAGATTTGATAAATACTTATCGGGACTTTTAATAAGATCTATCTTAAAATTTATCGGATTTTGCATATTTGATAAGAAAAATTGTTCAATTAATCTTTTGTCTTCAACTGATTTTGAAACTGGTGCATCAAGTAAAATATTGATACTTGAAGGAAGAGAAGACTTCGAAAACTCATAAACTATTTTGCAAAAATCAGCATAATAAAGTTTTCCCTTATTTCTACCACCTATATTTGCACAATCTCTTATAAATCCATCCATACCTATGAAGATAAACAACCCCTGAAAGTAGTTTGAAATAGTAAAAAGAAGATTGTATCCATCGATAAAAACATTTCTATTATTAATCTCTGCGATATCTATCTTTTTAATATTTCTAGCATATATAATCTTTTTTTTATCTATACCTCTTTGTAAAATTGTTCTTTTAATGCCATCGAGTTTATATCTATCACCTATAAGCTTAATAACCGATTTACTCGTATAATCCTTTTCTATCAAGTATAAATAATCATTTATTGCATTGAAAAAATCAATAGCAATGTCATCATCTTTACTGTTTTCCATTTCTTTTACTCTTTAACTGTAAATAAGGCTTTTCAATGTTTTGCGTTTATAATACAGTCTAAAGTCCGGGAAAAAATTTGACTATATAATAGTCTAAAGTTTAAAATCAAAAATTCTGGGAGAAAACTTTTAAAAATATATTACATCTGAATCATCAAATTTAGAAGACATTCAATAAAAGAGAAGAAAACTTTTAAATAATATATTACATCTCCTGGTAAATATAAGTGAAATTTAAAAACAATTGCAAATATTATTTATTTTTTTATTATCAATAAAGGATTTTATTTATCTGTCAACTTTGCAATTTTTTTTGGAGGTCTTATGAAATATCCCGAACTTTTAGAACGCTTTATATCTTATTGCAAGATCAACACACAATCTTCATTTGAATCAAATACATACCCATCCACTGAATCTCAAAAATCTTTTATGCTTAAATTAAAAGATGAACTTATTCAGTTAGGTCTATCAGAGGTAAAGCTTTCAAGAATGTACTACCTTACAGCCAGGATAGATGGAAATATAAAGAATACCAAACCTATTGCTTTGATAGCTCATATCGACACTTCACCTGAAGAAAGTGGAGCTAACATTGTTCCAAGGATAATATATGATTATGATGGCTCAGAAATTCATTTTCCGGATGATAAGGATCTAATATTAAACGATAAAATTTTACCAGAACTTTCTACTAAAAAAGGAAAAACCTTGATAACAGCATCCGGTAAAACTTTACTTGGAGCTGACGATAAGGCTGGAGTTGCTGAAATAATAACTGCTGCAAGCTATATTAAGAATAATCCTGCTATCTCTCATCCGGATATTTATTTACTATTTACGCCAGATGAAGAGGTTGGAAACGGAACGGAGTATTTTGAAAGAGATTCTTTGCCAGCGGAGTATGGATATACACTTGATGGTGGTGGATTCGGAATAATTGAAGCCGAAAACTTTAATGCAATCAATGGAACTATTAGTATTAAAGGTTTTAACACTCATCCAGGAAATGCTAAGAATAAGATGGTAAATGCAATACGAGTTGCTTCCTTTTTGATAAGTAAACTTGATCTTCTCAAAAGTCCTGAAAGAACTGAGAAAATGCAGGGATTTATCCATCCGAATTCCATTATTGGCGATGTTAGCGAAGTAAAAATAACTCTAATAGTGAGAGATTTTATTCTTGAAAATGCACAGAAAATGGTTTTAGAAGTTGAAGAAATTTTAAAAGAAATCGAGAGAGATTATCCTGGTTTTCACTATGAAACAAAGTGGAATCAGGCATATTTGAATATGAAAAAGATAATAGATGAAAATCCTGAAGCCTTAGATAGACTTATAAAAGCCTGTAATAAAATAGGTATACAACCAAAATTAGAAGCAATAAGAGGTGGGACAGATGGAGCAAGATTATCATTTATGGGGTTGCCCTGTCCAAATATCTGGACTGGTGGTTATTTATATCATTCGAGATATGAGTTTGCTGTTTTAGAAGAGATGGAAAAAACTGTAGATCTTTTAATTTCTCTTATCAGTGAATAAAAAATCAAAATACTCACTTACCAGATTAACATAAATTAAAATAATGCAAATTTAATTGACAAAAACTCATTATAAAATAGGATTTTATTGATATATATTTTAGTAATATAAACTGTCAATCGCAGGAATTAATAATTGCCTGTAGTTTTATTATAACTAAAAAAATGAGTTTCAAGTTAATCGTGCCTATTTAAAATATTTCAGGAGGCTTAGATGAACAAATTAAGAGAAGTCTTTATTGTTGGAGCTAAAAGAACTGCTATAGGAACATTCGGTGGAACTTTACAGGACACCCCGGCAGTAGATCTTGGTGTGGCAGCTTTAAATGCTGCTATATCACAGGCAAACATTTCAAAAGATAATATTGACGAGGTGATTTTAGGAAATGTTCTTCAAGCTGGCCAGGGAATGAACCCTGCAAGACAGGTATCAATAAAAGCTGGTCTTCCAGTATCGGTAAACTCCTTTACTGTAAATAAAGTCTGTGGTTCTGGAATGAAATCTGTCATATTGGCTACTCAGTCTATTTTGCTTTCAGATGCCGAAATTATAGCTGCCGGTGGTATTGAAAATATGGATATGGCGCCTTATCTTTTGAAAAAGGCAAGGTATGGTTATAAAATGGGTAATGCTGAAATAATTGATCATATGGTTTTTGATGGTTTAACAGATATTTTTAATATGTATCATATGGGTATTACAGCCGAGAATCTTGCTGAAAAATACAATATAACAAGACAAAAACAGGACGAGTTTGCCTATCAATCGCAGGAAAAAGCATTCGCTGCTATAGAATCTGGTAGATTCAAAGATGAAATAGTGGGCTATGAAATAAAGGATAAAAAAGGAAATGTTACTATTTTTGAGGTAGATGAACACCCAAGAAGAACTTCTCTTGAAAAACTCTCCGCTTTAAAGCCAGCATTTAAGAAAGATGGCACTGTTACAGCCGGAAATGCTTCTGGTATAAATGATTGTGCAGCAGTACTTATATTAGCATCTGCTGATGCTGTCAAGAAATATAATTTAAAACCACTTGCAAGAATAGTTGAATATGGCTTTGGTGGTGTTCCACCTGAAATTATGGGAGTGGGTCCTGTCGAAGCGATTAAGAATTTATTTAAAAGATCAGGGCTCAAGTTTTCTGATATTGATCTCTGGGAGTTGAATGAAGCTTTTGCAAGTCAATCCCTTGCTGTTCTAAAAGATTTGCCTGAAATAAATCCCCAGTTAGTAAATGTAAATGGTGGTGCAATTGCTCTAGGACATCCTATCGGTGCTTCTGGAACAAGGATAATAATTACTCTACTTTATGAGATGATTAAAAGAAAAAATAAGATAGGTGTGGCTTCCCTTTGTATCGGTGGAGGTCAGGGAATAGCTATAGCAATAGAAAGAGTTTAAAAAAAAAGCCCTGAAGATCAGGGCTTTTTTTCACATAGATTTTAGTTCAATTTTATTAGATGAGATCTGTTTCAACTTTTTTATCAGTTCTTTCTCTTCGGTAGAAAGATGATCAGGTACCATGATTTCAACCTGCACAAAAAGATCACCGATAATGCTTTCGTGAATATCATATATTCCCTCATGTCGTAACCTGAATGTAGTTCCAGATTTTGTATTGGGAGGAATATGTAAGATAACCTCTTTATCATATATAGTTTTTATCTTGATATCATCTCCTAAAATAGCGCTGTGATATGGAATTATTATTTTAGAATAAAGATTTGGTCCTTCTCTTTTATAAGTTTTATCTGGCAAAACCTTGATAACAATATAGAGGTCACCACTTGCAGCTCCATCTGTACCAGCTTCCCCCTCACCATTTATTTTGAGTTTAGTATTTGTATCAACCCCTTTAGGAACTTTAACTTTTACAGACTTTTTATCAGCAACCAATCCAGTTCCAAGGCAAGTTTTACAGGGATGATTATTTATTTCACCAGTTCCATGACACTTTGAGCAAGTTGTTGAAATTGTAAAAAATCCCTGCCTTGATATTTGCTGTCCGGATCCGTTACAAACAGTACAGGTTTCTTTATTGAATCCTGGTTGTACACCTGAACCATTGCAAGTTGGACAGGAAGAATGTCTTGCAACTTCAACAAGTTTTTCAACTCCAGTAGCAGCTTCCTTAAGAGTTATCTCAAGTTCTAGTACAATGTCCTGTCCTCTTCTTCCTCTAGTTGCATGTGATGAACTTCTCCCACTTCTTGAAGAAAATCCAGAACCGAAAAATGAAGAAAAGATATCTGAAAATTCGGAGAAGATATCATCAACATTTGAAAAATTTGAAAAAGGATCAAATCCTCTTGAATCCATACCGGCATGACCATAGGTATCGTACATCTTTCTTTTCTCATCATCGGAGAGAACTTCGTAAGCTTCGGCCAATTCTTTAAACTTTTCTTCGAGTTCCTTATTACCTTTAGTCATGTCCGGATGGTATTTCATGGCAAGTTTACGAAACGCGCTTTTTATTTCGTCTTTTGTAGCATTTCGATTAACTCCCAAAATTTCATAGTAATCTCGTTTCGCAGACATTTATAGGTCCTATTTTAAGCATTTAGTAATAAAATAAATTGTATAAAACCAGAATTATTTCTTGTCCTTTTCATCATCGACAACTTCATAATCTGCATCAACAACGGAATCATCTTTCTTATCACTTGAATCAGAAGTATTTTCGGCGCTTTGTGCAGTTGATGCTTCAGGATTAGCTTGTTGCTGCTTTGAAGCTTCCTGATATACTCTTTCTGTCATTGAATAACTAGCTTTTTTAAGGTCTTCAAGGGCATTTCGTATATCTGCTATATTTTCTGAACTCATTTTAGCTCTCAACTCTGCAATAGCATCATTTATCTTATTTTTCTCCTCTGAACTAATCTTATCACCATATTCTCTAAGGCTCTTTTCAACAGAGTAAATCATCGAATCTGCTTCATTTTTAACTTCAACGAGTTCCTGTTTCCTTCTATCTTCTTCTTTATGCAATTCAGCTTCTTTAACCATCTTTTCAATATCAGCATCAGTTAAACCGGACTTTGCTTCAATCTGGATCTTTTGTTGCTTTCCTGTAGCCAGGTCTTTAGCTGAAACATGAAGTATGCCATTTGCATCAATATCAAAAGTGACTTCAATTTGAGGGATACCTCTTGGTGCAGGTGGAATCCCTATAAGATCAAAGTTACCAAGGAACTTATTATCCCTTGCCATAGGTCGCTCACCCTGATATACCCTTATAGTAACTGCAGTTTGATTATCTTCAGCTGTAGAGAATATCTGAGATTTCTTGGCGGGGATAGTAGTATTACGTTCTATTATCTTTGTAAATACTCCACCTAAGGTTTCAATACCTAACGATAGAGGTGTAACATCAAGAAGCAGTATATCTTTGACTTCTCCTCCAAGAACTCCTCCCTGTATAGCAGCACCAACAGCAACAACTTCATCAGGGTTGATACCTTTATGAGGTTCTTTGCCAAAAAGATCTCGCACTATTTGTTGAACTTTAGGAATTCTGGTAGAACCACCAACTAAAATGACTTCATCAATATCTGATGCTGATAAGCCAGCATCCTTTAAAGCAGCAAGACAAGGATTCTTTGTTCTCTCAAATAAATCATCACAAAGTTGCTCAAGTTTAGCTCTTGTTAGTTTTTTATTTAAATGTTTTGGACCATTCTGATCTGCTGTTATATATGGTAGATTAATTTCTGTCTCCATAGAAAGTGAAAGCTCAATTTTTGCCTTCTCGGAAGCTTCTTTAAGTCTCTGTAAAGCCATCTTATCCTTGTGTAAATCTATGCCAGTTTCGTTTTTAAACTCAGTCATCAACCATTCCATGACTCTCTGATCAAAATCATCACCACCGAGATGTGTATCACCATTTGTTGATTTAACCTCAAAAACGCCATCTCCAATTTCAAGAATAGAAATATCGAAAGTACCACCACCAAGGTCATAAACGGCAATCTTTTCATTTTTTTTCTTATCAAGACCATATGCAAGGGCAGCAGCTGTGGGTTCATTGATGATTCGTTCAACATTAAGACCTGCAATCCTTCCAGCATCTTTTGTTGCCTGTCGTTGTGTATCATTAAAATAAGCAGGAACAGTTATAACTGCTCTTGTAACTTCTTCACCAAGATAATCTTCAGCAATCTTCTTCATCTTCATAAGTACTCTTGCTGAAATCTCAGGTGGCGAATAAAGTTTACCTTTTATATTGACTCTAACATCACCATTTGGACCTTCTACTACTTTGTATGGCACAGTTTTTAACTCTGAGCTGACTTCAGAATATTTTCTACCCATAAATCTTTTGATAGAAAATATAGTGTTTTCAGGGTTTGTAATCATCTGGTTTTTTGCAGGTTGGCCGACCAGTATTTCACCATTGTCTAAAAATCCGACTATTGAAGGTGTGGTTCTCATCCCTTGTTCGTTTATTATAACAACAGGATCTCCTCCTTCCATAACAGCAACACAAGAATTTGTTGTGCCAAGATCAATTCCAATAATTTTATTTCCCATATTGATACTCCTTATACAACATATATTTTAATTTAAATTATTAAACTATTTACTGTTTTATTTATTTTTTCCTTCAAATATTTAATTCAAAATGATTTTTTATTCAGTTTTATTTATCTCTTTATTATCTTCGTATTGCTTTTCTTGCTCTTCAGAAATCTTTGCCGGTTCATTTTTTTCCTTTTCATTTAAATTGGTTTTCATATCCTTATCTTCTTTGACATGATCACAAGTTTTTGAAACTCCTCTTTTAACAAGAACTTTTGCGGCTCTTAAAACTCTTTCGTCAATTTTGTAACCAGGTAAAAAGACTTCAGCAACCATCATACCGTTTGCCGAAGGATCTTCAACAAGTGAAATAGCTTCATGCAATAGTGGATCAAATGGAACATTTAATTCATTAATTTTTTTTAAATTATATTTTTGTTCCAGAAGATTATGAAAATTTGTTAAAATAATAGTTAAACCTTTAAAAATTGGATCTTCCATCTTATCAGCAGGAATCGAAGCTATAGCTCTATCAAAATCATCAATTATTGGAAGTAAATCCTGTAATAGCCTTTGATTTGAAAACCTGATCAAGTCCTTATTCTCTTCCTTAACTCTCTTTTTATAGTTTTCAAAATCTGCTTTTAACCTGATTGATAAATTTTTCAGATCTTCATTTTCTTTTTTAAGATTTTCAATTATTTCATTTTTTTCTTCGATTGTTTGTCGCAAAATTAAAAGTTCTTCGATAGCATTATCATTAATATCTGAATTAAGTTCATTTTTAATATTATTTGAACCCAAATTTTCGGTTAAATCGCTTTTATCAACCACTAATACACTCCTAAAAGATAAATTATTCAAATATAATATACTAAATAATTAGCAATGTGGTCAAGAAAAATCATATAAAATTATCATAATTTTATGAAGCACAAATTTTTATCTATTTTTAACTATATTTAATAATATAAAAAAATAAAAAAAATTAGCAATAAAGATGTTAATTTGTTAAAACTATAATTTTAAAATGTTAATAAAGCAGTTCTCCAACTATCTTATTGTAAATTAGAAATTTTTCAGATGGAATTTTAATATTGTCTCTCTCGATTATTAAGTCGTTCATTTTTTGAAGGCGGGAAATTTCAATTTTTTTATCCATGAGAAAATCCTGTTCAAATTCGTTAAAGAAACTGTTTAGATTCAACCCCTCATTCTTCCTTAATGATAAGAATATCTCTTCATTCATCATTTGAGTTTTATTTAAAAGTTCATGGTTTATATTATTTTTTTTTATATAAACCAGAAGGTTTTTATAAAAATTATTAGCAACAGAATCATTTCGTAAATATCTATTGTTAAAAGTATGATTTTTAAGATCCTCTGTTAGACTTTTAAAATTTGATAGTGTCAAATTCCTATCGTTTATGCAATCTGAAAACATTTGATAGTATTCAGCTATGCAACTATTAGTGTATCTCACATTGTAAAGATAGCTGGAAGCAGTTGCTCCAAGACCTATATAATTTTGTCTATTCCAGTATACAAGATTATGCTTTGATTCAAAACCTGGTTTACAATAATTTGAAATCTCATATTGTTTAAATCCTAATTGAGATATAAATTTATTAAAATAGTTATATTCTTTAATCGATTTATTTTCAGTTTGTTTTTCCGAAATTTTGTAATATATTGGTGTACCAAATGGAATCATCAAAATATATGCTGAAATATGTTTAAGAGAGTTAAACCTATAATTAAGATTTTCAATAAATTTTAACTCATCTTTTATGTAGTGTCCTGGAACTCCAAGCATAAAATCAAGAGATAAGTTTGTGAAATTCTCAGTTATAATTTCAATTGAACTAATAATTTTATTTTTCGATATATATCTTCCAAGGATTTCAGCAGATCTTTTTGAGATAGTCTGGACTCCACATGATATTCTGTTAATTCCCTCATCTTTAAGCATTTTTATAAGATTTCTAGATATATATTCTGGATTTGTCTCAATTGTAATTTCTTCAATATTGTCATAAAAATCTGGATTTATTTTTTTCAAAATATCAAAAAAAAGTTCTAAAAATGTTTCAAGCCTTGAAGTCTCAATAATATTTGGCGTACCCCCACCTATGTAAATCGTCTTGATGCGGTAACTTTTTAAAAGATCTGTGTAATTAAGTAATTCCAGTAAAACTGCTAAGAGATAGTTTTCGATAAAAGTTTCTGGTAAAGAACCTGCAGGCAGTGAATAAAAATCACAATAATAGCATTTTTTCTTGCAGAATGGTAAATGAATATATATAGAAATATCATCCATGTTTATCCTTTTAAATTCATGCTTTATTTTCTGTATATCAATAACATCTGAAAATATGGAAATCTTGATTATTTCTAAGAAAAAGAAAGTAGGCTTTTCTCTATAAAATTTAGAGTTTCAATCGTTGTAAAAGGAAAATAGCAACAAGTATAAAATAAGGAAGAATAAATTTAACGGATAAAGGGTTATAAATATAATTAAGCAAATGCCCGCACTTATAATTATAAAAATTGCTAATTGACTGCAATTACCATATATTATAAGGTAAAATTAAATTGCTTAATAATTTTGCCAATTATATAGTCAAAGGGGATCGGACCGATTATAAAGGAATCATCAAGCGAATTTTCATAGGTGGAAATGCCAAAAAATTGATCTGATTTAAGGTAAAAAGTCATATCTTTGTTATAAAACGAAGTTGGAAGAGAATTGTATTTAGTTGAATTTACATAGATATAACCTTCTTTTATAGATATTATATCATTTGGTAGACCAATAATTTTATAGACCGTATATTCATTGTTTTGTCTGAGGAGATTAAAAGAAAACAATCTTATAAACTGATTAAAAAACAACTTTTTTATATCGACCTTTCTATTATCAACAAGTACAAGATCATCTCTTCTTATCTGAAAGTTCATAAAAAAAAGATTATTTTGAACGATATAATATGCTGGTTTTGAATCTTCAATCTGTTCATTTATTTTAACTGGCATAAAAAAAGAAAAAATAACAGCTAAAATAACTGAAAAAATAAAAATCTGCAAGAGAATATCAAGTAAAATAGGCATTTTTTTACGTGATTTATAACTTTCAAAATCTCTGACATACATTTGAGCCTCTTAAAGAGTTAGTAATAGTAAGAATTTTGCTGGAATACATCTTTTTTTTATCTTAAACAACAAAATTGCGAATAACAGTATATTTTTTATAAAATATTTGATTGAATACCACTTTATCTATAACCTTTCAATTTTTTTTTCAACTCATTTTTTATATATGATGGCTTTCCTGATAAAAAATACAATCAGGCTCTTCGTAACTAAGTATGCATAAATAAAGAAAAAAATAGA
>ENA-UOYA01004366-UOYA01004366.1-activated-sludge-metagenome-genome-assembly--contig:-NODE-4366-length-11919-cov-5.655344_pt1 | contig 11919 bp, 13 predicted proteins | sample MGYA00238163_ERZ764804 | MGnify/ENA primary metagenome ERZ764804 (study PRJEB28919, sample SAMN05720223) | activated sludge metagenome | isolation source: Anaerobic digester | place: Hong Kong...
TGCTGTCTTCTAAGCAGCATCACGTGCAGGACGAACACAACATACTGAGCATGTATGGCCGCAAAACCGCCAGCTATAGTTTTGAATTGCCGCTGCAGCTTGGGGCTATTGCCGCCGGAGCGCCTTGGGTAGAACTGCAGAAACTATCTAAGTTGGCCCAGCCGCTGGGCATCGCCTTCCAGCTACAAGATGATTTATTGGACATTTTTGGCGACTCTGCCCAGACCGGCAAACCCGTCTTGGCAGATATTAGAGAAGGTAAATGTACGGTGCTTATTACTAAAACGTTACAAGCAGTCAGCAAATCACAAAAAACGCGGCTGCTCCATATTTTAGGTAATACCAATGCCACCACCGCTGAATTTAATGAGGTTAAAGAAATTATTAAGGCCACTGGCGCGCATAAGGCCACGCTCAAGTTAATTCGGCAAAATTTGGTAGAGGCCAGGGAAGCATTGCTAAATACTGGCCTCTCGCCACTGGCTCAAAGACAGATGCAAGAACTCATTACCAGCCTGATTGTCCGCAAGTTCTAAAAAGCATAAGCTTGACAAATCTGCAAAAAGGTGTATACTTCTAAGTGTTGCTAGCAAAACAAAAACCATCAAAATAAATCCTTGAAAGGAACGTGCATGAGTGAATTCTCGGCCATGACGTATGAGTTCGTCCAGACCGACCACGCAGGTTTGCTTGCCATAGATAAAATCTTGCAAAATATATAAATCCTAGCGTAAACCTAAAAATCCGCCTGAAAATGGCGGGTTTTTTGGACTAAAAAATCCCGCCATTGGCGGGATGATTGCGAGCTCCTGTAGCGGGGAAACCAGACTAGGTTCCTTGTTCCCGGGCTCTGACTATAATGTAACCCAAGAGCCCGGAAATGTCTGTAAAAAATCACACAAAAAAACGAGCGGGTTAGCGCTCGTTTTCGCTGAGCTGGTCGTTAAGGAAGACATCCTCTATGCGCACCAGTGTAACTGTTTTAACTGTCATAGACCCTCCTTTTATAACCATAAGCATACAGCAAATGCCAGGAAAGTGTTGTAAATTTTCTTACAGACGTTTAGACTGCAGGGCGTGCAGCAAATCCACCATAATGAAGCTGATAATCATTAGCAGCCACCACGATCCCAGTTTGCCCCATCCCACCAAATGCCAATGCAAGACCTGGCTGGGGTACAGCCAGCCGCTCGTAAACGTGCCAATGTTTTCTGCCAGCCAAATTACCAGTGCAATCAGGCCGAAGCCCACCACCAGCGGCATGCGGCGGTGCGTAATATGCAGCGTGTAATGCACCCAGGTGCGGCCATAGAGCAGCAGAACTGCCGCAAATAACAGATACCGGAAATCCCAAATGTAGTGGTGGCTAAAGAAGTTAATGTAAATCGCCACCGCCAAAAGTACCGTGTACACGCGGCGCGGGTAATGGGTGAACGATAGGTCAAAAACTCGCCAGGCGCGCGCAATATAACTACCCACAGCCGCGTACATAAAACCGGAAAACAGCGGCACGTTGCCAACATGAAAAATCGCGTGACCAGGGTAGGACCAAGAACCAATCCCGCTGGATGTTTTGAAAATTTCCATACCCAGGCCCACCAGGTGAAAAGTTGCAATAACGATGACTTCCGCCGGCTTTTCTAGCTTTGTCAGCAGCATGAAGGTCTGGATGGCCAGGGCCATAATCAGTAGCCAATCGTAGCGGCCGAGCCAGGGCAGGTCGATATATTTTGTGAGGATGAGCGCGGCTAGCATCAGGCCGCTAAACAGGGCAGCCCAAGCTTGCTTGATAAAGAAAACGATCAGCCAGCCGCAGGGCCAGGCTTCGACCCGGCCTAAGAATTGCTGCTTACCCATACAGCAGAATGCCCAGCTCGACCCGCTTTTTATTGACCTCAATTTTCTGCTGCATCTGCGATTTAGTATAGCATCGGCGTATACTAAAGGCATGTTCCAGCCGCGGCCCGCTCAACAAGCTGCACATACATTCCGGCGGCAGTATGTCTATATTTTGGGCGCGGTTCTGTTAGTTTTGGTGGGATGGCTGCTATGGTACAAAAACGATTTTTATAAGCCCGTTGCCCACAAAGCCGGCAACGCTAAACTCGCGCCCATTTTCAAGTTCAACGGCGCCCCCGGTTGGCGACAAGGACCCACCAATTACAATTCTATGGCGCTGTTTTCTGATAATCATAACTGTTTTGTATCTGTTCAACGTAAGTCAGGCGCACTTTCTGTTCAGGACGAACTGTCAAAGGTTAAGAACAGTATTGCGGGTAGCGATCGTACAATTACAGAAGCCGGGCAGCAAACACTAACCTTGCAAACTTCTGCAGGCAAAAAATCTTACGTACTCTACCAATTTGCTGGTAACGACTCGTCAGGCGCTACTACATTTATGAACGGCATAGAGCTTGGCTTTGTCCCGCTTACCAAAGGCTTTATAGAAATTTCTGGTCACTGCAACACAGCAGCACAGCTGGGGGAGACGGTTTTGGTGTTACGGGCGGTTGAATACACGGGCAGAGACTAGTTATTTATTTTGTTTCTTTAGATATGCGTGAGCGCATCAGTTAACTCTTGATTCGTTGACCATGTAAATGTTTTTTTCGCTAGCTTTGTTAGGTGGGTAGGGGATTGTGCGGCCGACTGGTGAATAAATGCAAAGAGAGGTTTGTTGGCGGCCAGGGCTGCGCCTGCTTCCATGAGCTGGCCCTCACTTTTACGGTCAGAGGTTATGATTGCGACCATGGCATCGCTGTTGGCAATATTCGTGAAGGCGTAATTAAATATTGCTCTTGTGTCGTTCTTAGCCTGCAACTCTATTTTATGGGAGTCAAAAATAGGGCAATACGCTTCGTGGCCAGCATTATTGAGCGCATTTACCACTGCTTTCATACGCCTTGATACTGTGTCAAAATCTTCGCCGGTGAAAGCGTTTGTACAAAATATTTTCATAACCTCATAATAACAAAAAAGACGACCGCGAGTCGTCCTAGTTTGATGTATCTGGTAGCGGCGACAGGACTTGAACCTGTGACCCCGAGCTTATGAGTCTCGTGCTCTAACCAGCTGAGCTACGCCGCCAAATTGCTGTTGGCAGGGTTTAATATAGCAGGTTTTGCCTCTGTTGGCTAGTAGCGGTGCAGCGCCAAGTACACCACGGCGCAGAGGCCGGTAATCACCACAATGCCGCGCAGCCAGTGTGAGGGGAACTTTTGACTGTAGTGCGATCCGAGCCAGCCGCCCAGAGCGCAGCCAGCAGAACAAATCAGGCCAACGCGCCAGTTAATTAAGCCTGAATTGGCCAGACAAAGCAGAGACGCAAACGATGTGCAGGCAGCGGCGAGGTTTTTCAGGCCGTTCATGGTGTGCGTATCGGGTAGGTGTGTTAAGCTCAGAAAAGCGAGCATCAGAAAGCCAAAACCAGTGCCAAAATAGCCGGCGTAGAGGCCCATTGGGATGAGCGCAAGCGCCATGACTACCAGATGGAGTATCCATCGTTTTCGGCCATGTAGATGTTGTCGTAAATGAAAATGAATCAGCGGTTGCACGGTAAACAAAATAATGCCAAAAAGGACCAGCCCCGGCACAATTTGGGCAAAATGGGCGGCAGTTGTTTGGCGCAGTAACCAGGCGCCGATTATGGCCCCAAAAATGAGCGGAATCAGCAGATATGCCAGCCGCCGCGGCGCGCGCTTTAGGTATTTCCGGTAACCGTAGGCCGATGTTAGCTGGCCGGGAATGGTAATAATGTTGCTGCTGGCGTTGGCCACCAGTGGCGGCACGCCCAACATGACCAAAACGGGGAAGCCAATCAGCATGCCGCCGCCGGCTACGGCATTCATAATGCCCACAACGATTCCAACCAGGACTAATAATAGGTCGTGCATGTTTGTTTTGCCTTGTTACTAACAGTGTAGCATACTAATGTTCATGAAGACGATTACCATGTGCTCCAGCGCTGCATTCTACAAACATGTAATGGATGTTAAGCAGGAGCTGGAGGCGCTTGGTTTTTCGGTTTTGGTGCCCAAAACGGCAATCGCTATGGCAGAGAAAAACGATTTTGATGTGACGCATTACAAAACTTGGTACAACGAGGCCAAAGACTACGACAAAAAAGCGGATTTTATGTTGGCACACTTTGACAAGGTTGCTGAAGGCGATGCGATTCTGGTGGTCAACGACGCTAAGCACGGCGTGGATGGCTACATTGGCCCCAATGTGCTCATGGAAATGGCGCTGGCATTTTATCAGCGCAAGCCAATTTTTATCCTGAACGATTTACCCCTCGATTCTCCATTTGAAGAAGAACTGAAGGGCATGATGCCGGTAGTACTCAAGGGCGATGTTAAGAATCTGAGCTTTTAAGCCACTCACCCAGCTGCTGCCAGCCGGTGTTAATTGCCTCCCGGCCGACCATGGTTTCGCCGGCCGCAATGTCCTCTGCGCGGCTGGTCCGGCCACCCGTAAACGAGATTATGGTGAGGTTGGTGTATTTGCTGTCTCCGCGGGCTTCCGTTAGTAAAACGCCAGTTTGGTCAAAGCTAAAAAATTGTTGACCGCGGCCGTCTTGATAAACAATGTTTTGGCGTAAAATGATGCGCCGGTCTGCAATGCCGTGCATCAAGCGCAGCCAGTCACCGGCCGTAAACCAGTCGTTGACGGGGTGCATATAAGCGCCGGGGAAGCCGCGCAGGGCGGGGATTTCCCAGGTGTCATCGCTCACTATTAAGGGTTTTTGGTAAAAATCAAAAGCTGCCTGAGCCTTGTGCCTGGCAATCTCTTCGCCGCTAGCTTGGATCTCTATAAAATCATGTTCTAAGCGCTCCAGCTTAATGTCAAAGGGTTCTAAAAGCGCAGCCGCGGAATCAAACTTTATCTGGTTGCTGGTGACAAATTGCAGTTTCATAGCAGCTGCTCCGGCGCGGCGTTTTCAAAGCGTGTTTGTTGTTGGTAGGGTTTGCTATCTGGGTCCACTACATGGCGCAGGGCGCGGCCAATGGCGCCGTGGCTGACCAGCAGGATGGTGGTTTCTGGCCGGGCCTGCAGCCAGGTAAATCCTTTGGTGGCGCGGGCAATGACACTGTCGGAATGTTCGGCGCCGGGGGCGCCATCGATTTTGGCGGTGGGCGAGTAGGCGGTGCCTTCCATGGAGCCAAAATCGCGCTCCACAAACAGGTCATTCAAAATTATCTGTGATTCATCAATCCCCAGTTCCTGGGCGATAATTTTGGCGGTGTCGTGGGCGCGCTGCAGGGGGCTGGCCACAATCAGGTCAATCTTTTTATCTTTAAGTTGCTGGCCGGCCTGGCGCGCTTGCTCCCGGCCCTCTGGTGCCAGCGGCGTGTCTGATCGGCTGCTAAAAATGCCTTGCTTGTTCATTTCTGACAGGCCGTGACGGACAAAATAAAGGTGTTTCATGGGATGTACCTGGTGATTACAGCGTTGTCTAGTTCATCGACGTTGGCAGAAGGGTCTAGCTCCATGCGCATGGCGGCCAGTAGTGAGCCGTGGGCGACCAGTAAAATGTTATCGCTGGGGAGATTGCGCAAAAAATTTAGGCCCTGGGCGGCGCGGGCCCGCAAATCGGCCCATTTTTCTAGGTCTGTAAAGACGAGCTCGTCTTCATCGCCAATGGTGTATGGTTGGCCTTGCAGACTGCCCAAAAACCGTTCCTTAAAGAGGTCATTTACAATAATTTTGTCCAGCGGGTAGCCTTGCTGACCAGCAATTATGTCGGCCGTTTCTTTGGCGCGAATGAGAGGGGAGGAGACGATAGAGTCAAATTTTACATCGGTGGCACGGGCGGCCTGCCGCGCCTGCTCGCGGCCGTAATCGGTCAGCGGCGTATCGAGGTGGCCAGCATAGGTTTCTGATAGGTTAGCCGTGGATTGGCCGTGGCGACAAACGTAGAGCGACTTCATTAGTTATAATTATGACATGCAAGTAGATTTGGAACCAGGCAAGTACGTGCTCGCCGTCAGCGGCGGCGTTGATTCTATGGTTCTGCTGGATTTGTTAGCGGGGCGTCCTGACCTAGCCTTGACCGTGGCACATTTTGATCACGGCATACGGATGGATTCTAAGTTTGATGCAATTTTTGTGCGCCTGGCCTGTACGCGCTACGGTCTGCCATTCGTAACGGAGCGCGCAGAGTTGGGGCCAGATGCCTCAGAGGCCACGGCCCGCACTGCGCGTTATGATTTTTTGCGCCGTACGCTGCAAGAGGCAGGTGCCGCAGCAATTGTTACGGCGCATCACCAAGGGGACCGTGTGGAAACAGCGGTTATCAATTGGCAACGCGGCACCGGCCGCCGCGGGCTAACGGCGCTCAAAGACCGGCCGGATATTAAGCGGCCGCTTTTAGCGTATAGTAAAGCCCAGCTTCTAAAATATGCAGAAAAAAACAATATTTCCTGGCGCGAAGACAGCACCAACCACCTGCCCCAATACGCCCGGAACCGCGTCCGGCAAAAGCTGTCTGGGCAAGATATTTCTGGTCTAGCGGCCGCGCTGGACGCGCTGCAAAAAACTAATGACACCATTGACCAACTTATAGAAGAACAACTGAATACCCATCTGTTAAAGCAAGGTTTAGAACGGAAATGGTATAAAGAATTACCAACAGACGTTGCCACAGAAATTATGGCTGCGTGGCTCCGCAAGTCAGATTTAGCAGATTTTGACCGGCTCACGCTAGAGCGCTTAACGCAAGCTGCACAGACCGCTGCTACGGGCAAAAAGTTTGATATTCGGCGCGGCGCTTTTTTGGCAATCCAAAAAGACTTTTTAGCAATTGAGAAATAGGCCAGAATCAAGAAGCCCACGGTTAGTAGCGCCTAAGACACACAGCGTGGCCACGCAGTGGGCTTCTAGAAATTGACTATTTTTGAAGGACTGACATAAATAAACCGCCACAGAGGTGGTATACTAGTACCACATGAGTAATCCACCTAAGCGGCCCGCCGCAAATAATCAGAAGAACGCACCTAATAAGGGGCTCAAAAACGCCGGCTTTGTTATGTTGGTCGTTATTTTTGGGCTAATAATCTTGGCTAATATGTCGCCCACAGCGGCGCTTAAAGAAATTAGCCTAAGCCAAGCGGTTAAAGACGCAAACTCTGGTCAATACGATAAAATCCTAGTTAAAAACAATGAGCTAGACATCACCAAAAAGGGCGATGATAAGCCAACGCTCAAAGCCTACATGAATAGCAAAGTCAGCCTAAAAGAGCAGGGCTTTAAAGAAGACAAATTTAAGGTGCAGTATAAACCAGAAACCAGTGGCACGCCTACTTGGCTAGGTCTCGTAGAGACCATTGTGCCGGTGCTTATTATTGGTGGTTTCTTGGTCTTTATGATGCGCTCCGCGCAAGGCCAGGGCAATCAGGCGCTTAGTTTTGGTAAGAGCCGCGCGCGGCTGTATGGCAATGAAAAAGAAAAAGTTGTCTTTAACGATATTGCCGGCTCAGATGAGGCCAAGCAAGATCTAACAGAGGTCGTTGACTTCTTAAAGAACCCCAAAAAGTTTGCAGCTTTGGGCGCTAAGATTCCCAAGGGCGTGCTTTTGGTAGGCCCTCCGGGTACCGGTAAAACCATGCTGTCCCGCGCGGTGGCCGGGGAAGCCAACGTGCCGTTCTTTAGCATTAGTGGTTCAGAATTTGTAGAAATGTTTGTGGGCGTGGGCGCCAGCCGCGTGCGCGACCTATTTGCCAAAGCTAAGAAAAACGCACCATGCATTATCTTTATCGATGAGATTGATGCCGTCGGTCGCAAGCGCGGCAGTGGTATGGGCGGTGGCCACGATGAGCGCGAGCAAACACTCAACCAAATCCTGGTAGAAATGGATGGCTTTGAACAAGGCCAAAACGTAATTGTGCTAGCCGCTACCAACCGGGCAGATGTGCTAGATGCAGCCCTGCTGCGCCCCGGCCGCTTTGACCGACGCGTCAACATTGGCCTGCCAGACCGCCAAGATCGGTTCAAGATTTTGCAGGTTCATTTTGCTAAAAAACCATTGGCTAAAAACGTAGACCTAGACGCTTTGGCTGCTAAAACCGCTGGCTCTTCCGGCGCAGATTTACAAAATATAGCTAACGAATCGGCCATTATTGCCGCCCGCAACAGCCACAAAGAAATCCATGCTACGGATGTTACGGAAGCGTTTGAGCGTGTGGCAATTGGCCCAGAGCGCAAGAGTAAAGTCATGACAGAAAAAGACAAGCAGGTCACCGCCTATCACGAGGCTGGTCACGCTCTAGTGGGTCACGTCTTGCCAGATTCTGACCCCGTCCACAAAGTTACTATTATCCCGCGCGGCGGCACCGGCGGCGTCACTTGGTTTATCCCACCGGAAGACCGCGTCTACGTCAGCATGGTGCAGTACAAAGACATGCTAGCCCGCGGCCTAGGCGGCCGGATTGCAGAAGAAATAATCTTGGGCCGCGACAAAGTTACCACCGGCGCTGGCTCTGATTTGCAGAGCGCAGCAGACATCGCCCGCGACATGATTATGCACCAAGGCATGGGCGACAAACTGCGCGATCAAGTCTTTAAAGTAGACGAAGGCATGATGTTAGACCGCCTCACGCACGAGCGCGACTACTCAGAAGAAACCGCCCGCGCCATAGACAAAGAAGTTGAAGATTTAATCACTCAAGCAGCCAGCCGCGCTCGCACGGTCATTAAAGCCAACCTGAAACACCTAGAAGCGCTCAAAGACGCGCTATTAGAAAAAGAAACGGTGGATGCAGAAGAAGTCGCCCAAATTTTGGACGGCTCCAGTTTGCCTGCTGCCGCTAAATTGTACTAACTCTGACTAAAAACACCAGCTACGCTGCTGCGCTTAGTGAGAGTGGCCGGCGAACGATGGAAAATGAATAGGAGTGTTTTTCATGCTGGAGGCATGACACATCTACTACCCATAGTCCACCGCTCACCGACCGTGATGCTCTCAGTTGAAGTGGGAGTCGTGATAGGCCCCCTTGGCACCCCAGTCCTTCCGGGTGTTGTAGTGGTTTTCTGCCGACTTGGCAGGGGTGAAGTACTGCTTGACCCATGGCCAGAACAGCACCGCGACGATGCCCAGAAAGGCACCAAACAAGATGACGCCACAGGTAATCTGCGTCATCTTGTCACTTGAGCCGATGATACCGAGGGCTGAGCCGATGGCGGCCATCACGAAGATGGTACCGAACACCAGTTCACCGAAGCCATGAGCGGTATCAATCTGCTCATCGTCTTGGATGTTGACCATTGTTTCTCCTAAGAGGTGGGTGGTTGACGAGAATTTTATCCGTCTTTCCGCACACTCGCTGGTGTAAAGAAAGACGGATAAAATCGCTGTAACTGAGAGCATGTTAAGGTGCTTCGGAGCTAAAATTAGAGCTCGACGAAACCCTATTACTTTAGCATAAACATCTTAAATAGTCAACTTGAAATATGTTACTAAAAGGGTTATATTATAGATAAGACCTCCGGCCCGTGGTTTCTAGGCCACAACGCGGGAGGCCTTTTTTATTTTCTGGCACCCTTCTTAAAGACTGACATAAAATCTTTTCTACCTGTTTTCGAATTCTCTTTAATCTGGACTATAAAAAGTTTGCCCTCTTTTGTGAGGCCATAGAATCGGTAAAAACGGATAGTTGCAGATACTTCAACAGTCACATCGGGACTAAATCGGTTGTTCTGTATCAAGTCTACAGCAGGAGGATATAGCTTGAGTCTATGTAATCTATCGGCACGGTGTTTTTGCGCCAGGTGCTCCCAGAAAAGTGCCAAGAAAACTTTTTCATTGTTAAAGTACTTTGAACGGATATAGGGCTGGCGTCGACTTTTCTTACGAATATCGTTATACATAGCTCTGGCAGTATGAGCAACCTCCTCATAGGCTGTACCAGATAGCTCAGAAACCGAAGATTGATAGGTTTTCATAGGCTAGTGCACTATACACCAAATCAGAAAATGAGTTATTAAATATTTATTAACTTTTCCGAATAACCCCTGTATTTAAAATGGTAAAAGTGAGACAATAGGAGATAAGCATAAGGTGGGACAAGAGCGCCAGTGAGACAAATCGGTCCAAAACGATTGCAAACGCCGGTGGAGGAGCCAAAGGGCACTCTGCTGCTGCTGCAGGTGCCGCGGACCAATGAGAAAAAGGAGCTGGCGGCGGAGCAGATGTTTGCCAGTTTACATGGGCTGCTCACGTTGCCGTCACAGTCGCGCTGGCGGCCTGCTATTCGGGAGCGGCTCAGTTTTGAAATTGCGGTTTTGCAGAAGCGTATCGGTTTTTATGTGTGGGTGCCGGAGTACCTCAAGTCCTTTGTGGAGGAGCAGATTTACGCGCAGTACCCTAATGTGCAGATTTCTGAAGTGCCGGATTACGCCGCGGAGGCCAAGCAGTTTCCAACAACGCTGCTCTGCGATCTTAAATTGACTGCGCCAGATCCGTTGCCAATTAAAACCTTCCAAAGTTTTGAAGTTGACCCCTTGGCGGCGATTACTGCCACACTGAGCCAGTTTGACGAAACAGAGGAAGCCTGGGTGCAACTGGTGCTCAAGCCAGCGCCGCAGCAGTGGCACAGAAATAGTGAAAGGTATGCTCATAGCCTGCGAGGTAAAACCAAGTCTGCCAGTAACCCAGCGGCGATATTAAGCGCGCTGTGGACGCCGCCAGAAGAGGGGAAGGGGCCGCAAAAAGAGCAGCTCATGGAGTATGAAAGCGCGCGGGCTAGCGCGGCGGAAGAGAAGTCGCACAAGTTGGCGTTTGAATCCAGCGTGCGAATCGTGTACCGCGGCAGTGCACCCACGCAGCAAGCCAAGCTTCGTCTCCAGAGCATTATCGCTAGTTATAAACAGTTTAATACCACGTATCTGAATGGTTTCGCGCAGAAGCGGACGGTAGAAAATCCGCAGCTCCAGGCGTATGAACATCGACTTGTTAACAGGGGTCAGATACTAAATATTGAAGAAGTCGCCACGCTGTATCACTTGCCGCACACCAATGTGGAGACGCCGTATATTCTGTGGGCGCTCAGCCAAACGGCGGAGCCGCCGGCTAATTTACCGGTGGTAGGGCAGTCGCCGCCGGAGTCAATTAGTCCTATTGCTACCACCAATTTCCGTGGGCATAACACTATGTTTGGCATGCCGCGTAGCGACCGTGGTCGGCACCTGTACATCATTGGTCAGACTGGTGTGGGTAAGTCTGGTTTACTGGAGCTCCTGACTATATCGGATGTTTTTAGCCCCTACGGCTTTGCGGTCATTGATCCGCACGGCGATTACGCCCTGAGCGTCCTTAAGCGCATCCCGGCAGAGCGCGCCAACGACGTGATTTACTTTAACCCGGCAGACACAGATTTTCCGATTGCTTTTAATCCCATGGAAGTGCAAGACCCTAAGCTGCGAACGCACACGGCGTCGGAACTTATTGGAGTGCTTAAGCGCATGTTTGAAAGTTGGGGTCCACGGCTGGAGTACATTTTGCGTTACTCGCTGCTGGCGCTGCTGGATTACCCCGATGCCACTATGCTGGATATTACGCGGATTTTAACAGATAAGAAATTCCGCCAGGACGTTTTAAAGTACGTGAATGACCCAGTGGTGCGCAACTTCTGGGAGATAGAATTTGCTAGCTGGAACGATAAATTTGCGGCAGAAGCCGTGGCGCCGGTCTTAAACAAGGTGGGCGCTTTTACCGCCAATCCATTGGTGCGTAATATAATCGGTCAGCCAAAATCCAGCTTTAACATTAGGCAAATTATGGATCAGCGCAAGATTCTGATCGTTAATCTAAGCCGCGGCCTGGTGGGCGAAGACAACGCCGCGCTGCTGGGCGCGCTCTTAGTTACAAAAATCCAGCTGGGCGCCATGAGCCGGGCGGATATTCCTGCCAGCGAGCGCGCGCCA
>ENA-UOYA01004367-UOYA01004367.1-activated-sludge-metagenome-genome-assembly--contig:-NODE-4367-length-11911-cov-5.721829_pt1 | contig 11911 bp, 15 predicted proteins | sample MGYA00238163_ERZ764804 | MGnify/ENA primary metagenome ERZ764804 (study PRJEB28919, sample SAMN05720223) | activated sludge metagenome | isolation source: Anaerobic digester | place: Hong Kong...
GCATGGCGAAAAGCCTTGAGCGCGATCCCCAGGTGGAATCGATCCTGCGCGGCCGTGTCCGCGAGCTGGGGCTTGAGATCGGCATGAACCGCAGCCGCGACATGGGGCGGGGCGATTTGGGCCGCCAGTTGACGCAGGATTTGGGGATAGGCCGTGATCGTGGATTGAGCCGGTAAGGAGAAAAGAACGATGGATGAGGATAGCCAGGAGCGCGACGACCCGGCGCTGGCGTTCGAGCGGTTGCGCGGCGAGGTGTCGTTGTTGCGCCATGCGGTCGAGGCGCTGACCACGGCGCGCGAGTCCATCGACATTCCCGATTACGAGCCGACGCTAGAGCGCACCGAAAAGGTGCTGGGTATCCTGGTGCAGCAGATCGACGGCGTGCGGAAAAGCCCCGCCATGACGCTCACCCCGGAGAATATGGGGGGCCGTTTAAACGCTTCCGTTGCCGAGGCGACCCGCGAATTGCAGCATCAGGTCCAATCCACGAAATCGGCCTTGTCGTCCGCGACCTTCGACTTGCAAAAAATGGTCGCGTCTGCGCGGCGCGGCGATGTGCAAAATCGCTGGCTCGCTATCGCCGGGGGCGGTGGCCTGGTGCTGGGGCTGTTGCTCTATGCGCTGCTCGCCGGCCCGATCGCCCGGATGATGCCGGCGAGCTGGCTTTGGCCCGAGAGCATGGCGACGCGGGCGCTTGGCGAAAAGTCGGCATGGGATGCGGGGCAACGGTTGATGCAGACGGCCGCGCCGGAGAGCTGGGGCTTGATCGTCGCGGCCGCCCCGCTCGCCGATGGCAACCGCGAAGCGGTGCAGGCGTGCCGCGAGCAGGCCGAGAAGGCGAAGAAGCCGGTGCGCTGCACGATCGAAGTGAGGCCCGCGACCGCGCAATAGGTGGAGTTTTCAAGCCTGTCGCCGCCGCACCTGCCCCCGTCATGCGGGATTCACGCCCCGTTCCGCAATGGCTCACCTTGCTCTCCGGGGGCGGGAGCCATAGCCATGCAAGAACATGTCCACGGCCTCGGCCGCTTCTCTGGCGATCGCGTCGGCCGAGCTGTCCAGTTCCAGCCCGCACACCCGCCGCACCAGCAACCGGCACATGCATATCTCCAGAAGCTGTTCCGCCGCCCGCAAACTGGACGGCGCGCGCGAGCGGGGCAAGAGTCGGCCTGCGCGGAGCTGTCCTTCCAGAAGCTCGGACAGCATCAGATGATGCGCCAGTAGCACCCGCCGATAATAAGCGCGGCCCAACTCTGGAAAGCGTTGGCCCTCCGCGACGATGAGGCGGAAAATCGTCTCGGCCACCGGCGTCAGCATGGCCGACATGAACGCCGTGCAATAGTCGATCAGCCGTTGCCGCGCGTCGCCCTGCGAAGGGGCGACGCTGCGCGGCTCGATTTCGTCCAGCCAGGCGGAGAGGGCGGCCGCGAACAAATCCTCCTTTGATTGGAAATAGGCCCAAAGCGTGGCTTTGGACCCGCCAATCTCGGCCGCGATGGCGGACATGGAAGCACCGCCGAACCCATGTTCAGCAAAGTGCCGCTGCGCGATCGTCACGATCGCGCAGCGGCGCTCTTCGCGTTTGATCCCGCGCCGGGGTGCCTCGCCATCAAGATTGCGCGGCACGGAACCGCCTCAATGGCTGACTTGTTGGAGCGGTCCTTTGGGTCGTTTCGCGAGCCAGATTACCCCTGCGAACACCAGAATAAGGATCGTCGCCATCGCATAGAAATCGTTGGTGGCGAGCATCACGGCCTGCATGTCCACCATTCGGGAGAAGGCGGCGAGGCCGGAACCGGGCTGCAATCCGGGCAGAGACGCAGGAGCCATTGTCGGGTCAATGATCGCGACCAGCTCGGCGCGATTTCCTTTCGTCGCATTCTCCCAATAGGTCGAAGTCAGCGACGAGCCCACCGCCATCGCCATGATGCGGATGAAGTTTTGCAACCCCGAACCGTTGGCGATCTTTTCGGGGGGAAGCTCCGACACGCCCAGCGACGTGAGCGTGACCAGACAGGCCGGCACACCAGCGCCAAGCACGAACATGGGGATCGCGACCGACATGAAATCAGCCTGCGCGTTCAGCAGCGCGCGCATGAAGAAGGAGATGGCGAGAACCACCATACCATAGGTGACGATCAGGCGCGGGTCGATCTTGCCCATGAGCCGCCCGACGATCGGGGCCGTCACGACCGCCAAAATCCCCATGGGCGCGGTCGCAAAGCCCGCCCAGGTCGCGGTGTAGCCCATCATCTGTTGCAGCCAGAGCGGGGTCAGCACGATATTTCCGAAGAACAGCCCGAACATTAGCCCCAGCGATAGCGTGGAGATGAGCCAGGTCCGGTTTTTGAACACCGAAAGGTCGATCACCGGATCATCGTCGGTCAGCTCCCACAGGATCAGCGCGCCGAGCGCGATCGCCGCGACGATCGCCATCCAGACGATGAAGGAGGATGAGAACCAGTCCAGTTCGCGCCCCTTGTCGATCATGGTCTGGAACGCGCTCACGAACACGACGAGGAGAAGGAGGCCCACTATGTCGATCCGGCTGCGCGAGATCGGCGTTTCGCGGTTGTGCAGCAGCCACCAGGCGACGCCGCTAACGGCAAGCCCGAAGAAGATGTTGATGTAGAAAATCCAGCCCCAATGATAATTGTCGGAGATGTAGCCTCCGAGGATAGGGCCGAAGATCGGGGCCACCACGGTCGTCATGCCCCATATCGCCAAAGCGATGTTGCTCTTGTCCTTGGGAAAGACCGAAATCAGCAGGGTGGCCGTTAGCGGGATGATCGGGCCACCCGCGAAACCTTGCAGGATGCGGGACAGCACCAGGAAGCCGAGCGAGCCGGACAGCCCGCAAAGGATCGAGCAAATCACGAAGGCGATGACGCAGGCCGTGAACAGCCGCACTTCCCCGAACCGGCGCGAGAGCCAGCCCGTCAGGGGAACGGTGATGGCTTCGGCGACCGCATAGGCCGTGATGATCCACGTCCCCTCTGTCGTTGAGACACCAAGATCGCCCGAAATCGTCGGCATCGCCACATTGGCGATCGTCGTATCGAGCACCACCACGAAATTGCCGAACGACAGCGCGGCCGCCGCCATGGCGAGTTTCGCGCCTGTCAGCGGCGGATAACCCTCAGCACTATGTGCGGACATTTCAGCGTGCCCCGGAAAGATCGACCGTTGCGTGCATCGACAAGCCGACGCGCAGCGGATGCTCTTTCAGTTCCTTCGGATCGAGCCGGATGCGAACGGGAAGGCGCTGGACGACCTTGATCCAGTTGCCGGTCGCGTTCTGCGCGGGGATCGCGGCAAAGGCCGAGCCGGAACCGCCTGCGAACCCTTCCACGCGGCCATGATACACCACGTCCGAGCCGTAGAGGTCCGAGGTGAGATGCACCGGCTGACCGGGCTTGACGCCGCGAAGCTGGCCTTCCTTGAAGTTGGCATCGACATACATATCCTGCACGGGAACAACGACCATCACCGGCACGCCTGGCTGCACCCGCTGGCCGACCGCGACATGGCGCTGATCCACGACGCCATCGACCGGCGCGCGGATGACGGCGCGTGAGAGGTCGACCTTTGCCTGATCCAGACGCGCCTTCGCGGCAAGAACTTCCGGGTTGGTTTCGACGGTCGTGTCCTCGACAAGCACCTGATTGGCGCGCCGCGCGCCAGCGGCGGCCGCGACACGCGCCTTGGCCTGGTTGACGGCGGCTTGCGCCACCCGAACCGCCGTTTGCGAGTCCGACAATTCCTGCTGCGAGATCGCGCCGGGCGCGGCGAGACGCTGGCGACGCCGCTCATCGAGCAACGCCTTGTCGAGATCGGCCTGCGCGCGAAGCAGATCGGCCGCGCCCACGCCCTCCTGGCCTGCGAGATTCACGTCATTTTCCTGAACCTGCCGGACCTGCCGACGCGCGCGGCCGAGCGCCGCTTCGGCCTGCGCGACCGCAAGGCGCAGATCGGTGTCGTCCAGCTCCACCAGCACGTCGCCGGCGCGCACCGCCTGGGTGTTGACGACAGCCACCCGCTTGACCGGGCCGCCGACAAGCGGCGTGACCTGCGACACCTCGACATTCGTGTAGGCGTTCTCGGTCGATTCCGTGTCGCCGGCGATGAAGGTCGCCCATATCCACCAGCACAGGGCGATCAGGACGATTGCGCCGCCGAAGATGAGGAACAGCCGCTTTCGCTTCCCGCTCTTGGACGGGGGCGGGGTGTCCTGCATATCGTGGTCTTGCTCAAGGGTGGCGTCGGTCATCGGTTATTCCCAGTCAAGAGTTGGTATCGCTGGCCGGGACAGCCGCCTTGAAGCCGCCGCCCAGGGCTTTCGCCAAGGCAATGTCGAGGATGAAGCCCCGCAGGCGCAGGGCGGCCGCTTGCTCGCGCGCGGCCAGAAGGGCGTCCTCGCTGATGAGGACCGATTGGTAGTCGGAGAGGCCCCCTTCATAGCGCATCTTGGCGAGGCCATAAGCCGCGTCCTGGCGCGCGACCGCCGCATCTGTCCGATCCACGCGCTCATGGAGCGCCCGCAGCGACGTTGCCGCGTCAGCGGCTTGATGGAGTGCCTGGAGTAGTGTTTCGTTGTAGGTCGCGACCGCCGCGTCATAGTCGCCCCGCGCACCGCGATAGCGTGCGCTTAATCGCCCGCCCTGGAAGATCGGCAGGCTGATCGCAGGCCCGAAGGAACCGATCACCGATTCCGACTTGAAAAGATTGTCGAGGCCGAACGAGGCAAGACCGATGAGGCCGCTGATATTGACGTTCGGATAGAAGCCGGCGCGGGCGACGCCTATGCGCTCGGCGGCGGATTCCACCCGCCATCTTGCGGAAACGACTTGCGGATTACGTCCGACGAGTTCGGCCGGAATGTTTGCCGGCAGGGCGTCGGGGCGTCGGGTGCGAAGTGTAGGGGCTTCGATCGACAGGCCGCGATCCGGCCCCGCGCCCACCAGCGCCGCGAGCGCATTGCGGCTAAGCCCGATCGCCTCGTTTATCGCCGCGAGTTGGGCTTCGGCGCTCTCGACGCCGCCTTGTGCCTGTTCCAGCGACGTGCGCGGCTCAAGGCCGGCATCGAAACGCCGTGACACCAGATCGAGCGTTGCCCGCCGTATCCGCACCGCATCGGTGGCGACGTCCTGACGGACCAGCAATTGCGCGAAATCGACATAGGTGGTGGACACGGCCGCCGCGAGGGCGAGGCGGGCCGTCGCGTCATCGGCTTCGGCCGCCTTTTTCTCCGAGACAGTGGCGCGCAGCGCCTTCCTGTTCTTGCCCCAAAGATCAAGGTCGTAGTTGAGGCTTCCGAGGCCCGCCACCAGCATGTGCCAGTCGCCATCGGTAGGCAGACCGATGCTTTGTGTAATGCGCGATTCGCGCCCGGTAACGGTAGCGCCGACGCTAGGCAGGAGGGCCGCCCGCGCCAGCTCGACCTGCGCGCCCGCCATACGGATTCGTGCGGCCGCTTGCTCGATGGTCGGTGAATCCCGCAGCGCCTCACTGACCAGCGCATCGAGTTGCGCGTCGTCGAAGGACCGCCACCAATCATCGTTCGGCCAATCCTGCGACGAACCCGCGAGCGAGCGCGTCGATGAGAATGAGCCGGGCAGGGCCGGGTCGGGGCGGGGACCAAGATTAGGGATGCTCGCACATCCGCTCAGTCCGGCCACCAGCATAAGTGTCGCTATTCGCCGCATCGTCCACCGTTGGTAATTCAGATTACCGCTTGACCGGTAAGGTAACGGACATTACCAGTCAAGAGGTAAGGCGAATGGAGTTGCAAATGGCCACAGCCACCCACGCGCGCCGTCCGTCGAAGAACGCCAGGCGGGCCGCCATCCTCGAAGCGGCAGCGCAGGTCTTTTTCGAGCAGGGCTATGCCGCCACCAGCATCGACGCGATCATCAAGCGTCTCGGCGGCTCGAAGCGAACGATCTACAACGAGTTTGGCAGCAAGGAGGGGCTGTTCACCGCCCTGGTTTCTGAAAACGCGGGCACGGCACTTTCCGCCCTTGCGGTTGATGGTCTGGAGGGCCGGAGTCTTAGCGAGGTTCTACTTGAATTTGGCCGGCGCTTACTCGCTATCTACATGTCTCCCGGTTTGATCGGCGTCTATCGTTCGATCATGCCCGAAGCTGGCCGCTTTCCAGAGCTGGCGCGCGAATTTTTCGAGAAGGGGCCGGGTCGCGCTTCCGATCGGCTCGCCGAGGTTCTGGAAGAAGCCCGCGATCGCGGCGAAATCGAACTCGAAGATTGTCGGGGTGCGGCAGACCACTTCGTCGGCATGTTTCGCGACAATCTCCATCTGCAAGTTGTTCTTGGCCTCCGACCGCCGCCATCGCCCCCCGAGGCCGAAGCAGCCGTGACCTCCGCCGTCGGGATTTTCCTCCACGGAATCTACGGCGTGGACCGGGAAGGGAGAGCGAAGGGGCAGATGAGCAATGGCTAATACGAAACAGCGACCGCTATCGCCGCACGCGACGATTTATCGACCACCGATCGCAATGATGACGTCGATCATGCATCGTTTCTCCGCCATTGCGATATCGCTGGTCGGGATGCCCTTGCTGCTTTGGTGGTTGTGGTCGATTTCCGAAGGCGCCGACGCATATGAGCGCTTTACCGCCTTCGCGACGAGCTGGTTCGGCACATACATCCTGTTCGGGTTGTCCTGGTGCGTGTTCCAGCATCTAGCATCGGGCATCCGCCACTTCGTCATGGATATTGGAGCTGGGTATCGCCTCAAGACGGCGCGCTTGGGAGCGATCGGCACCTTTGTATTTTCATCGACCATGACCTTGGGATTCTGGACAATATTGGAAATGAAATAGCATCGGGACGTTATGTTATGAGTTCCCCTAAGAAGCATGAAATTCAAAGTCTCATAGAGATGCTATCCATTAGCAACAGCATGGGAGCGACTATACAGCTTGTCTTGGTAGTCGCAGCGCTTTGTGCGGTTTTCAGCACATTATTCTGGTGGATACGATGATCGCGATTGTCGCGTCACGTTGTCCCCTAAAGACCTGACGGGGCCTCGCGCGATGGTGGCCAACGACAACGAGCCGATACCGCACACGGAGTGCCGGGAAGGGCGCGTCGAGACGCATGAGGCGTCGCTGTCGGAAAGTCTGTCGCGTCTCGAATTGACTATCATCGCGCTTGCCGAGGCCGACAGTCCGGCGAGCCTTTTCGAGCCTTCCCGCCTGCACAGATGGTATCGCGTTCTTGTTGCCACGCGGTTGCCCAACCGGCTCGCGAATCCGCGACTTGAGGCGCTGCGGCGTTTCGCGATTCTGGCTCGCTACGGCCTCGCTGATGACCCTGGCGAACGTATGAGAATTGCAAGGGCGGGGTTCAACATGGAGCAGATCGAGCTGATCGCGGGCCGGGTCGCGGCCTTTCGCAACCGGCCACATGGCATCTTCTCGACCATAGCGGCTTGGCGTTTCCGCGTATTGGTGCGTCTGCTTTCTACGAAGCAGGCTCCCGACGAAGATGATGTGGCGTCTGCAAACCCGGATATGGGCAAGCCAGTAAATCCAGATGAACAATCGAACGGCGATGAAGGAGCGACAGCGCGCCTAGGTGCGGGTCCGAACACCGATTTCAGCGGTCGTTGGGTCGTTTCTCTTAGGAGCGGCGGCGATGACCATGATCTTCGCGCTATCCTCACCGAATTTGGCCAGCGGCTTCTCACGGCGATCACTTCGCCAACGCTTCTTCCGATCTACAAGGCAGCGGTTGGCGACCCCGGAATTTCGCCGGATTCTATCAAACAATTTTTCGATGATGGTCCCCGCGCCGTGACCGATGGCCTCGCCCATATGCTTCGGAGCGCCGCGACGAGGGAGGAAATCTTTGTCAATGACTGCGCGATCGCCGCGCAGCAGTTCGTGGGAATGGTGCGCGCCAATATCCAATTGGAGGTGGCTCTAGGACTCCGCCCCGCCCCGCCACCAGATGAAATACGGCATGTCGTCGACCAAGCCGTCGAGATTTTCCTTCGCGGTATCCAATGCAAATGCCCGCCGCCGCGCCCGCAGGCAGCAACGGTCCAGCGTGGGCGGCGATGACCGATCGGATGTGGCTGATTCCCCCCAATCCCCAAAACCAGAGAAAGGGAAACTTTGATGTCAAACCTTGTGGAAGTCATGATCGGGACGGAGCGCAGCTCGGCTACGGCGCTTGGTGATTATCATTTCACGAAGCATCCCGCGATCGGCGAGAGAGTGGACATTGATGCGAAATCCCTGATCGTGGTCGATGCTTGGCACCGGCCCAGCACAACATTCGCCGGCTCTAAATTTACCGTTGTGCTGAACGAACACGCCGAACCTGCAAACAGATAGGCGACCACCATCGACCCCCCCCGTCGATGCGATAGGTTGCCGCGCGGCTGCGTGTAAGCAGGCACGCAGCCGCGCTTCCGTCAAATTTTGGTGGCCCGATTCCCCTGCCAGTTTATGTATGATAATGTCCTTTATCATACATTCAAAAGGACCGGGATTGCATGACCGAGAAGGCCGCCACGACACCCCCGCAGCGCCGCCCGATCATCCGGGCCGTGAGCTTCGATGAAGTCGGCGAGGCGATCGGCCGCTTGCTCCCGATCGCCATGCCGCCCACGCGCGCGGCCGAGACGGGCGCATCGGCGAAGGTCGCCGATTTCTTGTTGGCCTGGTGGAACGGCGACGAGTGCGGGCATTTCCCGATCCTGCACCTTTGCAACGTCGATGCCGTCATTGCCGAGGATATGCTGACCATCATGGCCTATCTGGCGCAGGAGCCGACCACCTACGCCGACGCATGGGGCTATCGCGACGCGATGCACGACCTTTGGGTGCGGTATCGCGGCGATCCTACCGAGAGCGTTTAAACGTGCCGGAGATCCACGACCAAAAGGGAGTCCTATGACCGACGACGAGTTGCCCGACGACAACCCCGCCGAGCGCGCCCAGGCCAAGGCGCTGCGCGAGCAGGCCCGCGCGGGCGGCTTGCGCTTCGAGGCGTATCTACCCGGCAGCATGGCCGATTGGCTGCTGGCGCAGATCGAGCGGGGTAGGTTCGCCGACCCTTCCGAGGCGGTGTTCCTGATCGTCCAGAACTTCATCGAAATGGAGCCGCACCGCGACCTACAGGACGAGCTGCTGCGCCGGATATTGCAGGCCCGCATTGACGATCCGAGGCCGGGGATTCCGCATGATGAGGCTTGCGCCAGAATCGATCGCTTGCTTGCCGAGCCTCGCCCCGATCCGGCACGATGGGAGAAGATCGCGCGATGAACCAGCTCGCCCCCCTGCCCTCGCCCGCATCGTCGCCGGCGCTGCCGGCGTTGATCGCGGCGGCCGACGATGACACGCGGCGGCGCTTCCTTGAGTTCTTCGCCGTCACCATCCGCAACCCCCACACGCGGCGCGCTTATGCGCGCGCAGCGGGCGACTTCCTCGCCTGGTGTGAGGCGCGCGGCGTCGCCTCGCTCGCCGGCGTGCAGCCGCTTCATGTCGCGGCCTGGGTCGAGGCGCTGGGGCGCGAGCTGGCCGCGCCCAGCGTCAAACAGCAGCTCGCCGGCGTGCGTCACCTGTTCGACTGGCTGGTGACGGGCCATATCGTGCCGGTGAATCCCGCCGGATCGGTGCGCGGACCGGCGCATAGCCAGCGGCGCGGCAAGACGCCGGTGCTGGCCCCCGACGAGGCGCGGCGGTTGCTCGACAGCATTGACGTGACCACCCATGCCGGCCTGCGCGACCGCGCCCTGATCGGCCTCATGGTCTATAGCTTCGCCCGGATTGGTGCCGCGCTCTCCATGCGCGTCGAGGACGTGTTCGTGCAGAACCGCCGCCTATGGGTGCGGCTGCACGAAAAGGGTGGCAAGCGCCATGAAATGCCCTGCCATCACAATCTTGAGCATTACCTGGTCGAATATATCGACGGGTGCGGTTTGCGCGAGGACCGCAAAGGGCCGCTGTTCCGCACCATCGCGCGCGGCACTAAGCGACTAAGCGATACCCCCCTGCCCCAAGCCAATGCCTTCGCGATGGTGCGGCGGCGCGCGGCGGCGGCCGAGATCGGCACGGCGATCGGCAATCACAGTTTCCGCGCGACCGGGATCACCACCTATTTGAAGAATGGCGGCACGTTGGAGACGGCCGCGACGATGGCGAACCACAGCTCGACGCGCACCACCCAGCTCTACGATCGACGGCCTGATGACGTGACGCTGGACGAGGTGGAGCGGGTGTTGATCTAGGCGGCGACCGCTGGCCCACAGGCCCAGCGGTCGCCCTGCCAATGAAACCCCACCCGCTGCGCGTTGCCGATCGCGGGCGGCTCCCCCTTGCGCCAGAACGCGCGCATCTTGGCCCGGTCATCCATATGAGCGTCGGCGACGATTGCGCGTGCGGCCTGGATGAATTGCCCATGCCCGAACACATAGGCCAGCGAGTCAGCAGGCATGGCGGCGAGACGCGCCAGCGCGGCCTCGCAGCGCCGTAGCAGCGTGCCGAAGCTCTCCGCCCCTTCCCCGTCGCAATAATCAGGATCGGCCGCGCTCCAATAGCGTTCGAGGTGCGGCATCCTTTCGGCGCTGCGCGTGCCGTTCCATCGGGAGGGTTGGAGATAGGTAAATTCTTCGATCGGCCACGTCTCCACCGGCACGCCGGGAAAGCGCGCGATCGTCGGCGCGGCCGTCTGCCGGGTGCGGGTATAAGGCGACGTGACGATAAGCGCGGGCGCTTCCGTCCAGCTCGCCGCGACCGCGCGGGCCTGTTCCTGGCCGCGCTCCGTCAGCTCGATCGTCGCCAGATCGTGACACGGCACGCCGGCGTTGCCGGTGCTTTCGCCGTGCCGGATGAAGATGGCCCTCATGCCGGATTACTGGCGCAGGCGATCGAGCGTCCAGCCTTCCGGCAATTCGTCGCCGGCTTCGGGCGGCCGATTAGGCACCTTGTCGAGAATACGGCCCAGGCCGCTGCCGGTGTGGCCCTTCGCGCGGCGCGTGAAGAACTCGGCCGCCGTCTCGACCGCGCCAATTTTCTGCGCGACCGCCGTTGCGATCCATTGATTGAGGCTAACGCCATCTTCCTTTGCCAGTCGCGCCGCTGCCGCCTTGATCGAGGTTGGCAGCTTGAGCGGGTAGGTCGCCTTGCTCATTGTCATAACTCCTTCAACAGATCGGCGGGCTGCATCAACCGGATTCCGAAGCGCGGGGCTGCGCCCCGGAAATCGCGGATATTATAAGTCACAAGCGCATCGGCCCGCCCGTTAATCGCCGCTTCCAACACCATTTCGTCGTCGGGGTCGCGTAGTTGCGGCCGCCACAGCAAATGCACCTCCACCGGCTCGATCAGCGCCGCCAGCTCGCCAAGCAGTTCGTCCACGGCCTCCAACGTCAGCCCCGACACTTGCCGCTGCTCCGGTCGTTTCAGCACGTCCTCATATTCGAGGAACAGCGACGGCGTGGCGAGTATCTTCAAGCGGCCATACTCGACGGCGCGCAGTAGGGCGAAGCTCGCTCCCGTTTGGCTCCGCAGCGCCGTGGCGATAACCGAGGTATCTAATACGACTCTTTGCATCGCGCTTAATATAACATCCTATGGGATGTTTTTCTAGATGGCTCTAGTCCGCCACTGGCGAAGCGATGAGCCGGCGACAAGGCGAGTAGAAATCAATCATCTGTATATCATAACGCTATCGTTACGCTGTCATATGGACATTAAAAGGCAATATCGGGCGCGACCCTTCGGGCACGGCTCTATCTCCGCGTGACCGCTCCGACCAAGCCCGCAAGCGGTCTTGGCGCATAAGCGTGACGATCCTCGCGTGAGGCAGGGGCCTTGCCCCTGCCCTGTCGTGCCGGCGTGCGCCGGCGTGTCGTTTATTTGCGTGGGGAGAGGGCGTTCCGTCC
>ENA-UOYA01004369-UOYA01004369.1-activated-sludge-metagenome-genome-assembly--contig:-NODE-4369-length-11906-cov-7.361910_pt1 | contig 11906 bp, 10 predicted proteins | sample MGYA00238163_ERZ764804 | MGnify/ENA primary metagenome ERZ764804 (study PRJEB28919, sample SAMN05720223) | activated sludge metagenome | isolation source: Anaerobic digester | place: Hong Kong...
CAGAATGGAACATGAATATATATGCCTAAAGCCTTGCTCATTGTGCTGCTCCCCATTAATGAACGACACTGTAAACACAGTACCGTTCAATTGTTTTACTTCAAAAGCTTGCTGTTGTTGATAGCGGAAACAAGTGCGCTTACTGATGCGTCGATAATGTCGTTGTGAATACCTGCACCCCAGAAAACTCCGCCCGCTGTTTCTATTCCGACATAAGCAACAGCCTTTGATTTTGAGCCAACCTCAAGAGCATGCTCAGAATAGGATAAAACAGCAAACTCAATTCCTAAAGCATCCTTTATCGCATTTGAAACAGCATCAAGACGTCCGTTTCCGATAGCTGTGCTATTAATAATTTTGCCGCCAAAATTAACTGTAACACTTGCTGTAATGCCGTCTTTCTGAGCAAAATGCACTTCTTCTGTCTTGAATTTAGCAGTGTTATTAACATATTTGTCTTTGAATATCTGATAAACCTCTTCCGGCATAAGCTCCTTGTGAGCATGGTCAGAAATACTCTTAACCGCATAGCCAAAGCTTTCCCTCATCTTTGGAGGCATATTCAAGCCATAGTATTGTTCCATGATATAAGCTATGCCACCTTTGCCGGACTGACTGTTAATTCTGATGACATCTCCGTCATACTGTCTGCCGATGTCCTGCGGATCAATTGCGAGATACGGAACATTCCAGTAAGGAGGATTTTTCTCTTCACGCCACTTCATGCCCTTTGCAATAGCGTCCTGATGTGAACCCGAAAACGCTGCAAACACAAGCGAGCCACTATACGGCTGTCTGTCATAAACACGCATTCTTGTCATTCTTTCATATACTTCTATAACTTCTGGAAGGTTTGAAAAATCCAGCTCAGGGTCTACTCCGTGAGAAAACATATTCAGCGCAAGTGTAACAATATCAACATTTCCTGTACGTTCACCGTTGCCGAACAATGTTCCCTCTACTCTATCAGCACCTGCAAGTATTCCCAGTTCTGTGTCAGCTATTGCACAGCCTCTGTCATTATGCGGATGGAGTGATACAATAATGTTTTCACGGCTGTTCAGATTGTCGCACATATACTCAACCTGTGAAGCATAGATATGGGGCAAGCTTTCCGATACTGTAGCAGGCAGATTTATTATAACCTTATTTTCAGCAGTCGGCTTCCAGATGTCAATAACAGCGTTGCATATTTCAAGTGCAAAATCAACCTCTGTTCCTGTAAAGCTTTCAGGAGAATACTCAAATCTGAAATTGCCCTCTGTTTTAGCCTTGTATTCATTGAGCAGCCTTGCTCCGAATTTGGCAATCTCTATGATTTCTTCCTTTGACTTTTTGAATACCTGTTCACGCTGTGCAACAGAGGTAGAATTATAGAGGTGTACAACAGCATTTTTTGCTCCCTTTAAAGCCTCGAAGGTTTTTTCAATAATATGCTCTCTTGACTGTGTGAGAACCTGAATTGCAACATCATCTGGAATTAAATTCTTTTCAATCAAAGTGCGGCAGAATTCATATTCCGTTTCGGAAGCAGCAGGAAAACCAATTTCAATTTCCTTAAATCCGACTTTAACAAGATATTTGAAAAATTCCAGCTTTTCTTCCAACGACATTGGAATAATCAATGCCTGATTGCCGTCACGGAGATCAACAGAACACCACATCGGCGCTTTGTCTATATATTCTTTCTGAGTCCATTTTAAGGACTGCTTCGGAGGCATAAAATATCTCCTTGTGTACTTTGCGTAGTTTTTCATAACTAATCTTCCTTTCGTGTGTTTGCGGCGGAGGACTGAGTTTAGAGCAAAAATAAAAAGGCTTTCATCTCAATAAAGAGATGAAAGCCTGTAAACTTCCACGGTACCACTCTTGTTCGGATAATATTATCCGCACCTCACCGCATCTCAATCAATATGATATCTAATGCGTATCTCTATAACGGGAGAACCCGTTCTAACCTAATAGCTCCTTGTAGCTAGCATACGAGCTTTCAGCAGACTGCTCGAGGACGAGTTATGACTTATCCGTTATACCGTTTCGCACCAAACAACGGCTCTCTGAAAACACTGAGTAAGTTTTTATTCCTGTCAGCGCATTTATTAATTTATGCAATTACTATAACACATCATATCCTATTTGTCAAGGGGTAATTTATAATATTTTCAAATCCGCTGTGCAACAAGATTTCCCATTTCAGAGCAGGAAACGCATTTAAGTCCTGCTTCATCAGACATAATATCGCCAGTTCTGTAGCCCTCTTCAAGTACAGTATTTACAGCATTTTCAATAGCATCTGCTTCTTCACCCATGTTAAAAGAATATCTTAACATCATTGCTGCAGATAAAATTGTTGCAATCGGGTTAGCCTTATTCTGCCCTGCAATATCAGGAGCAGAACCGTGAATAGGCTCATAAAGTCCGAGCGAGCTGTCACCGAGAGAAGCTGACGGAATCATACCGAGAGAGCCTGTTATCATTGAGGCTTCATCAGATAAAATATCTCCGAAAAGATTTTCCGTTACAAGAACATCAAACTGTGCAGGATTTCTTACAAGCTGCATTGCACAGTTATCCACAAGAATATCATAAAATTCAACATCAGGATATTCCGCTGCAACCTTATGCGAAACCTCACGCCACAAGCGGGAAGAATCAAGAACATTCGCCTTGTCAACAGAATGAACCTTTGAACGTCTTTTCCTTGCCATTTCAAAGGCAACACGGCATATTCTTTCAATTTCATAGTCTGAATATGTCATAGAATCGCTTGCAGTTTTAACTCCATTTTCATCAACAGTTGTGCTGCGCTTGCCAAAATATGCACCTCCGATAAGCTCTCTTACAATAACAAGGTCAAGTCCTTTGTCGGTTATTTCCTTTTTAAGAGGGCAGGCAGATGCAAGCGGAGCAAGGAGCTTTGCAGGACGGATATTTGCAAAAAGCTTTAATGCACCTCTTATGCCAAGAAGTCCTGCTTCCGGACGAAGATGACCAGGAAGAGTGTCCCATTTAGGGCCTCCCACAGCTCCAAGCAGAACACTGTCCGATTTAAGGCACACATCAACGGTTTCCTGCGGAAGAGGAACACCTGTTGCATCAATTGCACAGCCTCCCATAAGAACATCGGTATAATTAAATTTATGCCCAAATTTTTCACCGACCTTATCAAGAACCTTTTGTGCTTCCGTGACTATTTCAGGGCCAATGCCGTCGCCCTTTATTACTGCTATATTTTTAGTCATAAATAAACAGCCCTTTCAACTTTATTATTTTAAATTGTAATCTAGTCTTATAAACAACTTATCATTTGGCAAGTTATATACTTTTTTAAAAATCAGCTTATAGCCGATATTAGATAGCCTATCGGTAATTTCTTCTTCGCTTTGTTCTTCAATAATAGACAGCAAACAGTCCTGCGTGTGTTCATAACCGGAGCTTGATATAAGCGAGCCATCAGGATTATATTGTATTACACAGGACACTGTTCTGCTTTTTTGAGGAAGCCTGCTAATAATTTCAGTAAAATTATCAAGATGTATATGCTCAACTATTAAATCTGCTATAATCAAATCTGAATTTTCAAGAAGCTTAACAGCTTTATTTTTCTCCGTCATAAGGTCAATACACTGCAAATTCAGAATACTGCTGAGGTGTTCATGGCTTTCCTTGCATTGACATAGATATTCTTTGTTTATATCAATGCCGACAACCTCACATACTTTCAGCGGATTAATATGCTCAAGACCGTTTCCGTCAGTTATTCCTAATATAGCTACAGAAGAATTTTGAATATTGCTAATGATTTCTAATTGTTCCTTAATTATTGTATTTAGAATTTGTGTCTGTAAAACATTTTTATTGCTCATATGATTTATATAATCACTAAGCTTTATACTGTTCCAAGGGTTACTTTTCATAGATATCACCCGTTTAAAAGTAATTTTCCATCAGTCTGTTCACCCATTCTGGAACCTTTGCATTGTTCTTGCAGTCGTAAACAGGAAAATACGGCTTAATGTCCAGAACAGGAGTATTATCTATTGCGTCAAGTCCCTTTACCGTAATAACATTATCATTAACAGAAACAAGCTCTGCAGAGGTTATTGCAATAGGATTAGGTCTGTCCTTTGCCCTTTGAGAAAAAATACCGGACATCGGCATATCTTCACGGTCACGTGGTCTTCTTGTCAGATGCTTATCAGCAATAAATTTTGCTTCATGAAGATAAAAAACCACGATAATATGGGAAAAATCGCTTAGTCCCATAAGTCCGTCCTTTAGCTCCGGATTAATAATAATCTGTGAAACATCATCTCCCCAGCCAATATCCTTTTTGTTGGAAATGTTATTATTAACTGTGCCGATTGATTCAAATTCAATTTTCAAAGCTATCATCTCCTGCTGTTACTTTTTAAGTGATTTCAGTAATCCGCCGGCGTTTATGATTTCTTTCATAAAATCTGGGAATGGCTGAGCTTTGTAGGTCTGACCTTTTGTTTTATTTGTAATAACACCAGTATCGAAATCAACTTCGACTTCATCACCGTTATCAATATTCTTAACTGCTTCATCACATTCAAGAATAGGAAGAGCAGTATTAATTGCATTGCGGTAAAAAATTCTTGCAAAGGTAGAAGCAATTACACATGAAATGCCGCTTGCCTTGATAGCGATAGGTGCATGCTCTCTTGATGAACCGCAGCCAAAATTCTGATTGGCAACAATAATGTCGCCTTCCTTAACATTTTTTACAAAATCAGCGTCAATATCCTCCATGCAGTGAGCAGCAAGCTCTTTATGGTCAGCCGTGTTAAGGTATCTTGCAGGAATGATAACGTCAGTATCAACGTTATCTCCATATTTGTGTACTTTTCCAAACGCCTTCATATACAAACTCCTTTCGATGATTATAAAACTTCAGACACGTCAGAAATTTTTCCAGTAACGGCAGAAGCTGCTGCAATTGCAGGTGAGGCAAGATATACTTCTGATTCGGGGTGTCCCATTCTTCCTACAAAGTTACGGTTTGTAGTTGCAACTGCACGTTCGCCTTTAGCAAGAATACCCATGTGCCCGCCAAGACAAGGACCGCATGTCGGAGTTGAAACTGCACAGCCTGCTTCAACAAAGATTTCAAACAAACCTTTTTTCATTGCTTCAAGGTAGATTTTCTGTGTTGCAGGAATTACGATACAGCGTACATTTTTAGCAACATGCTTACCCTTGAGAATTTTTGCAGCCATTTCAAGGTCTTCCATTCTGCCGTTTGTGCAGGAGCCGATAACAACCTGATCAATTTTAACTTCTCCGACCTCATCAATAGTTTTAGTATTCTCAGGCAGATGAGGGAAAGCAACAGTTGACTTTATTTTTGATAAGTCAATATCATATACAGCGTCGTAAACAGCGTCCTTATCAGCCTCGTAAGTTTTGTACGGGCGATTGACTCTGCCGTCCTGATATGCCTTTGTGATTTCGTCAAAAGCAAAGATACCGTTCTTTGCTCCTGCTTCAATAGCCATATTTGCCATAGAAAGCCTGTCGTCCATTGAAAGATTTTTCAGCCCGTCGCCTGAAAATTCCATGGACTTGTATAATGCTCCGTCAACGCCTATCATACCGATAATGTGCAGGATAACGTCCTTACCCATAACATATTCATTAAGCTTTCCGGTAAGATTAAATTTAATAGCAGACGGGACCTTGAACCATGCTTCACCCGTTGCCATGCCTGCTGCCATATCAGTTGAACCTACGCCTGTTGAAAAAGCGTTCAGTGCTCCGTATGTGCAGGTGTGGCTGTCAGCGCCGATAATACATTCGCCTGCAGCAACAAGACCTTTTTCAGGAAGCAGTGCATGCTCTATTCCCATATCGCCTACATCAAAATAATTTTTAACGCCCATATCCGAAGCAAAATCACGGCACTGTTTGCAGTGAGCAGCGGATTTGATATCCTTGTTAGGAGTAAAGTGATCCATTACAAGTGAAATTTTACTGCCGTCAAATACTCCGGAAAAGCCTGCTTTTTCAAATTCATTTATTGCTACCGGAGTGGTGACATCATTTCCGAGAACCATATCAAGCTTACATTTGATTAACTGCCCTGCTTCAACCTTATCAAGACCTGCGTGAGCGGCAAGGATTTTCTGCGTCATAGTCATACCCATATTAATAACCATTCCTTTCTGCTATTTGTTCCGTTTTTGCAAAGCAAAATTTCTGCTTTCCTTTTTGCGGAAAAGTAACAAATAGCTGCGTGAAAATTTATTTTTCACGCTATCATTTCCTTTCAAAGAAAAATATTAAAGTAACGAGATAGAAACAGGTTATTTTTTAACCCTGCTTTAATAAAAACCCACCACTTTAGAAACAATGGAGGATTTACTCCACGTCTTCCGTGGTTAGCTTTAGTTTATGCTTGAATTATAGCACATACTATGGTATAATTCAAATACATATTATGAATACCCTATATGATTTTAAGTTATAGATTAATTACATTTATTGGAGGTATATTATGGTTTCAGAGGTTAATTTAAACAGATACAGAATTTTTTGTGCCGTTGCAGAATGTGAAAGCATATCCCGTGCTGCTGAAATGCTTTATATAAGTCAGCCTGCCATAAGCAAGTCAGTAACAAAGCTTGAAGAAAATTTGAACACGGTTTTGTTTGAGCGCAATCATAGGGGGGTTACACTTACCTATGAGGGAAAAATTCTGTATGAACAGATAAAAACAGCTTTTGAGGTTATCAGCAGCGGTGAAGAAAAGCTCCAGCGCATTAATGACCTTGGAATAGGCAGGCTTCGTTTAGGGGCAAGCACTGTTCTGTGCAGATATATGCTGCTGCCATATCTTAAAGGCTATATAGACAGCAATCCTCATGTAAAAATAACTATAGAATGTCAGTCGTCATTTCACATTCAAAAGCTTCTTGAAGATGGAACAATTGACATTGCTCTCATGGTTAAGCCGGAAAATATGTCAGGAATTGTATTTTATTCTCTTGGAGAAATTGAAGATATTTTTACCGCAACACAAGCATACCTTGATAATTTGCAGCTTAGAGAAAACAAGAGCCTTTTTGAAGCCGCTAATATAATGTTGCTTGACGGGAGCAACGTTACAAGACAGCATATAGACAGATTTTTCAGAGAAAACAGCATTGAGCCCGCACATATTCTTGAGGTTACCGGAATGGATATGCTTATTGAGTTTGCAAAGATAGGTCTTGGAGTTGCCTGCGTAATAAAGCAGTTTGTTTCGGAAGAGCTTGAAAACGGCAATCTTGTAGAAATACCCATTAATGCCAGCATAAAAAAAAGGGAGGTAGGCTTTGCTTTTATGGAAAAAACAAGGCTTACCTCACCGATGAGCAAGTTTATTGAATGTTTCAAGCGTTAGACTTTTCATCCTTCATAAGTTTGTATTCAAGGCTGTCAACAAGAGCGGTAACAGATGCATTGATAATGTCTGTTGACGCTCCAACGGTAGTCCATACATCTTTTCCGTCCGTGCTTTCAATAAGAACCCTAACCATTGCTGCAGTGGCAGCATTTCCGTCAACAACTCTAACCTTATAGTCTGTAAGGTGAATTTCTGCAATTGAAGGGTAGAAAACCGTAAGTGCCTGCCTAAGTGCCTTATCGATTGCGTTTACTGGACCGTCGCCCTCATCTGCTGCAATTTCCGTTTTATCTCCGACTTTGATTTTTACTATTGCAGAGGACGGATTCTGAAAATCACCGGATTTTTCTCCTATGATTTTAAAATAATCAATGCCGAAATAATTTTTCATTCTTCCAAGATGCTTTTTTACAAGCAGTTCAAATGAAGCTTCTGCAGCTTCATACTGGTAGCCCTTGAATTCCATGTCCTTGAGTAGGTCTATAAGCTCTTTGGTTTCGGGGCTGTCTTTTGTAAGCTCGGGAGCAATCTGATTTATCCTGTGAAGAATAGCTGAGCGTCCCGCCACCTCAGACAGCAGAATATTTCTTTTGTTTCCAACAGATTCTGGAGGAGTATGTTCAAAGCTTTTCGGATTTTTCATAACTCCGTCTGCATGCATTCCGCCCTTATGTGAAAATGCACTTTTGCCAACGTATGGCATATTGCCAGAAAGCTTCATGTTGGAAACCTCAGCAATGTATCTTGCAAGCCTTGTTAAATCAGAAATATTCTCTTCCGGAACACAGTGCATACCCCTTTTCAGCTGTAAGCCTGCAATAACTGTAGCTAAATTGGTATTTCCGCAGCGTTCACCTATACCTATCAGTGTTCCTTGAATTTGCACTGCTCCTGCATCAACTGCCGCTATTGAGTTTGCAACCGCACAACCCGAATCATTGTGACAGTGGATACCTACATCAACAGATACAGTTTTAACTGCCTCTGCTGTAATAGTGCTGATTTCATCCGGAAAACAACCACCATTAGTATCACAAAGAACTACTCCTACAGCACCGGCTTTTTCAGCAGTACGGAGAGTTTCAAGAGCATATTCTGGATTAGCTTTATAACCGTCAAAATAATGCTCTGCGTCAAAAAATACTTTCTTCCCGCTGTCTGTAAGATACTTGATGGTATCATAAATCATAGCAAGGTTTTCTTCAAGTGTTGTTCCGATAATTTCAGCTGCGTGCATATCCCAGCTTTTCCCGAACACTGCAACATATTCAACATTAGCTCCTGCAAGAACAGCAACATTTCCGTCCTCACCGCAGGTTATATTTTTGCGTCTTGTTGAACCAAAAGCAACCAGCTTTGAATTTTTTAACTTTAAATTTCCGATTTTTTTAAAGAATTCCATATCCTTTGGGTTTGACGCAGGATTGCCAGCTTCTATGAAAGTTACTCCGAATTCGTCAAGCGCCTTAACAACATTAAACTTATCCTCAACGGAAAAATTCACGTTTTCGCTTTGTGCGCCGTCACGGAGAGTGGAATCAAATATCTGAACAGATTTCATAATTAACCTTCTTTCTGTTTATTTGTTAATTTCAATTTCAAGAATAGGTTCGGCAACTGAGGCACCTGCCGGAACCATAGGTAGCACGTTTATATCCTTGTCAATAATACAGTTTATTAAAACCGGCTTATTCAGGCTTATTGCTTTACTAAGAGCATCTCTTACATCACTCTTTTTTCTTATCGTAAAAGCTTCAATTCCAACAGCCTTTGCTAGCAGTTCAAAATCAGTAGGCTTTTCAAGAGTTGTCTGCGAGAAGTGACAGTTATAAAACAATCTTTGCCACTGTCTGACCATACCTAGAACACTGTTGTTGAATACCAGTTCAATCACGGGAAGCTGATATTTTGCAAGGGTAGTCAGCTCATTCATGTTCATGTAAAAGCTTCCGTCACCTGCAATATTGACAACGGTTCTTTCAGGATTTCCGACTTTGCAGCCAATTGCAGCTCCAAGTCCATAGCCCATTGTGCCAAGTCCACCTGATGAAGCAAAGCTGCGAGGAAGCTTGAAGTTATAGAATTCTGCCGTCCACATCTGGTGCTGACCTACCTCTGTCGACAATATAGCATCCCCGTTGGTAAGCTCATTAAGTGTTTCAAGAACATATTGCGGAAGCACGGCTTCATCGTCCTCAGCGGTCTGATACAGCGGATACTCTTTTTTCCACTTAACAACAGTTTCAATCCATTCACTGTGATTCTGTTGTACAACTCTTTCGTTCAGCTCATTAAGAATAAATTTTATATCCCCCATAACTCTTGCGTCAATCACAATATTCTTATTAACTTCAGCAGGGTCAACTTCTATTTGAATAATTTTAGCTCTTGACGATACAGATTTGAAAGTATTGGTATTGCAGGTAACTCTGTCTGAAAAACGTGAGCCAAGAACAATCATTAGGTCACAGTTTGCAAGTGCAAGAGAAGATGCCTTTGTTCCGTGCATACCAAGCATACCAAGATATCTTTCGTCCGTATTGTCATAGGCACATTGTCCCATAAGCGAAAGTGATACAGGTGCGTCAACAAGTGCAGCAAATTTTTTTAGCTGAGGAACTGCGTCAGCAGAAACTATTCCTCCGCCTGCGTAAATAAACGGACGTTCAGCTTTTTCAATCAGTCTTATAGCTTCGTTGATTTCTCTGTCATTTACATAAAAGCTGTGTCCTTTTATAGGCTTGTTTTCAAATTCACACTTTGCGGCAGTTATATCCTTAGGAATATCAATAAGAACAGGACCTTTTCTTCCGTCGTTTGCAATGAAAAACGCTTCTCGTATAATATCAGCAAGCTTTGTTACATCTTTAACAATATAGTTATGTTTTGTTATTGGCATAGTAATTCCGGTAATGTCAACCTCCTGAAAGCTATCAAGTCCAAGAAGATTTGTAGCTACATTTCCTGTTATTGCAACAAGAGGTATACTGTCCATATAGGCTGTAGCAATTCCTGTTACAAGATTTGTTGCACCCGGTCCGGAAGTTGCAATAACAACACCTGTTCTTCCGGTTGAACGGGAATAGCCGTCTGCCGCATGACAGGCACCCTGCTCATGAGATGTAAGAATATGCCTTATTTTATTTTGATATTCATAAAGAGCATCATAAATGTTAAGTACAGCACCTCCGGGATATCCGAAAACCGTATCAACTCCCTGTTCAATAAGACATTCAAGAATAATCTGCGACCCATTTAAAATCATAACAATACTCCCCTTTAAATTTACAAATAAAAAAGCCTTCACCTCATGATTACTCAAGAGATGAAAGCATATCATTACAAATATGTTGCTTCCACGATACCACTCTTATTCAGGTAAAATATACCTGCACTCAGCCGCATCTATCAATGCGTATCTCTATAACGGGAGAAAACCGTTCTTGCTTAATAAGGATAATCCTGTTAGGCAGACTGCTCCGAGGTGATTTATTATCAGAACGAAAATGCTGTCTTTCACCAAACGACAGCTCTCTGAAAAGAACGTTTCTGTTTTGCTCCTCATCAACGCATTTACTTTTATTACATATTATCAGCAATAAAGCTTTTTGTCAATGAACAAATTGTTAATTTTACAACTAAAAAATATTGCCCCTGCACCAATAAAGTACAGAAGCAATATTAGCTATTATATTAATCGGATACATATGGAAGCAAAGCAAGATGTCTTGCACGCTTGATAGCGATTGTAAGCTCTCTCTGATGGAATGCACAAGTTCCGGTAACTCTTCTTGGAAGAATTTTAGCTCTTTCAGTCATGCATTTTTTAAGCTTAGCAATATCCTTATAATCTATCTTTTCAACTCTGTCAGCACAAAACATGCAAACCTTTTTACGGGTTCTTTTTGCACCCCTGGAGCCTTTGTCGTTGTCGCGATCTCTATCCTTTTCCATCTATAAAACCCTCCTTTATTTTAATAATTGAAGCTTTGCCTTAAAACGGCAAATCACTGTCACCGATTACCTCTTCAAAATCGCCGAAATCTCCTACTGAAATAGATGAATTAGCGCTTTCCTCTGCAGCTCTGTACGGCGGAGCAAATGTCTGCGGTGTGGTATTATAACCACTCTGATATCCATTACCCTGACCGCCGGAAGCCGGCTTATCTCCGGCAAAATACACCTGATCGGCATAAACCTCAGTTACATAGTGCTTAACATCGGAATATCTCTTGTCGTCATATGTTCTTGTTCTGAGGGTTCCCTCAACAACAATCATACGACCCTTTGAGAAATACTTACTGATAAATTCAGCTGTCTGACGCCATGCAACTACGGTTATAAAATCAGCTTGTCTTTCGCCGCCTTGAGGAACAAAATTCCTATCACAGGCAACATTAAACTGACACGTTGAAACTCCGCTTGGAGTTTGTCTAAGTTCAGGATCGGCAGTAAGCCTGCCCATCAGGATAACTTTATTTAACATAATAACTAT
>ENA-UOYA01004370-UOYA01004370.1-activated-sludge-metagenome-genome-assembly--contig:-NODE-4370-length-11906-cov-7.310522_pt1 | contig 11906 bp, 13 predicted proteins | sample MGYA00238163_ERZ764804 | MGnify/ENA primary metagenome ERZ764804 (study PRJEB28919, sample SAMN05720223) | activated sludge metagenome | isolation source: Anaerobic digester | place: Hong Kong...
GGGTGGGACAGAACGATCCCGGAAAGCCGGGCCAGTTTCTCGCGGGTCGACCGGTGCAGTTCGTACTTGCCCGTGTCAGAGAGCACGTCAGCCACCGTGACGGCCAGGTCTCCGGACGTTTCCCTCGTTTCGAGAATCCGGTTAAACTGTGATAATAACTGCGAACGAAATTGTTCGGCAGCCTGACGCGCCCGTTCCGCCTAGGCCTTGGCGAAAGTTTACGGCGCGTGCTGTTCGGCCCGCAGGACCTGGCGGTTTCCACGGCATTTTGCGCTTCGTACGTTTCCAGGGGAACGTTCTTCAAGTCGGGTGCCAAGGCTAGCGGGTTCCCCATCTTCTCGTATTGAGCGCGTTTCATGAGCTTGTATTCCTTGAGGGAAAACACCCGCCCTTTGGTGTCTCTCCGCTGCGCGTTCTCCAAGGATACGGTCTCGCTGGGCTGGCTTACGGCAAAGTAGGGCTCGGCCGTCACGAGGAGCGAGAATGTCTGCAATTGTGTCGTGGCTTTGAGTTCACAATATCAGTAGTTGTTAGCCTTTATATCTCTAACATTGCTACTGCTTCCTTCCGTCGGCACATCCCACAAGACGTGCGTCAGAAACTCAGTGCCCAGCTTCGAAGGCCAGCCCAAGGCTCTCACTGAGGCCTCAATACTCGTAATACCTTTCTTTGCTTCCACCTTGGCTTCGCCGCTTGCTTTCGGGGCCGCGCTGGCTGCTCTGAGATAAACCCTGATTGACCCGCCTCCCGCCCGGCACCTGATCGCCGTGCCAATACCCCAGGGGACGCAGGGCACACGACGACCGCCAAGATCGCGTAAGTTCGTGCCATGTGTCCCCTCCAACCTGGCTGGAATTATAGAGTCCGAAAAAAAACAGAAGTCAATGGTCCGAATTGGCGTTGCGATAGGGCAGCCGTCAGAAGGTGAAGCCAGCCAGAAACTCCGCCTGACTCAGGTTGGAACGTAACGCTGCATCGCGAACACCGAAATTCCTGTCTGTCCAACGCGTGAACCGGACCTCAGGCGCCACACGGATCGGTCCGAATCGCCTTTCCACGCCGAATCCGATGGCGAGGCCCAGCGCGCTTCGGTGCCTTAGTTCAACGAAGTCCTTTTCTGCGCCGTGACTCCCCGTCACCCGATTGATGGAACCGCCAAGAGCCAGGAATGGGCTGCAGCGCCGTGCGGAGAACCGATATTTCATCAACAGCGGTAACTCCCACCGGCCTGCGGCGGCCGGCGTGTTTATCTGCGAAGCCGCCGGCCCTGGAAAGAAATACTCCATGCACTTGTAGAGCAGGTCAACCTCGAAAGAGAATCGACGCGATAGCTTCAGTTCCACGGCTGGCCCCAACGTGTACGGCTGGGTTTGCGACTCGTAGCCACTCGACGCCGCAGTCATCAAGGCGGTAAGGGGAACACCGACCTTCAAGCCGAATTCGATGGGCGGAACCACGGCCGCGACGGCAGCCCGCGGCGGTAGGACAGCATTTACTGCCGCCAGCAGCAGGACACCGGCAAGGAAGTCACCCACCCCTCGGTCCCCCACGGCCGCGTTGCCACACCTGATCGCGCGCACTGCCAGTATCATATGTTTCGCACCCGGCAGCGGTGGGGGGCATCCGCCCCTTGGCGGGGGCCCCGTGGCTTGGCCGGGAACAAGTGGTAACCGCGATCCGGGGGGAACCATCGAGCCAGCAGTTCCAGCCGCCGGCGCAATTGCGGCGCCGGGAGATAGTCGCGCCCGGTCCGAATGGTTACGTCGTGCCACAGGGAGTGGACGTACTCGGCCGCTGTCCCTGCGAAGGAGGCACCACCATAGCGATCAAGCCGTTTGCGGCGGCCGGCCAGCAAAGCGCGCTTCTCGTCTAGCGCCAACTCGTCGATCTCGCCGGTGACCTCCTCGGTTATTTCCTGGTCCAGGAGGGTCCAGTATGCCCGCAACTCGGCGTCAGACAGTTTCGACCAGAGCGCCTGGCCGAAGCACAATAACAACTCCATCACGGCGTCGTGTTCGTCGCAGCCGCCCGTCATGACGGACACATCCAGCCCCGCCTCGGTTTCCGTCCATTGTGAGGTCACGTTCGAACCGGCCCCGGACGACAGGAAGAGCCGGCAGCAGCCCAGGCGGCGCGCCATCGCGGACGGCAGGGCGCGCACGGCCGGCCGGACGAAATCGCGCACGAATGCCGCGGACATGCCAGGACCGCAGGCGACACTCCACCCGTGCGCAAGCCGCCGCCATCCGGACGCCATCGCCGCCGCTCACTTCCCCCGCTTCATGTCACGGAAGGATTCCAGGCTCCAGCCGCCCTCAGGTTCCGACGCGGGGCGTCGAAGAATATAAAGGTTTCCGTCCTCCGCTTGCACTTTGAAGAAAACGTCGTCCGGCCCGTACCACTGATCCAGCACCGCTTCGACGAAGTGATCCTGATCGCCCAACCGGAAACGAATCGGACGTTGGTCCCCTTTGTGGCCCGAGTAACAGACGACGTCTACCTTCATCGCAGATCAGCCGTGTACCAAGTCCGCAAGCGGCCGGCGCGGCGCCGGCTCCGGCTTCTCCCCCGGATATCCGATCGGCAGGATGGCCACCGGCAATAAGTCATCCCTACCCAGAACGCGTTGCACCGCTGCATCGTCGAAAGCACCAACCCAAACCGTGCCGAGGCCCAGGGCCGTAGCGGCCAGCATGGCAAACGTGCATGCGATCGTTGCGTCCTGGATCGCATACAGCCGCTTTCCCCGCTCCCGGTACTTTGCCGCCGACCGCGCTTGGTTCGCGCAGAAAACCAATGCCACGGGAGCCTGGGCGATGAAGAATTGGTCCAGCGCCGCCCGTGCCAGCAGCGCGCGCTGCTTCCCCTGTGTGACCAGGAAGATCTCGTAGGCTTGCAGGTTTCCCGCCGACGGCGCGGCGTTTGCCGCCCCCAGAATCTGGTCCAGATCTCCGGTCTTCACCGGCTGGGCGGTGAACGCCCTCACGGACCGCCGCCTCTTGATGACATCAAATAGGTCCACGCCGCGAATTATACCGTGCCGGAGTGGCCGCATCCATATAAACCATTCCGCCGCCGCGCTAAACTTCTTCCTATGATGGGCCGTCTTGCTGCTCTGCTGTTTACGACCGGGTGTCTGTTCGGCGCCGCTGCCGCCGCCGACTTTCCGGGTGTTCCGGATGCGCCTTTCGTGCAGGAGTACCGGACTGAACTCTCCTACCCGCGCGAACCCGGGGCAAACCGTGTACGCGCCGTAGCCGTGACTGCGGACCGCACCGTCTGGATCGCATCCCAGGCGGGGGTCTACCGCCACGGCGGGGCCACTTGGCAACTTGTGAAGAAAGGCTCCACATACGCCCTCGCGCCGCTGGGCGGTGATGTTTGGGCGGGGGCCTGGGATGGCCTCTACCGCATATCCGGGGACAAGGCGGAAAGAATCTCCGGCGTTGGCGCGCCGGTCGTCGCGCTATGGGCGGATGGCAGGGGCCTTGTGGCGGCCGGCCAGACCTTCCTCGCCGAGTGGGACGGGAAGTCGTGGTCTTCCACTCCCTGGAAAGGGTCCCGCGCTGTGCGCGCCGTTGCGCGCGACTCGACGGGCGGCTTGTGGGTGGCCACGTCGATGGGTGCGTACTACGGTAAGGGCCAGTCGCTCGCTGAATTCCACGACGAACATGAGTTGCTGGCCGGAGAGTTGCGCGGTGTCGCCCTCGCACCGGACGGCGGCGTGTGGCTTGCCGGCCTCGGAGGCGTCGACGTTTACCGCGAAGGCCGCCGTGCCGAATGGCACAACTCGACAAACGGGATGCCGGACCAGGATGCCCGGTGCATCGCCGTGGAGCCCGACGGCACGGTATGGGCCGGCACGCGCCACGGCGCCGTGCGCCGCATGGGCGGCCGCTGGTCGCTGCGCCATAGCCGCCGCTGGCTCCCCTCGGATTCGGTCCTTTCGATCGCCGTGGCCAGGGACAAGACCGTCTGGGTGGCTACCACCGGTGGCCTGAGCGCCATCCGGCGGCGCACGATGACCATGGCGGAGAAGGCCGCCTACTATCTCGACATCTGCCTAGCCCGGCATGTGCGTCCTCCTTATCTGGTAGAGGCCTGCCTGTTGAAATCGCCGGGCGATGTGACCAACTTTGCGCCGCGCGACGACGATAACGACGGCCAGTACACCGGCATGTACCTGGGCATGGAGTCCTACCGGTACGCGGTCACCAAGGATCCACAGGCCCGCGAGAACGCACGCAAGGCCTTCCGCGGCCTCAAGTTTCTCCAGGAAGTGACCGGGACCAGCGGCTTGTTCGCCCGCACGGTGGTCCCTTCGGATTGGAAACGGGTTTCCGATCCGAACGAGGAATTCACTCCCGAGACGCTCACGGACCGTCTTGTGGAGAACCCTCGCAACAAGGCGGTGGAAAAGCGATGGCGCCTGAGCGCCGACGGCAAATGGCTGTGGAAGGGCGACACCAGCTCCGACGAAATGGCGGGCCACATCTTCGGCTATTTCAGCTATTACACGCTCGCCGCCGACGAGGCCGAGCGCAAACTGGTTGCGGACCACGTACGACGCATCGTGGACTACATCATCGAAGGCGGCTACACGCTGCGCGACATCGACGGCCAGCCCACGCGCTGGGGCTGCTGGGGTCCGCAATACCTCAATGACCTGCCCGACTGGCGCGCCGAGAGGTGGACCAACGCTCTCGAGATCCTCGCCCACCTCCGCGCCGCCGAGTACATGACCGGCGATCCGAAATACCGGCGCCACTCGCTGGAGCTGATCGACAAGCACCGCTACGACCGCCTGGCGCGCCGCCCGCTGGCCACAGCGCCTTCCGAGCATACGCACTTCGACAACGAACTAGTCGCGCTGGTGCTTCCCGCAGCGATGTCGGAGCAGGATCCCCGCATCCGGCGCATTTACGAAGACGCGCTTCGCTTCTGGCTGCCGCACATCAAGGAGCAATACAGTTCTTACTACAGCTTCACCTGGGCGGCGCTGAGCGGCAGCCGCAGCCCGGAGCAGTTCGGCCTGGACCGCTGCGTCGAGTTTCTGCGCGACGAGCCGCTCGACCTCGTACAGTGGACGGTGGACAACCGCTGGCGCGAGGATGTGCGCCTGGTCCACAAGCCGGAACTCGACGACTTACAGACCGACCGGGTGCTGCCTCCCAGCGAGCGCGCCACCATGCGCTGGGACGGCAATCCCTACGCCGCCATCCGCGGATCCAATGGCATGGTTGAGAACAGCGGCGTACACTGGCTGCTCCCTTACTGGATGGGCCGGTATTACGGCTTTATCAAGGCGCCGGGAAGATAGACGTGGAACAATAGGATCATTATGTCCAGTTACGTCAGGTTGTTGGCCGGTATCTGCCTCGCGCTGGCTGCGAAGGCACAGGTCGTCGAGCCGTTCTTCTTCATCCAGGGTTCGGATCCGCAAATAGGATTCTGCGAAAGCCGCCAGCGGACCGGCAACGGGTTCGCACAGGACACTGCAAACTTCGAGTTCGTCATCGCGACCGTCAATCGCCTGCGCCCCGCCTTCCTCATCGTCACCGGCGACCTCGTGAACCGGCAAGGCGACCCGGCCCAGACAGCAGAGTACTTTCGCGTCGCTGGCAAGCTGGACCCGTCGATTCACCTCTACAATGTGGCCGGAAACCATGACGTCCTCAACGAACCCACGCCGGCGAGCCTGGCGGCGTACCGCAAGCAATTCGGCCCGGACTATTACACATTCCGCGTTGGAGGCATGGCCGCTTTTGTTCTGAACTCGCCCATCATGGCGCACCCGAAAAACGCGCCCGATGAATGCGCCAAACAGGAGGCCTGGCTGCGGAGGGAACTGGCGAAAGCCAAGCAGGACGGAATGAGGGATCTTGTCGTCTTCCAGCACCACCTGCTGTTCGTCAATTCACCGGACGAGAAAGACACCTACTATACGCTGCCTCTGGAGCAGCGGCGGAAGTACCTGCAGCTGTTCACCGAATACGGAGTCAGCCACGTATTCTCCGGCCACTATCACCGCAACGCCGCCGCGAGCTACGGCCCGCTCAAACTGACGACCACCACGGCCATCGCGTGCGCCGACACGCAGTCGGGAATTCGCATCGTTACGGTTAAGAGCACGGGCATCGAGAGCCAGGCTTACGACTTTGGCGCGCTTCCTACGTGCGTGAACCCGAGCAAGTGAGCGCGCCGCGGCGTTTTTTCTCGCTTGAAAGCGCCGGGCGGCAACGACGATACTCTATTCAGATGCCGGCAATCCTGAGTTCATAGCCGCGTCTCAATCTTGATCTTGCAGTAACGAGCGCTGGAAAGTCATCCGACAGCGCGCCACCTTCGGGTCCGCTTGGCCGACGCCGTGGCGGGCTTCGGGGGCTCCTGGAGGTTCATCATTTGGTTTTCGTTAGGGATGGCGGCTTACGCCGCCTGCAACGTGATGATGGGGAAAGGAGCGTGGGATCCCTATCCCTTCATCCTGCTGAACCTGTTCCTGTCGATGCTTGCGGTGCTCCAGGCGCCGGTCATTATGATGAGCCAGAACCGTCAGGACGCAAAGGACCGTCTCCGCGGTGAACTCGATTTCGAAGTGAACCGCCGGTCCGAATCGGAGATTCGCGGCCTGGCGATGAAGGGCAACGATCTAGGCGACAAGATCGACGACATGGAGCGCCTTCTCCGACCTCATATTGCTGGCCGTACTTCATGACCGATCGATCCGTCCGGCCTTTACTGGGACTCCTCTGAACCCTGTTCGGCTTCGTCGGCGGCTTCAGGCCCGGCAGCCTGCGCCTCATCGATCAAGTGCTGTGCCTCCTTCAACTTGCCGCGGGGCACGAGCACCTGGTAGCCCAGGGGAGGGTACGGGCCGGGGCGTTTCACAAGGGACGGTATGCCGTTCGAATCCAGCACTCCGCGGATCATGTCGGCCTCCATCTCCGCGTCCACGGTCAACGAATCGTACAGCGGAACCATGTCGAGGGCATGGGAAGCGGTTGCCGCGTCGTTGTCTGCCATGACCCAAGCATATCGCAAATGCCCGCCGGAACCGATACATGGAATATACTCGCAGCATGCGGCAGTGCCGATAGAGATAGGAGGAACCATGCCCAGCCCTAAGCGCCCAAGGTTGCCGGTCATTCCGCCCAAGATTTTTCACGTGGAAAAACTGGACCTCGCCGAGAGTTTCGTTGCCGACCTCATCGTAAGGCGCATCGGCGCCGAGGGCACCAGCAGTCTCTCCTCTCTGTGCAATGCCCTGAAGTTGACGCGCCCGGTGGTGGAAAGCATCTTCCACGACTTGCGGCATCAGAAACTCATCGAGGTGAAGGGCCTCGCCAGCCCCGATCCGGGCCACTCCATCGGTGAAGATTACTCATTCAGTCTGACGATGGCCGGAGTCCGGCTGGCGTCGGAGCGCGCCGGCGCTACCCAGTACATTGGGCCCACACCCGTATCGCTGCCCGCCTATACCGCCACCGTTCGCGCACAGCGTGCCAAGCTCAAGCTGAGCCGGGAGCTGATGCGCGAGATCCTTAGCGACCTGGTGCTGCCCGAGTCAGTGATCGGCCAACTGGGGCCGGCGCTCTATTCCCAGAGGTGTCTGTTCCTCTACGGACTTACCGGCAACGGCAAGACGAGCGTGGCCGAGCGCCTGGCGCGTGCCTACCAGGACCTGGCGCTGATCCCGTACGCCGTGGAAGTGGACGGCCAAGTGATCGCCGTTTACGATCCAGCCGTACACAAGAAAGCGAATGTAGAGCTGGAGGAAATGGACGCGCGGTGGGTGATCTGCCAGCGGCCTTGCGTGGTTGCGGGGGGCGAATTGACGGCACGGATGCTGGACCTCCATCTGGACGAGGGCAGCAACGTGTACGCGGCGCCTTTGCAGATGAAGGCCAACAACGGCATCCTGGTGATCGACGATTTCGGCCGGCAAACGATGTCTCCGCAGCAGTTGCTGAACCGGTGGATTGCGCCGTTCGACAGGCATATCGATTACCTGGCCCTGCGTTACGGCGTCAAGTTCGAGATCCCCTTCGAGACGATGGTGGTCTTCGCCACCAACCTGGATCCCAACTCGCTGGCTGACGAGGCTTTTCTCCGGCGGATTCCGAATAAGATCCACATCAAGCCGCCGGACGCGCAAGCCTTCGACACGATCTTCGAACGGCTGCTGGAGCAACGGAAAATCGACGCGGCGCCAGGAGCCACCGAATGCCTTCGGAACCTCTGCCTGCGTATGAACCGGGGCAGACTGCGCGCCTGCCATCCACGGGACATATGCGACATATTGGAATGGATCAGCGGGTTCGAAGGGCAGCCTGTCCAAGCCAATCCCAAGACACTGGAGGCAGCGGCCGAGTTGTATTTCGCGCACCTCAATGCGCCCGAGTTAGACTCGTAGGTTCGTGCTAGTCTGGTCTGATCCAATGAGCCGATCCTCTACCGTTAAGCACGACACGTCCGCCGTGATCTCCGTGGTCGAAGTCTTCCTCTACCTGCAACTGCTGGACTTCATGACCACCGTCATCGGCCTAAGGATAGGAGTCCAGGAATTCAGCCCGTTCATCCGGCTGCTCATGCGTTGGGACCCGATCATCGGCGTGAGCATATCCAAGCTGATCGCCGGCCTGCTGGGCGGCATTTGCCTCTGGCAGAGGAAAATCCGAGTGATCAAGTGGATCAATTACGGCTTTGCCGCCCTGGTCGCCTGGAATCTTTTCATCATCCTGAAGTTTCTGAACCTGTGAGAAAGAGCGCATGACGACCCCTCACATCGACGCGGCACCTATTGTCCTACTGCTGGCGGTTTCCTTAACAGCCGCGGTCTACGACTTTCGTTTCCGGAGGATTCCCAACTGGCTGAACCTCGCGGGCGTGCTGGCGGGAATTGCCGTGAACACGTGGATTTCGGGGCTTTCCGGCCTGAAATCTTCCGCCGCCGGGCTGGGCCTCGCCTTTGCCGTCTATATCGTTCTCTACCTGCTGCGGGCCATGGGCGCGGGCGACGTGAAGCTGATGGCGGCTCTAGGTGCCATCGCCGGCCCGGACGCCTGGATCCGGATTTTCCTGCTGGCCTGCATCCTGGGCGGCGTGATCGCGATCATCCTTCTGCTGACCAAAGGACGAGTGGCAACCACATTGTGGAACGTCGGTTTCATTCTCAAGGAGCTGTCGCAGTTCCGCGCGCCGTACATGAAGCGGGAGGAGTTGGACGTCCACAATCCCAAGGCCGTCACACTGCCGCACGGCGTGTCTATCGCTCTCGGGGTACTCGTCTTCGTGGTCCTTGACCTGCTGCGCGGGCGCGGATAGAACCGTGCGGCGATACGCTGCGATGGCCTCGATTTGCGCCGGTTCGCCGAGCGGAATCGGGCCAATGGAATCAACAGGTTGCGGGTCCGGTTCGGGTTCGTTCGCGCCCAGGAATCCAGGGTGATCGGCTTCAGATTCAATAAGTTGCGGGGGAAGTGAAAAGAGGAGGGGGCAATACTCGAAGACGAGTGAACTCTGGCGGGCAACTTCAGGTTGTTCCGGAGTTAATGTGGCTAGAGACAAAGTTCGGGCCTCGCGGGAATTGTCTCAGACGCGGAGACGGCCGGGAGCCGGAGAATGGTCTTTCTTATTCGCAATAAAAGAGATAAAAAGTAGGCGCTAAGTGTGAATGGCCTTCTTGACAGCGGAAGTGCAGCGGGTGAAGTTAGGGAAAAAGGACACGTCGCGCCGCCCCACAGCCTGTCCATCACATTGCGCAAGGACATGGGAGCATAATATGCTGGCCTACTTGAAACGTTCGGTGGATACAGATTGTGATTTCCATGAGAGTATCCGGTAGCAGGTCGCGGTTCATACTGGTCGCCGGGCTGGTGCTGATCATCTTCGCCACCCTGCGGATCGCCACCACGTATCCTGTTTTCACGCAAACATACGACGAGCCGTGGCATATTGCCTGCGGCATGGAGTGGCTGGACAAAGGGACTTACACCTATGAACTGTGGGCACCTCCGCTGCCGCGTGTTCTCGTCGCTGTGGGCCCTTATCTGTTGGGGGCGAGGTCTCACTCCGAACCCAACGCTTTCATCGAAGGGAACACCATCCTCTATTCAGGGCGCTCTTACTGGCGAAATCTGACGGCGGCGCGTCTTGGCACACTGCCGTTCTTCGTACTCACTTGCGCAATCGTCTGGCTCTGGGCGTCGCGATGGTTCGGTCAGTCCGCCGGTCTCTGGGCGATGGCCCTCTATACCACCTTGCCCGCCAGCCTGGGTCACGCCGGCTTGGCGACACCGGACACTGCGGCCGCGGCTGGTGTCTTGGCCGTACTCTGGGCCGCGGTTTCATGGTTCGAATCGCCTTCCGTCAAACGGGCGGTGTGGCTTGGTATCGCAGGCGGTTTAGCGTTGCTCACGAAGTTCTCGGCCGTCGCCTTTCTGCCGGCGTGCGCCCTGTTTGCGGCGTTGTACGTGATGTTTCTGGAATGTCGCGGGGTCCGAATCCCAATCGTCCCGGCCCGTCAAGCGAGGCAGTTGTGCGTTTCGCTCTTTGTGGCAGTTCTCCTCTTGTGGACGGGCTATCGTTTTTCCATGGAATCATGGACGGGAGATTTACAGGATGGAGGCGTGGGCCAGGAATCCTCACAGGTAACGAACCTGGCAAGAGCGGCGGAGAAACTCCAGCGGATTCCTCTCCCACTGCTTCAGATCCCCAAAGGGCTTTATCAGTTGAAGAGCCGCATGGATTATGGAGTAGAGAGTTACCTTTTGGGTGAATACCGGCAGACGGGCTGGTGGTACTTTATTGCGATTGTGCTTCTTGTGAAGACGCCGCTAGCTTTCCTGGCGCTTGTGGTTGCCGGTTGTCTGATGACATTCTTGGAGGCACACAAGGGAGATTGGCGGTGCGGTCTGCCTGCTGTCTTCGCGCTGGCGATAATCGGCGTCTGTATGCTTTCCAGACTGAGCCCTGGAGTGCGATACGTTCTGGCGTTCTACCCACTCGTCAGCATTCCGGCAGGCGCGCTGGTTGCGAGGCGGTTACGCAAGACAGAGGGCAGCCTGGTGCGTGCAGCGATAGCGCTCTGCATCGCGCTGACATTCATGGAGTCCGCCGTCGCCCACCCTGACTATATGGCTCACTTCAATGTGCTTGCGGGACGCCATCCGGAGTCGATTCTGGCCGAATCGGACCTTGATTGGGGACAGGATCTGGAAAGGCTTAGGCTTCGATTGAACACTCTTGGTGCGGATCACGTCGCGCTTGCCTACTTTGGCACCGCGGAAGTGAGGAAGTCGAGCCTACCAGAGATCCTCCCACTTTCGCCGTGGGTGCCAGCGACAGGATACATCGCGGTAAGTGTGCACCATCTTTGCGTGAGCTACGCCAGAGACGGTTCCTACGGTTGGCTGCGTCACCACAGGCCTTTGGAACGCGTGGGACGGTCTATTTTCCTTTATTACATCCGCGTCCCGTAATATAGACACCGATCAATGCATCAAAGCCGCAACAGAGCGGATACGCAACTCCAGTAGGCGTGTCAAGCAAACGGCGCAAGCCATCCAAGATCAACTCCCCGCGCTGGCGCAACTCGATCCGTTTGACAGGATGCTACACGCCAGGTACCAGATCCCTTTGATGATGTCCCCGCTCACCAGAAATATGGCCGCGGAAGATAGCACAACGAAAGCCAGCATGAGAGCATATTCCGTCAGGTCCTGCCCGGACTCGTCGTTGCAAAACAGCTTCGTCAGTTTCACCTGCTTCGATGTCTGCATCACGAAACCAGACCTACCACAAGATGGAAGTTGTCCATGACAGTATATCCAGCTTTGCGCCCCCGCGCCAGCGCGGTATGCTTTCACAAGGAGGGCGCACCGACGACCACGACTGACTACCGCAGC
>ENA-UOYA01004371-UOYA01004371.1-activated-sludge-metagenome-genome-assembly--contig:-NODE-4371-length-11905-cov-4.766076_pt1 | contig 11905 bp, 10 predicted proteins | sample MGYA00238163_ERZ764804 | MGnify/ENA primary metagenome ERZ764804 (study PRJEB28919, sample SAMN05720223) | activated sludge metagenome | isolation source: Anaerobic digester | place: Hong Kong...
AACTGTTGTAATATTAGCAGGAATAAATGATATTGCCGAAAATACTGGACCAATATCTATCGAAAATATTTTTGATAACATTAAATCAATGATTGAATTGGCACAAGCCAATAAAATTAAAGTAATTCTATGCTCCGTTCTTCCTGCTAATTCATTCTATTGGAATACTAATATTAAACCAGCTGATAAAGTTGTTCAACTGAATAAATTGCTTGCTTCATATGCCAAAAATAATGCTATTGACTATGTAGACTACTATTCAGAAATGGTTGACAGTGAACTAGGACTTCAAAAAAAATATGGCGAAGATGGTGTTCACCCAAATATAACGGGATATAAAGTTATGGAGAAGTTACTCATAGAAAAACTTAATTAAAAAAGCTCTCCATGTTATTGAAGAGCTTTTTCTAACTAACTTTATTTTATCTAAATTCAAATTCAAATTTACGCAGCAGAGTAAATTCTATTTATTGGTATAGAATTCCCTTGTTTTAGAATTACTCTTTCTTCTGTAATTCCCCAAATAGTTGTTTCGACAACTTTTTTTGAAGCATTATCCTCAAAATATATCTTAGTCTTTTCGTGCTCTATATTTCCCAAAATTAGAGCTCGGTTGAGTTCAAAAAATCTTTGTTTGATTTCTTCAGCAGAGTGTAAAACATCCGTTTTAGGAAATACTAATACCTGGATGCTTTCTTTTTCAATTAGTTCAAAGTTTGCTTTCATACTGGTTAAGTTTTAATAGTTTAATGATTTGGGAAAACTAAATTAGAAAATAAATTTAGATTATCCAAAAATAAATCAACTAACAACAGAATATTTTATAATAATAACGTTAAAACTTAAAAAATATTTTAATCAAAACGATAAATTTTTGTTAATAAAAAAACCATCCTACTGGATGGTTTTAATCATTTGTTATATCTATACAAAAAACTATTGAACCGCTAAAAGCGCATTGATGTTTCCATAACCATATGTTGCACTCTTGTTTGGATACAATGAACCCGATTGTCGCATTTTAGTTAAAACTTGATCTCTTGTCCATGTAGGATGTGCTGACCAAACTAGCGCTGCAATACCAGCTGTTGTTGCAGTCGCCACAGATGAACCACCAACATAATCTGTTTGATTATCATAATAGCTATCAACCGGAACAGTATTACCAGAACCTGCTCTTTGCATAATGACGGTAAAATCAATTTTACTACCTGTATGGCACACATCGCATGCTTGCATACTTGCGCCTTCTTTCACTCCAGTAACTGCAACTGCTTCTGCCATAGAGGCTGGAAAAATAACTCCAACAAACGTGGTAAAACTTGTAGAAGTTCCTCCAGCACAAAAAATAAGTTTTCCTTTGCTGTAAGCATATTTTATTCCATCTTCAATTTTGCTAACTGAGAATATATGTCCCATCGACATTGAGATAATTTTTACAGCTGTATTATTACCTAGTGCTGTAAAGGCATTTTTTACTCCATTTTGTTCATGATAACCATCTAAAACAACATTTGAAGCAGCTCTATAGGTAACTAAATTGGCATTGTATGCAACTCCAACTGGCAATCCGTTGTCATTTCTTGGCGCAGCAGCAACCGATGCCATACTGGTACCATGTCCACACAAATCATTCACTCCATCAGTAGTGGTACTCCAAGGCCAAATGGAATCAACATAGACTCCATATTTATTTATTGTTCTACCAGATGATACTCCATCATTAAAACTACTTCCAAGCAAAGTTTGATTAGGTGAAACACCTGTATCTACAATCCCAATCGTTATTCCTTGTCCTGTTGAATAACTCCATGCGTTATTGATATTATGCATCGGGAAATTCCATGGTAACTTTGCATTAGGTGTTATATTGGTGTAATCAGCAGTTGCCAAAGTGGTAGCGTCATATCCACATCCTGAACTTGTAGAAGCCGAATCAGATCTTTGAGTGCTTTGCCCGACGCTAAAATACCTGAAATCTGAAGGTTCTATGTATCTTATGAATTTACTTTTTTGTAAAGCAATAATTGTTTCTTGTTTTTCTATTACGACGTCAATTTGGGTTAAAAACTCATCCGCAACAATCAAAAAATCTTTTCTTTGCTTTCCTTCATAATTTTCAATGATAGACAATATTTGATTTTGAGCGGCAACACTATTTGTCATTTTGGAACGATCAAAATCGTTTTTATTATTTCCAAAACCAATAGTTATAATATTTTGACCATGAACACTAGCACTCCAGATGAGGTGAGCAGAAGCATTAACCCAACTAAAATTTCCTGTAGTTTGGATTGATTCATCTATTCTATTTTTAACTTCTTGTGCAGTTAAAGGGTTTTTCTGTGTTTCGGGTATAGAAATTTTCTGCTCAGTTTCTTCAGAACATGAAGCAAAAACAACTGTTAAAACTGCTAATAGTTTTAGTACTTTTTTTGACATATCTATATTTTTTTAGTATAACATTTACGAATATACTAAATTTTTGATTTTATAATTGTTTATTAAACAAAAAAACCACCCGAAGGTGGTTTAGCAGAATTATAAAAAATTACTAAATTTTCTCGTTTTTAATTTCATCAACAATCTCAGGATTTAATAACGTAGTTATATCACCAAAATTGCTAAAATCTCCTTCTGCAATTTTTCTTAAAATTCTACGCATGATTTTGCCCGAACGAGTTTTTGGCAATCCACTCACAAATTGAATTTTATCCAATTTGGCAATTGGTCCAACTTGATCTGAAATTAATTGATTAATTTCTTTTCGAAGGTTTTCATGGTTTCTATATTCTCCACTTTCTTTGAGAATAACAAATCCATATAGTGCATTTCCTTTTATATCATGAGGGAAACCTACAATAGCACTTTCTGCTACAGCTGGATGCTCATTGATAGAATCTTCTATCGGTGCTGTACCCAAATTATGACCAGAAACAATAATCACGTCATCTACTCTACCAGTGATTCTGTAATAACCTACTTCGTCACGCAAAGCACCATCACCTGTAAAATATTTTCCTGGAAAAGCCGTAAAATAAGTTTCTTTATAACGCTGATGATCTCCCCAAATTGTTCTCGCCATTGATGGCCATGGGAACTTTATACACAAACTTCCTGTAACCTGATTGCCTTCTATTTCATTTCGCAACTCATCCATCAATACTGGTTGAATTCCTGGAAGTGGCAACGAGGCATAGGTTGGTTTTGTTGGTGTTACAAATGGTACTGGTGATATCATGATACCTCCAGTTTCAGTTTGCCACCAAGTATCTACTAATGGACAACGTTTTCCTCCAACGTGATCGTTGTACCAGTGCCAAGCTTCTTCATTGATAGGTTCACCCACTGATCCAATAACTTTCAGCGAACTCAAAGGAAAACGCTGCACATAATCCAAGCTTTCTTTAGCAAGTGAACGAATGGCAGTTGGCGCTGTATAAAACTGATTAACTTTATGTTTTTCAATAACTTCCCAAAATCTACTAAAATCAGGATAAGATGGAACGCCTTCAAAAATTACTGTTGTTGCACCATTGAGCAATGGACCGTATAAAATATATGAATGCCCTGTTATCCAACCTATATCAGCAGTACACCAAAAAACATCATTTTCTTCATAGTTGAAAACATTTTTGAAAGTATAAGCTGTATAAACCATATATCCAGCAGTGGTATGCATCATTCCCTTTGGTTTGCCCGTAGAACCCGAAGTATAAAGAATAAACAAAGGATCTTCTGCATCCATAATTTCGGCAACATTATTAGGAATAGCATTATCTAATAACGGTTGCATCCATAAATCTCTTCCTTCTTTCATTTTTACGTCAGTATTCGTTCTTTTTACAACCAATACTTTTTCTACAGAAGGACATTTCTCTAGCGCTTCATCAACAATACCTTTTAAATCAATCGCTTTATTTCCACGATAGCTTCCATCGGAAGTAATTACCATTTTGCATTCACAATCTTGTATTCTTGCCGCAACAGCAGATGCTGAAAAACCAGCAAAAACCACCGAGTGTACTGCTCCTATTCTAGCGCAAGCTAATACTGCAAAAGCCAAATCGGGAATCATGGGTAGATAAATACAAACTCTATCTCCTTTTTTTATACCTTGTTCACGCAAGACATTAGCCCATTTTGAAACCTGAGCATACAATTCGTTATACGTAATATGTTGTGCTGGTTCATCAGGGTTATTGGGTTCAAAAATAATTGCTGTTTTATCACCTCTTCTAGATAAATGCCTATCGATGCAGTTCTTAGTTATATTTACTTTTGCGTCAATAAACCATCTAAACTTTGCCTCTTGAAAATCGAAATCAAATACTTTTTCCCATTTTTGATACCAAGTAAAATTTTCATCGGCTATTCTGTCCCAAAACTTTCTTGGTTCGCGAACAGATTTTTTATACATCTTGAAGTAATGCTCTAGATTTTGTATTTTGTAATAACTCATTTCTTTTTAATTTGTTAATGTAAATATAACCATTAATGAAATTGAAAAAAGATATTTTTTGCTAATTTTGTATATATGATTTTTTATAAAATATTGATTCTATAGAATTAACGGATAATTTCACCGTCTTTCATTTCAATTATCCTATCACTTTTTCGAGCAAAATCATCGTCGTGAGTTACTGCAATGATGGTTTGTCCGAAATCCTTTGTAAGTTCTTGAAAGATATCGAAAACTATATTGGTATTTTTACTATCTAAATTACCAGTTGGTTCATCACCCATAATGATAAGAGGATCATTTATCAATGAACGTGCAATGGCAACTCGCTGTTGTTGTCCGCCTGAAAGTTTACTTGCAGGTTTTAATGCTTGGTCTTTTAATCCTAAAATTTCTAATTTCTTATAGGCTCTTTCCTCTATTTCCTGTTCTGATAGCTTGCCGAGTTTCAAAGCTGGTATCATTACATTTTGCAAACATGAAAATTCGGGAAGTAAATAATGAAATTGGAAGACAAAGCCTATTTTTTGGTTTCTAATCTCTGCTAATTGGTCTTTTGTTAATCCAGTTACCAATTGATTATCAATAAAAAGCTCACCATTATATTCGGTGTCCATAGTGGAAAGTATGTATAAAAGCGTAGATTTTCCACTACCCGATTTTCCTATCATGGATAGAAATTCTCCTTTTTTAACTTCAAAAGAAATTTTTTTCAACACTTGAAATTCAGTAGGTTGATGAAAGAACTTGTCAATTTCTTGAGTTTTTAGTATTGAGTTGTTAGTTATGAGTTGTTGTTTAATTGTCATCTTTACTGAAATTTAGCTGTGAAGTCTTGACTATTGAGGTAAGCATTTTTAAAGTTGTAAATTATTTTTTGACATACTAGTAAATTCATTTTCAGATATTTTGATTAAATTTTTTCCGTCAGTTCGAGTAATTTTCTTCAGAAAATTGTATCGAGAACAAGTAAAGTCTGTTTTCAAATCTATTCTCGATACATTTTTTGCACGCAAAAAACACTCGAATTGACGATTTGAAACAATTATTATATTCAAACTAATATCATTAACCTATCACTTGTCACTTATCACTCATCTCTCATAACTCATCTCTCATCTCTCATCACTCATAACTCATCACTCATAACTCACCACTAAAAAATTATTTTCTAAAAATTTCTACTGGATCAACATTTGCCGCTTTTTTAGCCGGTATATATCCAGCAAAAAAGGTAATAATTAGTCCAATAACAGTTCCTTGAATGAATTTTTTTGTTTCATAATCTATTGGAAAATAACCAATATCGCCACCTACATATACTTTCTTGAGAATAGTAATCAGTATTGTTGCCAACAATATTCCACCAATAACTCCCATTATTCCAATTGAAACTGCTTGGGTTACAAAAATTCTAATCACATCTTTTCCTTTAAATCCCATTGCTTTGAGTATGGCAATATCATTTATTTTTTGAGATACGGTCATGTTCAAAATATTGTAAATCCCAAAACCTGCTACAAGAAGTATCGTTAAGGAAACAAAAGTGATTATCATTTTTCGCATTCTGTTAGCAGCCATTAGTGTTTCATTGGCCTGTTTCCATCCTTCAGCTTTGTAACCAGTAATGTTTTCTATTTTTTTTGCTACAGTTTCAGCATTTTCAAAATCGTCAATGTTTACATTTATATCGGTAATATAACTTGCTCCTTCTTTTAGAAGTTGTTGAGCAGAGGCAATATTGATATAGGATTTTGTTTTGTCGATGTTAGAGTTATTGGTTTTAAATATACCCACAATTTTAAAGTTTCGGTTTACACCTTTTGATGAAGTTAAATTGATATTGTCATTGATCAATAAATTCATTTTTTGTGAAACGCCACTTCCAATTATAATACCATTAGGGTTTGATTTTAAAAGGTCAAAATCACCATCAACCATAAAGGATTTTATATTATACATTTGGTTTGCTTCGTCAGGTTTTATTCCAACAGCCAATCCAGATATTTGAGATTTGCCATTATTGTAGAAAACATTCGAATTGACCTGTGGTGTTACAACGGTAACTTCTTTTTGTTTTAAAATTGTCTCAATTACTAGATTAGGGTTTATAATAGTGTTGTTTACTGGAACAACTTTGGGGTTTATTATTATTGGCTTTTCACCACCTTCATTTACCAAAGGCTTACTGATTTCATCATCTTTATAAACTCTAATATGAGAAGTAGATTTGAAAATTGATGTATTCGAACTTTTGTCAAATCCAACCATCATACTATTCATAAAGATGTAAATAGACATGCCCAGAACCACACCCAACACTGCCACTGCAGTTAGTTTTTTGTTGGAGAAGATATAGGTCTTTGCTATTACCGAATTGATGTTCATTTTTTTGAGTTGTGAGTTTTGGGTTGTGAATGTTGAGTTTTGAGTTGAGTTTTAATCGGTCATATCTCAAGACTTTTTAGTTAAGGCTTTAATGGTAAAAGAACATCTGTTTTGTTAACACCTTCTAGCACTTCTACATAATCGGTTGATACAATTCCCGTTTTGATTATCACTGCCTCATCTTTACCTTTCACATTTACTTTGTTTCCAAATCCTACATAATTTCTTGGTATCAATAATGCGTTTTTCTTTTCACCTACTAAAATATTGGCTTCCAACTGTATTCCAAAAAGTGAATTATCTATCGTTTCATCAAAAGTTGCTTTGCACACAAAGGATTGCAACTGATTATCAAAAGCCGATAGTATTTCCGAAATCTTACCATTATATACTTTGTTCTTATTCGTATTGAGCTTTATATACACTGTTTGACCAATTTTTACTTTGTCAATACTATTTTCATCTACATTCAGGACTGCTTCCACTTTTTTCTGGTTGGCAATAACCGCTATAATGTCGCCTTTTTTAACGTAGTCACCATTGGTTTTTAGTTTTTTGATAACCGTTCCAGTCTCAGTAACTACAATAGAGTTGTACTTTTTTAAAACGATGTTGTTTTCCAGCTGACCTCTTGCTGCAATTTGTTGTTGCTTTGCTTGTTGCAATACATTTGAATATTGTTTTTTTAGTGAATTCAAATTTGACAATGAGCTTTTTGCAGCCAGTTGTGCATTTTCATAATCAACTTTAGAACCTATATTGTTTTGTTGCAACCTTTCATAGCGTTCTGCATTCTTTTTGTCTTGCAAATATTTACTCTCAGCAAATTGAATATTTTGTTCAAGCTGCTGAAGTGCTGGAGCATAGGAAGTAATATTTTGATTTGAAATAGCCAATTGCTCTTCTGCAGTTTTTTCATTAATGCTGTTTATTTTATTGTCTATTGTAGCAAGGGTAACTCCTTTGTTTACCAAGTTTCCCACTTCGAAATTCACATCTTTCAACACACCATCCGTTTGAGCAGTAAGATTATAAGAATCATCCCATTCTAATTGTCCAGAAGCAAAAACTAATTCTTTAATATCTTGATTTATTGGCGAAATCTCTTTCTTGTCTGCACACGAAAACAAGAAAAACACAAATACTAACAGCGTTATATTTTTCATTATTTTAATAAATTTATTGTAGTGTTCATTATGCTATTCCCATTTGAAACTAAATCAAACTGAAACCCCGAAAACTTCCATTTTAACATCGTCATTCGAAAACTTCCAACGATTATATGAACCATATCAGGCGTTGATATTTCTGGATTGAACAAGTTTTTTTGCTTTGCATCATCAATAATAGCAGCAATGAGTTGCGTCTTGTAGTCAATTATTTTCATGATTGATGCATTAATTTTTTCGGTTTCATCAAATAATCCTTCCGAGAGAATAGCAACAATAAAATGTGGATTTTGCTGGAAATAACTGAATTGGCTATTAAAAAGTGTAATCAACTTGTCTATTGGTGACAAAAGATTGTTGTCATAAATAGGCTGCAAACGTTCTTTTATGTTTGTCTCCAAGTAATTTATCAAAAGCACTATGATATCTTCTTTGTTTTTAAAATGCCTATACAAAGCACTTTCTGAAAACCCTAACTCTATCGATAAGTTTTTGGTCGTCAAACCTTTAACTCCTTTATCTATGAGCAACCTTCCAGCAACTTCAATGATTTCTATTTGCCTATTTGTGGTAGTTTCAATCATAATTTTACAAGTTAGTGAACATTCACTCTGCAAATGTATAAATAAAAAAACCAATAGAAACTATTGGCTTTAAAATAATTATTTGAATGAACCTATTTTTGATTTTTGAAATACTTCAACTACTTCATCAATAATGGCTTCATCATCTATGGTAGAAGGAATTTGATATTCTACTCCATCAGCAATTTGTCTTAGTAACTTTCGTAAAATTTTACCAGAGCGTGTTTTTGGCAATCTATTTACAATTACTACATCTTTTAGTGATGCAACCGCACCAATTTGTTCTCTAACGAGATGAACAACTTCATGTTGCAATTGAAAATGTTCAATTTCATCTCCCGATTTAATAACCGCCAATGCCAAAGGAATTTGCCCTTTCAATTCATCTTCTATCCCAACAACAGCACATTCTGCTACCGATGGATGAGACGCAACGATTTCTTCCATTTCGGCGGTTGACAATCGATGACCAGCAACATTGATGACATCATCTACTCTACCCGTAATATAAATGTAGCCTTCGTCGTCTTTGAAACCACCATCACCAGAAAAATAATACCCATCAAATTTATTTAGATAACCTGCTTTAAAACGTTCTGTATCATTCCAAATCGTCATTAATGTTCCCGGAGGCAAAGCCAATTTAATCACAACATATCCTTCTTCATTGGCATTTAATTCATTTCCGTTTTCATCAAATATTCTAATATCATAACCTGCTACAGCTTTGCCTGCAGAACCAGGTTTTATAGGTAGATACTCAACACCCATCATGTTGGCAATCATTGGCCAACCCGACTCTGTTTGCCACCAATGGTCAATAGCAGGAACTGGAATATGCTCTCTATACCATTCTAGAGTAGCAACATCACAACGCTCGCCTGCCAAAAACTGAGTGCGCAAACAAGACAAATCATATTGCTTGATGAACTCACCATTGGGATCTTCTTTTTTTATGGCACGAATGGCCGTTGGAGCTGTAAACATTACACTTACTTTGTGTTCTGAAATTACCCGCCAAAACGTACTCGCATCAGGTGTTCTGATAGGTTTCCCTTCAAAAACAACGGTTGCATTTCTATTGATTAATGGTCCATAGACTATATAACTATGCCCTACAACCCAACCCACATCAGATGCTGCCCAAAATACTTCATCTGGTTGAACACCATAGATATATTTCATCGAAAATTTTAAAGCAGTGGCATAACCTCCGCTATCTCTAACTATACCTTTGGGTTTTCCAGTAGTTCCTGAAGTGTAAAGAACATACAACGGGTGTGTCGATTCTACTGGAACACATGCTGCTTCTTCTGAACCATAGACCAAAGCATCATAATCTACATCATATTTTTTGAAAGGAATTCTCGCACCAAGCTTTCTGTTGAGTACAATTACTTTTTTGGGTTTGTGTTCTGCTAGTTCTATTGCTTCATCAACCAAAGGTTTGTAAGCTATTAATCGATCTACTTCTATACCCGAAGAAGCGGTGATAATCGCTCTGGGCTTGCAGTCATCTATTCTTATTGCCAATTCATGTGGGGCAAAACCACCAAAAACTACCGAATGTGTAACACCTATTCTAGCACATGCGAGCATGGCAAAGACTGCTTGCGGTATCATTGGCATATAAATAACAGTTGTATCACCTTTTTTCAGACCAAGCGACAACATACCTCCAGCCAATCGGGCAACTTCTGATTTTACTTCGTTATACGAATATTTTTTTATGGTTTGAGTAACAGGCGAATCATAAATGATGGCTGTTTGCTCTCCATATCCATCTTCAATATGCTTATCTAATGCTAGGTAACAAACATTTAGTTGACCATCTTTGAACCAAACGGGATAATCATTATCGTCTTTTGAAAGGATGGTTTGCGGGTTATTATACCATTGTATTTGCGTTGCTTGTTCTTTCCAAAAGTTTTCTGGAGATTGAATACTTTTGCTATAAAATTCTTGGTAATTCATTGGTGTTGATTGGTTTGCAGTTATTTAATTTACGTAAGTAAATGTAAATAAATTGTCAATACAACCTGAAATATTCTTGCTAAATAGGTATATACGCAATCGATTTCGTAAACCTGTATCATCAGGAGAGTTGAAACCGATAACATTGGGAAATAAAAATTTACTCTACAGATGTAATCTCTAGCTTATACCCTATTCCATGAACGTTTACTATAGACACAGAGGAGTCTTTATCTAGTTTTTTGCGAAGCTTTGAAATAAACATATCTAAATCTTTTTTTCAATAAACTTCAATTACTTTGGTAGCAATTCATTCACTTGATCTACTACTTTTTTAATCGAAAATGGCTTGGTTAAATAAGCATCTGCACCGAGTGAAAGCCCTTTTTCAATATCACTTTCTTTATTTTTTGCCGAAAGAAAGATGACTTTACAGTGACGGAGTTGGTCGTTGCTTTTAATTTTTTGCAAAGTTTCAAACCCATCAACCAATGGCATCATGATATCGAGTATAATCACATCGGGTAATTGATTTTTCAATATTTCGAGCGCTTCCATACCATCGCGAGCAATAAAAACTTCAAAATTTTGCTTTTTGAAAGTATATTCAAGTGACATGACAATATTTGGTTCATCGTCTACAATAAGTATCTTTTTCATATCATTTATATTTTGGCAAAGTAAATACAATACAAGCTCCTTTCACGCTGTCTTGAACCCATATTTTTCCTTTGTGATATTCTACAATTTGTTTGCAAATAGCTAACCCAAGTCCGCTACCGATAGGCTTTTTGATGTTTTGATTACTCGACTGATAAAACTTATCAAAGATATTCTCAAAATCGTTTTTGTCAATACCTTTCCCGTTATCGGTTACACTTACCTGAATAAACTCTTCTTTATCCACAACCTGAATGGTTATCAAACCATCAATCTCTGGACAAAATTTAACAGCATTAGAAACCAAATTGGTCAGCACCTGAATGATACGCTCTTCATCATAATAAGCATAAACTTCATCAGCCGATTCCACATAGGTAGAAATATTCTTGTTCTTAATCAATTGATACAACGGCTCAAGCGCTTGTTCTATTGTGGCAACTATGTTGTTTTTTTGAACATTTATTTTTTGCTTTCCTGTTTCAAATTTCTCTAAATCAAGGATTTTATCAATCAATCTGTTCAATCGGTCTGACTCAGAAATGATGTTTTGCAAAAACTGTTTTTTCAGTTGGTCTGGCACATCGTCATCATCATGTAGTATCTCACTTGCCGCACGAATAGCGGTGATTGGTGTTCGCAGTTCATGGGTAACAGTGTCTAGAAAC